>Ga0209979_1002619_pt1 | contig 16928 bp, 20 predicted proteins | sample AnhtaG_FD_183114 | JGI IMG/M metagenome (GOLD analysis project Ga0209979, IMG submission 183114) | Deep subsurface microbial communities from Anholt, Denmark to uncover new lineages of life (NeLLi) - Anholt_01485 metaG (SPAdes) (version 2) | ecosystem: Environmental > Aquatic > Marine > Oceanic...
CGTTCCCGATTTTATGGCAGGGATCCCATCTAACGACAGCAGGTGTGAGTGGTGGGTCAATAGCGACCCGGAGGGCGAAGTTTGTCTGTTGAACTGGTGCTGAGGTTGTACGTGTGGCACGTTGTGCCCACAGGAGTAAGACCTCAGGAAGTAGTATTTAATAATTAATATGGGGAGGTAAGATGAATCCATTTACCAAAGTAAAGCTCTACACCTTGATAGTAATTTTAATCCTGGCAGGAGGCATTCTGTGCGCATGCAGTGTCCCTGCACCCAACCCCCAGCCCACTCTAGGTCCCAGTATAGACAACGGGGTAGAAGTCGTGTACTTCCACCGCTCGCATCGCTGCTATGGTTGTCTCTATGCCGGGGATAAAGTGAGATACACAATAGATACCTATTTTTCAGATGAACTGGCAAGCGGTGAACTGGTATTTATGACGATCAATGTGCAGGATGATGTAAACGCCGCAATAGTTAATAAGTACGGGGCCTATACGTCGTCTCTATTCATGAATAAGGTAGTAGATGGCGTTGATCACATTGAAGCAGTGACTGGCATCTGGTTTCTGTTGGGCAAGGACCAGGAGTTTGTTAATCTAGTAAAGAGTGAGATAGAGGAGCGTTTGGAATAGTACCTCATGGATTTTAGTGAATTCGCCCTCAATTTTATCGAAAGCGGTGGTTTGCCCATCATCGCCGCTTTCCTAATAGGGTTGCTGGCTGCTATCAGCCCTTGTCCACTGGCCACTAACATTACTGCGATGGCATATATTAGCCGTAATATCAAGGATCGCAGGTATGTGGCTACTTCCGGTATCCTATACACGCTGGGACGCATGGTGTCATATTTTGCAATTGGCGCGCTGGTTATACTTGTAGGGCTAAGTATTCCTGGTATTTCCAAGGCACTTCAGGATGCGGGCGAGCAATTCCTCGGGCCGCTCCTGATCATAGTAGGGATTCTCATGCTGGGTATCGTCAAGATTCCATTCGTTCAAGGCAGTGGAAGGCTCTCATCTATAGCAGAAAGGGTCGCTAAAAGGGGGAGAGTTGGGGCGTTCCTTATGGGCGTTGTCTTCGCCCTGGCATTTTGCCCCTATACCGCGATCCTATTTTTCGGTGTTTTAATACCCCTGTCGATCAAATCAACGGGGGGCATCACGTTCCCCGCTGTGTTTGCAATAGGTACAGGACTCCCTGTGCTGCTCTTTGCAGTTCTTTTATCCTTCGGGGTGGCTAAGGTTTCTCAGTGGTTAGACAAGGTCACTGCAGCAGAGAGAGTGATGCGAAGGATTGCAGCCATGATTTTTATTGGCGTGGGAATATACTATGTGGTTTTGTGGATTCAAAGTTAGGAGACACGTTATGCTTGAAAGCAGGAAGACAGCCGTAGCCATTGAGGAGGAGGAGCTGGTTGAGCTTCAGAGGATTATCATCGACCGTGATGAGAAAGAGGCCCTCAAGTTCTTGAAAAAAGTGGTCTTTGATAAAGTCCTCCGCTCCCAAAAGGGGAGGCTCAGGTCGCATCTGGACATCGGTGGCGAGGGTCCGGTGGAAAGGTTTAAATGACGGTAGTTATGATAGCAAAGGTCGATGAAAGTACATGCACTGCTTGTGGGGATTGCGTTGACGACTGCCCGACAGGCGCGATAAAGGTCGATGTGGTTGCCGTGATAAATGCAAACATATGCGACGGTTGTGGTGTATGCGTCGCACGCTGTCCAACAGAGTCACTCACCATTGTTGAGGGACCTAAGCGCTTGCCGAGTGACCAACTGCCACCATTTATTATAAGGTACACAGAAGGTCGCTCGTGAAGGCGATCTCTGCTAAAGGAGGAGAAATGAGAATGAATGACCTAAATAAGCGTATTAGGAAGCTCTGCGACTATGAGAATTTTTAGGCTAAGGTTAAGGGTCTGGGAGAGAGTCAATGTGGACAAGGGAATATGTAATCACCGTATTGGTGATAACTATAGCCACCCTAACAATAGGGTTCTTCGTGTGGAATAGTGGCACGCAACAACTATCTCCGGGAACATACAATTTTACTTGCGAGGGATGGTGCCACGGTGCCGAGAGCCCTCTGGTGATAATAGACGCATATCCTGATTTCGAGTGCCCGATATGTGTTAATAAGCAAAAACTGATAATGCAGGCCCTTGATATATATCCCGACGAGGTAAGACTGGATTATCACCATTACCCGTATAATGACTTTTCCTATAAACTAGCGGAGGCATTGGAGGCGGCCGGCGAGCAGGGTAAGTTCTGGGAGCTTCATGATAAAATTTTTCTGCAAGCCGTGCCAGGCGATATGTCCGACCTTCTAGCTGCAGCCGAAGATGTGGGTCTCGATATGGTTTTGTTCAACGATTCGCTTAACAGCGGTAAATTTACCGATAAGGTTTTAGCGGACAGGGAGCAGGCGATTTCAGATGGTGCACGACCTATGTCTGTGTATATTAACGGGAATGAATACAGGAAGTATCCGGGCACACCGGCCGATCTATGTAGCGCCATTGATGAGGAATTAGAAAGGATAGAGGCCAATGGCGGTAATTAGATTTAGAGAAGCTATAGGGATTCTCCGCGACTCGTATCTTATCCTGGTTCTGCGGCTGTTTGTTGGCGCAACCTTCATTTTTTCCGCCGTGACCAAACTCCCCCTTCAATCCCAATTCGTCGAGATTGTACAAAGTTATCATCTGTTGCCCGACCCCTTGGCAACAGCTTATGGAATCGCATTACCTTGGATTGAACTTCTAATTGGCGTCTATCTTCTGCTGGGTGTATTACTCAAACCCAGCGCTTTTACCACCATCCTGATAGGAATTAGTTTCCTGATTGCCAACGTGAGTGCAATCGTCAGAGGAGAACAGTACTGCGGCAGCTGTTTCGGCGAATCGATTTCGCTCCCTGTTTCACAGGCGCTCACCCTTGACTTTCTCCTCATGATTGCTGCCCTGCTCCTGCTATTAGCCGGAGGCGGGAAACAATTATTCGGTGTTGACAACTGGTTTACCTATAAACAGCATACCAAAGCAACTCACTTAAATATACTAAATACATAGTCATGTAATTAGGTGATAGATCGTGGATGACAAAGAACCAAAAACCGCAGTCCGTAGATTGTCATTATTGGACCGTTTCCTCACGCTCTGGATATTCCTGGCAATGGGGTTAGGTGTGGGGCTGGGCTACTTGATCCCCGGGATGGCCGATTTTCTCGACCACCTTAGCGTTGGTACAACTTCTATTCCTATAGCTATTGGGCTGATACTAATGATGTATCCTCCCTTAGCCAAGGTGAAGTACGAGGAGCTGGGCAAGGTATTTCGTGACTGGCGTGTCCTTGGACTTTCCCTAGTCCAAAACTGGATAATTGGTCCGCTGTTGATGTTCTTCCTTGCTATCCTGTTTCTGGGCTACCTCTGGCCCTACCCGGACTATGTGATGGGCCTGATACTTATCGGTCTGGCCCGCTGCATTGCTATGGTTATTGTATGGAACGAGCTAGCAAAAGGAGATAGCGAGTACGTCGCTGGGCTGGTGGCTCTCAACTCCATCTTCCAGATTCTGTTCTATGCAGTGTATGCTTATGTGTTTATAACGATTATGCCCGGGTGGTTCGGCCTGGAGGGCTCTGAAGTAGATATTACTATGGCCCAGATCGCACAGAGCGTTTTTATCTATCTTGGGATCCCCTTCTTTGCAGGAATGATAACACGATTCGTTCTTATAAAAAGAAAAGGCCGGGAATGGTACGAGGGCAAGTTCATACCCAAAATAAGCCCTATTACACTCATTGCCCTTCTCTTTACTATCGTGGTAATGTTCTCCCTCAAGGGGGAGAACATCGTGGAACTACCCCTGGACGTCGTCCGCATAGCCATACCGCTTTTGATATACTTTGTGCTTATGTTTCTTATCTCCTTTTATATGGGAAAGAAAATTGGAGCAGACTATTCCAAGACGACCGCCATTGCATTCACCGCTGCCAGCAATAACTTTGAGCTTGCTATAGCGGTAGCTATAGCGGTGTTTGGAATCGGCTCGGGGCAGGCATTTGTTGCAGTTATCGGTCCTCTGGTGGAGGTGCCAGTAATGATAGGGCTTGTAAATGTTTCACTCTATTTCAGGAGGAAGTTTTTCCCCCAAGAATTACAGTCAGCTAGCGGGGCAGTAGAGGGTAAATCATGACCCTATGTCGTGCCCGGTATTCTGGTGATGTCAACCTTCCCATATCGCTCCCACTCGCTGTAGACGCAGCCGCAATACTTCTGGTGATATAAATTTAGCTCCCTGGAGAGGCGGTGGCTCTCCCTGAAGCCAGGGCGGAAATCCTCGTAGTGAAACTCTACCCCCTGCTCTTTGGCTACGGTTCCACCGACCGCTCGCAGCAGCTCATGCTTTTGATAGGGGCTGATGAGGAGGGTTGTGGTGAATGCACTGAACCCCTTCTCGTGGGCCACTGCGGCGGTCTTGGATAAGCGCAGTCTGAAGCAGTCGCCGCAACGCTCTCCCTCGTGCCCTACTACCGCCCGAAAGTAATCGATCATCTTGTAGCCCTCGGGGATGATGAGGGGTAAGTCAATGGCATGAGCGAGGGTCCGCATCGCTTCCAGGCGACTTCGGTGCTCGGTGAAGGGGTGAATGTTGGGGTTATACCAGAAGGCTGTTACCTGAAACCCCTCCTCCCTGAGCCGATTCACCGTATAGGTGGCGCAGGGGCCGCAGCAGCAATGAAGTAGGATTTGGTTCATTCTTTCACACCTTGGCGCTTTGTACCTCGTAATGCCATATGGAGTCCACCGTCATTGCCTCCCCTGATACCTAGGCCGACAGGTCAGCCGACACTTCGGCCTAAATCGTCCGATAAATCGGACTCTCGCAAAGCGGGGGGGGGTCGCCATGACAGCCAAGTCGGGTCAGGCTCTTACTGTTCGAGAGGATCAGGGCGAAAAAAGGCCTAGTTGGGGTGGCTTCTTTTTATCGGGCAGTCCCAGGTGCTCATAGGCGTGGCGAGTCGCCACCCTCCCCCTGGGGGTGCGCTCCAGAAAGCCTAGTTGCAGTAGATAGGGCTCATAAACATCCATAATGGTATCGGCCTCCTCGCTGATGGAGGCGGCGATGGTGTCCAGCCCCACCGGCCCGCCATCGAACTTCTGAATGATCGTCAGGAGCACCTTATGGTCCAGTTCATCCAGTCCCAGATGGTCCACCTCAAGCCTGGAGAGTGCCTCAAGAGCCACCTTTTCGGTGATCACCCCCTCAGCCATCACCTGGGCATAGTCCCTGACCCTCCTGAGGAGGCGATTTGCCACCCTGGGTGTTCCTCGAGAGCGGCGCGCGATCTCCCTGACGCCGCCCTCCTCTGCCACGATCCCCAGGATGCGCGCCGAGCGCCTGATGATCGCTGCAATTGCCTCCTCATCGTAGAAATCGAGGCGATAGACCACGCCAAACCTGTCCCTGAGCGGTGGGCTCAGCATGGCGAAGCGAGTGGTCGCCCCAATCAGGGTGAAGCGGGGCAGATTGAGGCGCAGGCTCCTTGCCCCTGGCCCCTTGCCCAGGATAATATCAAGTACAAAATCTTCCATCGTGGGATAGAGTTTCTCCTCCACCGCTCGGTTAAGGCGGTGGATCTCGTCAATGAATAAGACATCATCCTCCTTGAGGCTGGTGATGATGGCGGCGATATCTCCGGTGCGCTCCACCGCGGGTCCTGAGGTGGTTCTAATGTTCACCCTCATCTCGGCAGCGATGATGTTGGCCAGCGTGGTCTTGCCCAGTCCCGGGGGGCCGTAGAGCAGGATATGATCTAAAGGCTCGTCTCTCCCCTGGGCGGCGGCGATGGCAATCTTTAGATTATCCTTTACCTTCTCCTGCCCCAGAAAGTCGGCAAGACGCTTGGGGCGAAGGGTGGTATCTAGGGAGACATCCTCCTCCTTAGGCTTCCCTGATACAATTCGCTCTATGCTATCTTCTGAAGACATCGCTTCATTATAATAATTTGGCTAGTATTAATCAAACGGTTTCCAGATTGACACCTCTCTGAAGATGGGATAAACTCAAATTAGTAAATTCGCTCACAATCTCGAAGGGAGAGATAATATGCCGAGCAAGAGCAAACAGGAGTGGCGAGATACTACGCTAGCTAAGGCACTGCAGAAAGCCCCGGAGCGCCAGGAACGCTTCGAGATCAGCTCGGAAACAGAGGTTGAAACCCTGTATACCCCTGAGGATATCGCCGGGCGGGACTATAATGAGCTCCTTGGCTACCCTGGTGAGTATCCCTTCACCCGGGGCATCCAGCCCACCATGTATCGGGGAAGGCTTTGGACGATGAGGCAATACGCGGGATTTGCCTCCGCCGAGGAGTCCAATAAGCGCTATCGCTATCTACTGGAGCAGGGGCAGACCGGGTTAAGCATCGCCTTCGATCTCCCCACCCAGATCGGCTACGATTCCGACCACCCGTTGGCTCAGGGTGAGATCGGGAAGGTCGGCGTCGCTATCGACACCCTCAGGGATATGGAGACACTGTTTCAGGATATTCCCCTGGATAAGGTGAGTACCTCAATGACGATAAACTCCACCGCCCCCATCCTTATGGCGATGTATATCGCCCTGGCCAAAAAGCAGGGGGTTGATCCGACGAAGCTCGATGGCACCATTCAGAACGACATCCTCAAGGAATATATTGCCCGCGGGACCTATATCTTCCCGCCCCGCCCCTCGATGAGGTTGATCACCGATATATTCAAATATTGCGGGGAGCATGTGCCGCGCTGGAATACGATCAGCATTAGCGGCTACCATATAAGGGAGGCCGGGGCCACCGCTGCTCAGGAGCTGGCCTTCACTCTGGCTAATGGCATCGCCTATGTTCAGGCAGCCATTGACGTGGGGCTTGATGTGGATAACTTCGCCGGCCGGCTTTCCTTCTTCTTTGCCAGCCACAACAACCTGTTTGAGGAGGTGGCCAAGTTCAGGGCGGCACGCCGATTGTGGGCCGGTATTATGAAGGAGCGCTTCGGTGCTCAGGAGCCCCGCTCCGGGATGCTTCGCTTTCATACTCAGACAGGAGGCTCCACCTTAACCGCACAGCAGCCGGATAATAATGTCATTCGGACCACAATTCAGGCGCTGGCCGCCATCCTGGGGGGGACCCAGTCGCTTCATACCAACTCCCGTGACGAGGCCTATGCCACGCCCAGCGAGGAGGCGGTAACCATCGCACTGAGAACGCAGCAGGTCCTTGCCTATGAGAGCGGCGTTGCCGATAGCGTCGATCCGCTGGCTGGCTCATTTCTGGTGGAATCGCTGACCGACAACCTGGAGGCTGAGGCGAGGGAATATATCGAGAGGATCGATAGCCTGGGTGGCGCTTTGACTGCCATCGAACAGGGATTTCCCCAGCGGGAGATTCAGGAAAGCTCATATCGCTATCAAAAGGGTATCGAGGGCGGGAATAAGGTCGTGGTCGGGGTTAACAAGTTCGTCTCCCCCTATCCCAAACCGACTGGGCTGCTTCGTCTCGACCCTGAGGTGGCTAAAAAGCAAATGGAGCGCCTGGCCCAGGTGAAGCGAGAGAGGGATAACACTGCAGTGGGCGACGCCCTGAAGCGGCTTGAAGAGGTTGCCCGGGGAACGGAGAACACCATGCCTGCCGTCCTGGAGTGCGTGGCGGCCTGCGCCACTATTGGCGAGGTGTGCGATGTGCTGCGGGGCGTCTTTGGGGAGCAGCGAGAATTTAGCTCGTTATAGATGTCGGTGAGGGTGTGCTGCTGGGGGGATTATCCTAAAGTGACTACGATGCCCATAGTGTAACGGGCGAAAAGGGCGAAAAGGGCGGAGAGATTAATGACACTGGCCACAATGTAACGAGAGAAAGGGGCGAAAAATGATTAAGCGGGTTGATCATATTGCGATTGCGGTTAATAGCGCCGATGATGCGCTGAGCGTCTTTGACAACCTCTTCGGGCTAAAGGCAGATCATATGGAGCAGATCCCGGATCAGGGGGTTAAGGCGGCTATTGTGCGCGTGGGCGATACCAATATCGAGTTCATTGAGCCCACCGATCCCGAGGGGGGAGTCGCCAAATTCATCGAGAAGAGGGGAGAGGGCATTCATCATATCTGTATTGAGGTTGATAACATCGAGGAGGAGCTCAGGTCCCTGGCGGCAAGGGGCGTGGAGCTTATCGATAAACAGGCGAGGAAGGGCCTTGCTGGGAAGATCGGCTTCCTGCACCCCCGCGCCACCAAAGGGGTACTCATCGAGCTGGTCCAGAAGGTCTAAATGATGCGCTTGTGCGAGGAGATTAGCCTGATATTGATTGCACTATCCAAATGTAACGACTGTAAAGGACGAAAAAGGGGGCTATCGTGGCAGAAACGATCAGGGTGTTGATTGCCAAGCCAGGCTTGGATGGACACGACCGGGGCGCCAAATTTGTGGCGCGCATCCTGCGTGATGCAGGCATGGAGGTTATCTATAGTGGACTTCGCCAGACACCGGAGATGATCGCTGAAGCCGCGCTCCAGGAAGATGTGAATGTCGTGGGGCTAAGCATTCTCTCCGGTGCGCACCGGGACCTCTTCCCCGCCATCACGGCGCAGCTCAAAGAGAAAGGGCTGGATGTCATCGTGGTTGCCGGGGGCATCATCCCAGAGGAGGATATCCCCTTCCTTGAGCAGATAGGAATTAGCACTGTCTTTGGTCCTGGCACCACCTCACAAGAGATTGTAGACTATATTAGGGGCACTGTGGCGTGAAAAAGGGCATTATCGGAGGATGAGATGGCGAAGCGACAAATGAAACTCACTTTCCCCCCGGAGATGATTACCGAACCGGTGGTTTATAACCTGGGTAGGGATTTCAGAATCGTGACGAATATTTGCCGCGCTGACATCGCTGGGGAGTGTGGCTGGGTAGTGCTGGAGTTGGAGGGAAGCGATGAGGATATTGAGCAAGGACTGGCCTGGGTAACGGCTAAAGGGGTGGAGGTGGAGACGGTGGATGGAGAGCTATAGGGGTGAAGCATGGATATTGAGGAGCTGACCCAGAAGATCGATGCCAAGCAGCTTAAGGAGGAGGCGAAAAAGCGAGGCATTAAAACTGCCTGTGTCAAGAAGATCGAGATCGCGAAGCAACTGCCCAGAGAAGTGTTAGAGAGACTCGCCTCCCAGGCCAAGTAGGAAGGTTTTTAACATATATTCTCACGATTGGCGAATTGTTAATAACTAAACTTTTTATCCCGCCACTTCATTCCCTTCTGCCTTTGGGAGAGCCTCACCGCCTCATCGGTGGGCTGGTAACTATCGAGGAAGGACTTCTTAAACGAGGGGAAGCTCCCGTTAAGGATGCTTCTCCTCGTCTCCTCCATAAGCCTCATTACAAAGCGCAGATTGTGGATGGTGGCGAGCCTATAGGCCAAAAGCTCATCGCACCGGAAAAGGTGATGAAGGTAGGCTGCAGAGAAGTTTCTGCATGTATCGCAGTCGCATCCCTCATCTAGGGGACCCTCACGATCCCTAAAATGCGCGTTCCTGATGATTTTTCGGCCATAACGAGTGAAAAAACCGCCGTTTCTGGCAATGCGGGTGGGCAGGGCGCTATCGAAGATGTCGATCCCCAGCGAGACGCCGGCGATAATGTCCTCAGGTGAGCCTACTCCCATGAGATAGCGGGGCTTGTTCTCAGGGAGCAGTGCTACCGTCTCCTCCACCATAGCCTTCGTTACCTCCTTAGGCTCGCCGATGCTCAACCCCCCGATGGCGTAGCCATCAAAGCCCAAATCGGTGAGGAAGCTCGCTGAATGGCGGCGAAGCTCCATGAAGGCGCCTCCCTGAACGATCCCGTAGAGTGCTTGATCTATCCTTTGCTTGCTGCTCTGGCACCTCTCGGCCCAACGATGGGTTCGCGCCACAGCCTCCTGCACCGTATTGCGGTCGTCGGTGTACGGGGGGCATTCATCGAATGCCATTATAATATCGGCGCCCAGCGCCTCCTGGAACTGCATCGAGAGCTCCGGGGTGATGAGGTGCTCGCTGCCATCTATATGGGACCTGAATTGCACCCCCTCGTCGTTGACCTGACGCAGATGAGCCAGGCTGAATACCTGATAGCCCCCGCTGTCGGTGAGGAGGGGACCGGGCCAGCTCATAAAGCGATGGAGACCCCCTAGCTTTTGGATGATCATGATTCCGGGCCTGAGATAGAGATGGTAGGTGTTCCCCAGAACTATCTTTGTCCCCAGGGCGGAGATCTCATGAGGGGTGAGAGACTTAACCGTTGCCTGGCTGCCCACTGGAACGAAAGCAGGGGTTGGCACCACGCCGTGGGGGGTAGTGAGCATGCCGGCGCGCGCCCCGGTAGATGGGCAGGATTTTGTTACCTCAAAACTCAATTTTTTACCCTAAATCTTTATCGTCTCCCCTTTATTTATAGGTTTTATCCTTTTATTAGTATCAGGGTTCAACCCTTTTCCCTAAAAAGGTGATCGGCAATGATCACCCGCTGGACCTCGGATACCCCTTCATAGATCTCGGTGAGCTTAGCATCCCGATATAGCCGTTCGATCTCCATGTCCTTCATATAGCCGTAGGCCCCATGAACCTGCATTGCCATTCTGGTAACATCGACCACCGCCTGGGAGGCGAAAAGCTTGGTCATCGCCGATTCCTTCATGATGCTGGACCCTTGGTCCCTTAGAAAAGCCGTTTTATAGGTCAGCCACCGTGATGCCTCCACTCGGGAGGCCATCTCGGCGAGTAGCCACTTTATCGAGAGCAGCTCTGCGATGGGATTACCATAAGACTTCCTATCCCGGGCATAATTTAAGCAGAGCTCCAGAGCACCCTGCCCCACGCCCACCGCCTCGGCGGCCACTGCCAATTTCCCCGCACTTATCGCCTCCAGCATGATCCCATATCCCGTAGCCGGTTCACCGAGGAGGTTCTCCTTGGGCACTCGAACCTCGTCGAGGTAGATCACTGTAGGGCAAAGCCCCCTCACCCCCAGGGTCTCGCAGGGGTGACGCAGGTGGTATCCCGGGGAGGAGGTCTCCACAATGAAGGCGCTCACCCGCTCCGTTTCGTCTTTTTCGTTCTTGGCAAAGACCACCGCCACCTGGGAGGCAGGGGAAAGGGCGACAAAATGCTTTTGACCGGTGATGACGTAATCGTCGCCCTCGGGTCTGGCCCTGGTCTCGATGGCTTTGGGGTCGGAGCCGGTGGCCGCCTCGGTAAAGGCAAAGGAGGAGAGTTTCTCTCCCTTAGCCAGTGGGACGAGGTATCTTTGCTTCTGCTCCTTGCTCCCGTAGCGGAAGATGCTCTCCTCAGCCAGGCCATTCACCCCGATGATCGCTCCGGCTACCATGGCGACGCGGCAGAGCTGCTCGATAACCAGAACGTAGCCGGTGTATCCAGCACCCCCTCCCCCATATTCCGGGGGATAGGGCAGCCCGAAGTATCCCATGTTGCTCATCTCCCTGGCCAGCTCGAAGGGGAATTCGCATTTGCGGTCGATCTCCATCGCCACTGGCCTTACCGACCTCTCGGCAAAGTCACTGGCTGTGCGCTGGATCATTTTTTCGTGCTCACCAAGGTTGAAATCCATTTTTTCGCCTTTTTCGCTCTTTCGCCCTACGTGGAGGTTGGACTACATCGAAGCCTCTTTTTCATACTGACGAAGGTTGGAATCCATTGAAGCCCCTATTTCCGTACTCATGGAGGTCGGGATTTATTTTATAGCAAAACGCCTACTCTTTTGTACCCACAGAGGTTGGAACCCGTTGAAGCCTCTCTTATGTGATCATTAAAGTCTCCCTATATTAGCCAGAGGTCTAAGCTCATGGTGAGGAAGAGGATCCCCTTTTCGTACTCCCCGAGGTTGGAATCCATATAAGCCTCCTTATAGTAACCAAAGGTCTAAGCTCATGGTGAGGAAGAGAATCCCCAGGTAGGGGAAGGCAGTCATCTTATAAACTCGCCAGGCATCGTGGGATATGCCGGTGAACACCAGACGGGCGGTGGCAAAAACCGTTAATATACCCAGGATGCTTGCTACTACCAGATAAAGCATGCCAAGGTCAGGGTTACTAAAGTAATAGAGGGCAATGGAGCTGCCGAAGAGGAGCACAGCCAGTCCCAGGAGTACCTTTATCGCATCTTTGACCTCCCAGGAGATGGGGAAGTAGGTGATCCCCGCCTGGCGATAATCATCCCGATTGGCGATCATCACGCTCCAGACATGGAGGGGGGTCCAGACCGTGATCAGGATGCAGAGGAGGAGAAGGGTCAGCTCTAGCTGGTGGCTTATCGCCACATAGCCGATGAGCACCGGAGCACAGCTTGCGATGGCCCCCTGAGGCAAGGCACAGGTTATCCTCTTTCGCCATGTCACTGCGACGATAAGGCCAAATAAACCGAAGATGAAGCAGAGGTAGTGCAGAAACCAGGCGATGATAAGGGCGGCGACCGCCAGGCTTATCGCCAGGGGCAGCATCTTCCAGGCGGGGAAAATCCTCTTTGAAGGGAGGGGGCGATGCCGGACCCGCTCCATCTTGGCATCGACCTCACGGTCGAGGTAGTTGGTGAGTCCATTGGCGGCGCCGCTCCCCAGAAGGAGGGCCAGGGTGGCGAGGAGAAGCGTATCTGTGGGTGGTTGGCCCCCGCCAGCGACCAATGCCGCGCAAACGCCGATGAAGGTAAGCAGGATAGTTTCGCGGGGCTTTAATACCTCGATATAGTTTAGTATGGTCTTGAATGTGGCTCTTGATTGAATGCTCTCGATCAACACCTAAACCAGCTCCTTCAGCCACGGACTTAGTAGGAATCTGGCCATAGATAGCGCTATGGCAAAGATAAAGACAAAGAGCACTAACCTCCAAAATGGCCAGCCGAATGACCAGGCGAGCGCTGGGCCAAAAGTGACAATACCGAGAGCAGTTCCCGCCGCCGGGGGGTGCTCTGTATCCGTAATCGTCATAAGGAGAATGGCCAAGCCTACAGATAGAGCAGCGGTGAATATGTAGAAAAATCTTTCCACTCCCGGGCTTAGCTGTGGAAGAGCGGCAAATACGAAGGCGCAAATAGAGCCGGCGATCAGTCCCATTATATGACCACCGATGACATTTCTCGGCTGTGCCGTGGCCGACTTGGGCATAGCGAAGATGATGAAGGCGCTTGCGCCCAAGGCGGCGACGATGGCAGCTTGTGTCAAGATATCGAGGAAGTAGAGGATAGCTATCAAAGCCAACACAGCCAGTAGGCTCTGAAGCACATAGCTGCGCCACGCTGTCTTAAGCTTTTCATCAAATATATGCAGCGAGATCACCTCTGCTTATGACAATATCTCCTGGAGCACCTCCGTTACATCCGCCGGCGATACATCGTCCCGGAATACAGTCTGGCTGATACCCTCAAGCAGCACCCACTTAATCGCCTGCTCCCTCACCTTCTTGTCTAGTGCCATCGCCTTTAGCACCGCATCCCTATCCACGTTGGAGCAGGTGGTGGACAAGCCGAACCTCTTGATGAGCCTCCCCTGTCGAGCCACGATATCCTGCGAAATAAGCCCCAACCGCTCGCTGAGCATCGCAGCCCCTGTCATGCCGATGGCGACAGCCTCACCGTGGAGGAAGCGCTCATATTCGGTGGCTGCCTCAAGACTGTGGGCTATGGTGTGTCCGTAATTCAGGATCATACGCCTGCCCCGCTCCTTTTCATCCTCGCCCACCACTCTGGCTTTGAGAGAAGCGCTACGCTTTATCGCCTCTGTGGTCGCCTCGGCTTCTAGTGCTACGAGTCCATTTGCATTAGCATCCAGGAACTCGAGAAAATCCGGGTCGAGGATCAAGGCGTGCTTCACCACCTCAGCCCACCCTGAGATGAGTTCTCTTTTGGGGAGGGTTGTCAGGGTGCTAACATCGGCTATTACCAGGCGGGGCTGATAGAAGGCGCCGATGAGGTTCTTCGCCTGGGGATGATTGAGCGCCACCTTTCCCCCGATGGCAGCATCGGCCATGGCGATAAGTGAGGTGGGCACCTGAACCAGGGGCAGGCCGCGAAGGAAGGTAGCGGCAACGAAGCCGGCGAGGTCGCCTACCATGCCCCCTCCCAGGGCGACGATGGCATGTACCCGTTCGGTGTGGCGCGTCACCAGCCAATCGTAGAGCTTCACTGCGGTATCGATGGTCTTTGTCGTTTCGCCCGGGGGCACGAGGAAGAACTGTACTGCGAAGCCAGCCTGCTCCAGGGACTTTTTCGCTCTATCTCCGTGATGTGAAAAGACGTTCTCGTCGCTGATGATATTAGCGTAGCCGCTGAGCCCAACCTGACGCATCCGCCTGCCCAGGTCATCCAGGAGCCCCCAGCCCACAAAGACCGGGTAGCTCTCGGTGGGCGTGGTGGCCACGAAGGGGGCATCGCCCGGCCGGGCACGCGCCTGCTCGAAGCCGCGAACCACCTCATCCACGACCTCATCGATGGGGAGGCTATCGGTATACACTGACCAATCGGCCGTGGCGTAATAGGGCTGGCGAGACGCCTTCAGTTGCGTGATGCGCACCAGCGGGTCGGCCACGGCAAGGAGTGGGCGCACCACACTGCTGGTCTTTTGGTTGGCGAGGAGACGCTCATAAATGGTCTGAGGCTTCGCCTCAAGGCAGATCACCACCCCGCTCCGAACGAAAAGTTCCCGATTGCGCTGGTCAACTATTGCGCCACCACCGATGGCGATAACGGTTTCTTTCTCTTTACAAGCCCTCTGCAGAACCTGGCGCTCCAGTTTTCGGAAGTGCTCCTCGCCGTCCTGGGCGAAGATATCGGGGATGGATTTTCGGGCGAGGGCGACGATCTCCTCGTCGCTGTCCATAAAATTCCACCCCAGCCGCCATGCCACCTCTTTCCCGACCACCGATTTGCCGGTGAAGGAAAAGCCGGTCAGGATGATATTGGCTTTTTTGCTTTTTCGCACTTTCGCCCGTCTATCTATTTCTTGGATGTAGTCTTTAAATAGCTTTGGTAATTACGTTGTGTTTCCTTCTTCGTGCTTCACGATAGTTGTGCTACTTCTTATTCATCGCATCCAGGTAGCTCTTGTGATTATGCAACGTTTCCAGTATGTGATCGCCGCCAAATTTTTCCAGCATGGCATCGGCAAGGACGATGGCGAGCATTGACTCGCCGATCACCCCGGCGGCGGGGACCACACATACGTCGCTGCGCTCGAGGTGTGCCTCGACTACGTCACCCGTTTTGAGGTCCACCGAAGGCAGCGGTTTGCCCAGGGTGGGGATAGGTTTAACCACCGCCTTTACCATGATAGGCTCGCCGTTACTTATCCCGCCCTCGATGCCACCGGCTCGATTGGTGGCGTGGTGCCACTTTCGCCCTACTCTCTCGATTGTGTCATGGGATTGGGAACCGGGAAGGTTTGCCAGCGAAAAGCCAGCCCCGACCTCTACCCCCTTCACGGCGTTGATGCTCATTAGTGCCTGAGCGATCCTGCCATCGAGTCGGCGATCCCACTGTACATGGCTTCCCAGCCCGATGGGTACACCGGTAGCGACTATCTCGAAAACTCCTCCCACCGTGTCGCCGGCCTCCTTCGCGTTATCGATGGCGGCGATCATCGCCTTCTCCGCCTCGGCGTCAGCACAGCGGACCGGCGATTTTTCTACCTTTGCCCAATTTTTTTCGCTTTTTTCTCCCTTTATCGATATGCCCCCAATAGCAATCGTGTGGCTCTTAATTTCGATACCGAACTCCTGGAGCAACTTCCTGGCTACCGCGCCGACGGCAACTCGCGCCGCCGTCTCCCTGGCGCTGGCCCGCTCCAGAACGGGGCGAATGTCATCGAGACCGTATTTTATCGTCCCCGCCAGGTCGGCGTGGCCAGGCCTGAGGCGGGTCACCGGCTCGATCTCCTTCTTCACAGGGGAGATCGCCATGACCTCCTGCCAGTTCTCCCAGTCGCGGTTCCAGATGAGCAGTGAGATGGGGCTGCCGATGGTGAGGCCGTGGCGCACACCGGAGAGGATCTCGGCCCGATCCTGCTCAATATCCATGCGGGCGCTGCGCCCGTATCCCCACTGGCGCCGCTTAAGGTCACCGGCGATGTACTCTTCATCGAGGGTAAGCCCCGCCGGCACCCCCTCGATGATGGCGGTAAGCGCCCTGCCATGCGATTCACCTGCGGTCAGATATCGAAACATTATTGCTACTCCTAAATCAAGGCTAGCCTTCCAATTGTCGACTTGTTGGTTTTTCTATATGCTTCATCCCTATTCCAGTTACTATTACCCCTTGGGTCTTGTGGAGTTGGTCAGAAGAATCCTTTAGCTTTTCCGTTAACTCTTCCTTACTTAGGTTCTCAGTAATAAAATTGTCGTATGCGCTTCCTGTTACTACAATTGAACGCATAATCTCGCTCCTAGACTGCTCATCAAGGTAAAGGCAATTTGAGTCAAAGAAATCGTTTAACTCAAGGAGAAGTCGTTTGATTTCTTTATTGTTAAACTCTCTATCAAAATCACTTTTATCATCCATGTCGAACGCAAAGGAGAAATACGAGGTAGTTGCGCGAAGCATTAGTTGGCGAACGTAAGAGAAAGCCTTTTGATGAGCTTCCAAACGCTTCTCATAAAGCATTACCTTATATTTCTCTTTCCCTTCCCTCCAGTCGCGGGACCAACGTATCACTTCTGAAAGGATTATACCCACTACTACAGCTATGACATATCCCCATTCATCCATTACCCTAACCCTACAGTGCCCTTTTTGCCGCCTCAAACATTATGTCAATTGGTGCTTCCTTGCCGGTCCACATCTCGAAGGACATCGCACCTTGATAGACGAGCATGGCAAGCCCGCTCAGGGTGCGCCCCCCGGCCTTTTTTGCATCAGCGAGTA
>Ga0209979_1002620_pt1 | contig 16923 bp, 15 predicted proteins | sample AnhtaG_FD_183114 | JGI IMG/M metagenome (GOLD analysis project Ga0209979, IMG submission 183114) | Deep subsurface microbial communities from Anholt, Denmark to uncover new lineages of life (NeLLi) - Anholt_01485 metaG (SPAdes) (version 2) | ecosystem: Environmental > Aquatic > Marine > Oceanic...
TCCCATAAACACTACCCTTCAACTAGTTCGGACCATAGAGCAGGTTGTCGGAGGGAGGAGAGGCAGGCTCCATCCCGCCACCAAAACCTTTCAGGCACTACGAATAGCGGTTAACCACGAACTTGAGCACCTGGAAGCGGCGTTAAAACAGGCGATTAATCTCCTTGGCTTTGAAGGTAGGCTGGTTATCATCAGCTATCACTCTCTCGAAGACCGCATAGTGAAACAACTCATGCAACAAGAATCAAAGGACTGTATTTGCCCACCAGGTATACCAACCTGTGTTTGCGGGCATAGGGCCTGCCTAAGGTTAATTAATAAGAGGGTTATTACTCCCTCTCCGACAGAGGTTCAACTTAATCCGCGTAGCCGCAGTGCTAAATTGAGAGTGGCTGAGCACATTATTACTCAGGATGAATACTACAGGACCGGTGAAGAGCACAGTCTCTCAGCCCAGCTTAATGCTGAGGGATGGAGGAGGCCGGCTTTGCTGAAAAAGCTCCGGGCCACCTTTTTAATGCTCTAGGTTAGATAAAAATTTGGAGAGTGCTAAACAGGGGGTTGAAAATGTGAAAATTAACATAATCAAAAGGGTCAAAATCTCGCTAATAAGGAGGGAGTAGATGAAAAAGCGAAGTACTTTAACCTCTATCGATGTTGGTACCACTAAGGTATGCACCACTATAGCTGATATAGACGATGGAGATGGCATCCGAGTTATAGGGGTAGGCGTTACCCCAAGCCAGGGGTTGCATAAAGGCCTAGTGGTCAACATCAACGACGCCAAAGAATCCATTCGTGAGTCGGTAAAAAAAGCCGAACAGACCAGCAATTATAAAGTAGAATCGGCTTATATCGGTGTGACCGGCAGGCATGTCAGCTCGCTGAATAATCGGGGAGTAGTAGCTGTTACCCGCAATGACCGGCTGGTGCGTCCAGATGACCTGAGGCGAGTACTTGCCTCTGCCCAAAGTGTTAAAATTCCTAAAGACAGGAAGCTGCTCCATGTTATTCCCCGGAGTTATGCTATTGACGGTCAGGTAGGGGTCAAGAACCCAGTAGGAATGCACGGCTTCAGACTAGATGTCGAGACACATATCATTACCGCTGCCATAACTTCTGTCCAGAATCTAGTAAAGTGCATTCGCAGCATTGGCATAGACGTTGATGACCTCATCCTTGAACCTCTGGCCAGCAGTGAGGCAGTATTGACTGAAGATGAGAAGCAAGTAGGTGTTATATTAGCTGACATAGGCGGTGGGACCACAGATATTGCCGTTTTCAGAGAGGGGAGCATCTGGCACACCTCTATTCTACCTGTAGCCGGTTATCAAATCACCAGAGATGTTGCTATCGGTTTGGGGCTGCCATTTGATATTGCCGAGGAGATGAAGAAAAGGTATGGCAGTGTCATGCCTGTTTACGAAAGTAAAGTAGAGACTACCAGCACGATATCAGAAAATGGGCATGGTGTGTCCTATCAAGATTTGTGCGATATCATCAGAGCCCGAGTTGAGGAAATCATAAGGCTTATCCTGCTAGAGCTGCCGCGCTCTGAATATGAAGAATTGGTCCCGGCTGGTCTAGTACTTACTGGCGGTAGCTCCAACCTTTCTGGCATAGAAACACTAGGACGCGATATACTACGGCTCCCGGTAAGGGTAGGCATTCCTACCAGAATGCATGGTATCACCGATGCCCTTCGTGACCCAGCCTATGCCACCAGCGTTGGCCTTCTGCTCTGGGGAGCAAAGCACGAAGGCAAGCAGACCTGGCAAACCCGCCGGTTCAGCGCCAGTTTACGGCGTTTAGTTTCCCGGATTAAGAATCTGTTCCGCTAACGGGTTATTTAAAAAAATCGCTAATAGGTAGTAAAGAAAGGAGGAGGAAATGGCAAAAACAAGTTTCGTCCCTAACCCAGCCAAGATTAAGGTTATTGGCCTAGGTGGTGGTGGCTGCAATGCTATAACCCGTATGGTCAGGGAAGAAATTCAAGGCGTGGAATTCATTGCCGTGAATACCGATGCCCAGGCCCTGGCTATTACTGAAGCCCCTACCCGTATTCAGCTCGGGGAGAAGCTTACCAAAGGATTAGGCGTGGGGGGCGACCATACCATGGGTCAGAAAGCAGCCGAAGAGAGCCGCGATGAACTTAAGGAGCTCGTCTCCGGGGCTGACATGGTGTTTATTACTTGCGGCATGGGTGGTGGCACCGGCACCGGGGCTGCCCCTATCATTGCTGAAATAGCTAAGCAAGGTGGAGCCCTCACTATTGCCGTAGTCACCAGACCGTTTACCTTTGAAGGCATCCACCGCTGCCAAATATCAGATGAGGGCATTGCCCGCCTGCTAGGTAAGGTTGATACCCTTATCATTATCCCCAATGACCGCTTGCTCGACCTCTGTGACCAGAAGACGGATGTGGATAACGCCTTTAAGCTAGCCGATGATGTATTGAGACACGGGGTTCAGGCTATCTCTGAGGTTATCACTGTCCCCGGGCTGATTAACCTTGACTTCGCTGATGTCAAGGCAGTGATGAAGGATGCTGGTCCAGCTTGGATGTCCATAGGCACTGGTTCAGGTAAAAACCGAGCCGTAGATGCCGCCAGGGAAGCCTTAGCCAGCTCGTTGTTAGATGTTTCTATTGATGGGTCAAAGGGGGTGTTATTCAATGTTGTTGGTGGCAGTAGCCTCACCCTGTTTGAAGTTAATGAAGCCGCTGATGTAATTAAGCAGGCTGTTGACCCCGAGGCTAACATCATCTTTGGGGTAGCCCATGATCCTAATATGGATACTGACTTAAGAATTACCCTAATTGCCACCGGATTCGCTTCTAAGGCAGGACTAGCCGACACCGGCGAGGAAGATGAGCAAACACAACTGCTTAAGAGCTTGAAAAGCGAGGAGGAACTAGATGTTCCTTCCTTCCTGCGTCGCCCGCTATTCAGCCATCGGCGTCAGGCAATAACTCCATCTACTAAACTTGTTAAAACACCCTTACGCGCTCCAGTTCGTTAAGGCTCTCGGGAAATCTATTAAACCCGGGACCAGCGTAAAGGCTGTAGGCGCTCAAAGCGCCTGGAAAAATACATGACTTTCCGGGTGCTAATGCCCTACAGCCTTCCTGTTTGCCTGGGGCTACCTTTCAACAAATCAGTCAAAAAGGCTTGACAAATACTACATATTGTGGTATCCTAACTCTATTACACTATATAATGTAGAGTTTGGTTATGAACTGTCCCTATTGTGGTTACCACGATTCCAAGGTTATAGATTCCCGCGACGTAAATGAGGGCATACGCCGTCGGCGTCAGTGCTTAAGCTGCGGCTCCCGCTTCACTACCTACGAACGGCTACAACCAGCCAGCCTCTTTGTGATTAAGAAAGATGGCAGGCGTGAGGAATTTAATAGGATTAAGCTGCTAACCGGTATTCGTAAGGCCTGTGAAAAACGACCACTGCCTACCGGCACTGTTGATAAGCTTGCCGATGATATAGAAGCCGAGCTTTACCACCTGGGTAAGGCAGAGATACCCGGCGCTGTCATCGGTGATATGGTAATGGAAAGGTTAAAAAGCCTGGACTACATTGCCTATATCCGCTTTGCCAGTGTCTACCGGGCGTTTACTGACATTACGACACTAAAACAAGAAATTGACACCCTGATCGGTAGCCAGACGGAAATATCTCACCCCACCAGTCAACTGCCTCTGCTCCCTGATGATGAATTAGAGACGGTAGCCAGAAGGCGTCAGAGGAGTCGGAAATGAACACAGGTAATAAATCACAAAAAAAACAATTAACCTCACTTAATCGTACTGAAATTCTCAAGGTTGTTGTTGCTGATGCTGAATCAATGGGTTTGCGTGATAGAGGCAAAATAGAGTGGCTCACCAGTCAGGTAATTGAACGGCTAGAACAACGGCAACAATCGCAGCAGCCACAACCACTACCCGGAATGGAAGACCTGGTGCCGCAACCCCAGCGTCAACCAAGGCGCCTGCCAAGCGAAGCGGAAATCGATGCTATAGTAAAAGAAATCTTAGCTGGTGAAGAACCAGCTCATCGAGAAAGGGCTCAGCCTAAAGAGGAGGAAGTAACTATGCCAACCAAGACAAAAGCCCAGCCCACTCCTGGTATTAGTCTCACTGAAAATGCCATTCATGTTCTGGAAAGAAGGTATCTAAGAAAGGACAAACAGGGGCAAGTTATCGAGACACCCGAGGAGATGTTCCGTCGTGTGGCACAGGCTATTGCCTCGGCTGAGCTTATCTACAACCCTAAGACAGATGTCAAGGCAAGGGAGAAAGAATTCTACCAGTTGATGGCTAATCTGGAGTTCCTGCCTAACTCCCCTACCCTGATGAACGCCGGGAGGGAGCTAGGACAACTATCAGCCTGCTTTGTCCTTCCTGTTGAAGACTCGATGGAGTCCATTTTTGATGCGGTAAAGAATACAGCGCTCATCCATAAGAGTGGTGGTGGGACTGGGTTTTCCTTCTCTAGGCTAAGACCGGAGACAGATAGGGTCGGCTCTACGGGAGGAGTAGCTAGCGGTCCGGTCTCTTTCATGCGAGCCTTTGATACTGCTACCGATGTCATTAAACAAGGGGGGATGCGTCGTGGGGCAAACATGGCTATCCTTAATGTTGACCACCCCGATATTATGAAGTTCATCGAGGCTAAAAGCGACCCTAATGCTTTTACTAACTTTAACCTCTCAGTAGCTGTAACCACTGAATTTATGGAAGCAGTCAGGGCTGGCGCTGACTATAACCTGGTAAATCCTCACACTAACGAAGTGGCGGGTAAGCTCAATGCCAAGGAGGTGTTTGACAGGATAGTGGCTCTGGCTTGGAAAACAGGCGACCCGGGTATTGTCTTCATTGACCGAATAAATCAGGATAACCCCACCCCCCATTTAGGCAAGATTGAAAGCACCAATCCTTGCGGTGAGCAACCATTACTCCCCTATGAATCATGCAATCTAGGCTCTATCAATCTAGCCAGGATGCTACGAACCAAAAATGGAACTGCTGAGATTGATTATCCCAAGCTAGCTGAGACAGTAAAAGTCGCCGTGAGGTTTTTGGATAATGTCATTGATGTCAATAAATTTCCTCTACCTCAAATAGAGGAAATGACTAAGAAAACCAGGAAAATAGGGCTTGGGGTGATGGGTTTTGCCGATATGTTAATCAGGTTAGGCATTGCCTACGACTCAGAAGAGGCACTACAGACTGCCTCCAATATTATGCATTCTATAAATGAAGAGGCATATAAAGCCTCGGTAGAATTAGCTAAGGAGCGAGGGGGCTTCCCTGCCTTCAGTGGCAGTATCTACGATGCCCCCAATGGTCCCAGGCTGAGAAATGCATCATGCACTACCATTGCTCCTACCGGCACCTTAAGCATAATAGCCGGTTGCTCCAGTGGCATTGAGCCCCTTTTCGCCCTGAGCTATATAAGAAATATCCTGGATGGCGCCCAGCTGGTAGAAGTAAACCCCTATTTTGAGGAAGTAGCCAAGATGGAGGGCTTCTACTCTGAGGAGCTTATACACCAGCTAGCCACCGGCACCCAACTCCATGCTCTGGAAGGCATCCCTGACAATATCAAACGGTTATTTGTCACTGCCCACGAAATAAGCCCTGAATGGCATGTCAGGATGCAAGCTGCCTTTCAGAAGTCCACTGACAATGCTGTTTCTAAAACAGTTAACTTTCCCCGGGAGGCTACCAGGGAAGATATAGCTAAGGTGTATATGATGGCTTATCAGGAGGGATTAAAGGGGATAACTATTTACCGGGATAGAAGCCGTGAGGCACAACCGATGAGTACCAGCCAGGTAGAGGAGGCAGGAGTAGTTGGGCTTACTCCCAGGAAGAGGTCAAAGATAACCTCAGGGGTTACCGAAAGGGTAACCACCGGTTGCGGCTATATCTATGTAACCGTGAACTCTGATGAGCAGGGAATATGTGAGGTTTTCTCCACCCTGGGTAAGGCTGGTGGCTGTGCCTCAGCTCAACTTGAAGCCACCTGTCGCCTTATTTCTCTGGCGTTACGGTCCGGGGTAGATGTTGCCAAGGTAGTAAGGCAGCTCCGTGGTATCCGCTGTCCATCCATTGCCTGGGAAGAAGGCAAGTCTATTCTCTCCTGTGCTGATGCTATTGCCAGCGTGCTGGAGAAACATACCACTGGTTATGATGGCAAGCCTAAACTGGAGGACTACGGACTGGCCAAGAACCTGGCCGGGCAGTGCCCCGACTGCGGCAACCTGCTCGTCTATCAAGAGGGCTGCTTCATCTGCCCTAGCTGCGGCTATACCAAGTGCTGAATGGACTATATAATATAGGCAACATAATAAAAGGTATATTCCAGTGGAGCTAAAGTGAGTGTAGCTGGCTTTTTCATTTTACTGGCTATTGCTATTTTGCTCAGGTTTATCGGTTATAAACTAATACCATTAGTTATGCCTACCGGTTGGCTCAGGACCATCGCCCTGGGCTGGGTTGGTGGCTTTTTGGGTAGCTTAGCAGATAGTCTTTTGAGGCAGTTCGGACCTGAGGTGGCTGGGATAAACCTGGTGGCGGCTGTTATCGGTTGCGCCCTTTTTATTCTCTTTCTTGGTATTGCCCCCTTCATTAAAATATTGCTGGGAAAGGTATAATCTATAGAGCTTTTATCGGTTGCCCAGTTTTGTGCTATATTTAATTAGAGCCAGTGTAGCTCAGAGGAAGAGCAGCGCTTTCGTAAAGCGCGGGTCGTGGGTTCGAATCCCTCCGCTGGCTGTATCTGATTGGGCATCGGTTGCCAACATTTTGCCAAATCCTGAGTTTCTGCCAGCCCTGGCTGCGCTTAGCCTTAACGGGAACCAGATAAGCGACATCTCACCTTTGACTTTGAGCCATAGATTCTGCTTGCGGATGAGATAGACCACATAGGGACAAAAGATATTACTATCCCATCCTTTCGCTGACTGAGACTGGGGTTGTATGTAGTTGTATTGAGTTGAGATGGTATAATATAATAAATAAGAAACTGAAAACCATTACGCTAGGCTAAGATAAGAAATGACTATTGATAAAGTAAGTAACCTGTCATAGAATAAGCCAGGCAAAAAGGATGAACACTAAAAACGTCAAACCTTATGAAGTCGAGCCGCTAAATAGTCTTTCCCCCGAAGTTTTAAAGGGTAGGGAAAGCAGCGTTGAGACATTTAAGAAAGCGGTAGCTAGGGCTGATGAATTAGGTAAATTAGCCGAAGAGGCGGCTGAGCAATCGATAAGAGTATCCCAAGAAGCAATAAGCAGGGCTGAGGAAGTAAGCAACCGGGCTAAAGAGGCGGCTGAGGCAGCAGCCAGAGCATCCCAGAAAGCAATAGACAGGGTTGAAGACATAAGCAAATCGACTAGGGAGACTTCTGCGGCATCGAAGAGAACCTTCAACAAAGCGACAAGAATGGCTGAGGAATCAAAAGGAGCCTCACAGGAAGCAATAAGCAAAGCTGAGGAAACAATAAAATCAACCAAAGATGCCATTGGGTCTTTGGCAAGAACCTTTAAGGAAGCGGTAATTAGAGCTGAGGAGACAATAAAATCGGTTAAGGAGACGGCTGAAGAATCGCTCAGAGTGTCTCAGGAAGCAATAAGCAGAGTTGAGGAGACCGGCAAATCGGCCAAGGAGACGGCTGAAGAATCAATAAGCATATCTCAGGAAGCGACAAACAGGACTGAGGAGACAGGCAAATCAACCAAGAAGGTTGTTGAGGCGGCAGTAAAAGCATCACGGGAAGCGATACGCAAGACTGAGAAAATAGCCAAATCAGCTGAGGAGGCGGTTAAGGTCTATACAAAGGCCTCCGAGAAGGCGATAGGGAAGGCTGAGGAATCAACTAAATTGGCCGAGGAGATAGTTGAGGAATCGAAAGGAGCATTGCAGGAAGCAATAAGCAGGGCTGAGGAAATGAGAAAGGTGGCTATAGATGCCGCCGAGGAATCGAAAAGAGCCTCACAGGAAGCAATAAGCAAGGCTGAGGAAACAAGCAAATCAGCCCAAGACGCCACTGAGGAATCAAGGAAAGCATCACAGGAAGCAGTGAGTAGAGCTGAGGAAGCAAGCCGGGCAGCTATAGAGGCTGCCCAGGAATCGAAAAGAGCCTCACAGGAAGCAATAAGCAAGGCTGAGGAAACAAGCAAATCAGCCCAAGACGCCACTGAGGAATCAAGGAAAGCATCAGAGGAAGCAGTGAGTAGAGCTGAGGAAGCAAGCCGGGCAGCTATAGAGGCTGCCGAGGAATCGAAAAGAGCCTCACAGGAAGCAATAAGCACAGCTGAGGAAATAAGCAAATCGGCCAAGGAAACTATTGTGATATGGGCAACAGCATCCCAGGAGGTGATAAGTAAGTCTAGAGAAGCGAGTAGAGCAGCCAAAGAAGCTGCCGAGATATCGGCAAGAGCGTCACAAGAGGCTATTATGAGGGCTGAGGAAGTGAGCCAATCGGCTAGAGAGGTGGCTGAGGCATCAATGAGAGCAGCTAAAGAAGCTACGGAAGCATCGAAGAAGGGCACTGAGGAGGCGGCCGAGGCGTGGACAAAAGTATTTAACGAATTGATAACTGGTACTGAAGGAATAGGTAAAATGATCAGGCAAGTGGCCAGGCGGACTGCTGAGGCACCGGCAAGAAGCTGGCAGGAAGGCAGCAAGACTGATGAAATAGGTCCCAAGGAGGTAGCTGAGGCCCTGACACCAGCCTTCGAGCAAATGACAAGCGGAGCTGAGGGAACTAACTTAAAGGAGAAAAAGGAAGAAGCCAAAAAAATTCAGGTGAGTATTGAGGGCCGATTGGAGTCGCTAACCCGAATGTTTGCCGCTGATAAAGACGAGCAAGCTGAGGAAGATACCGAAGAGGAGGAAAGCTAAACAAACTAACATGACTTTCCATACCACTTTAGAAGTATAATTATGGACGATGTGAAGTGCAGGATGAACTGTCTCATTAGTAAATAAAGGCTTAAAAAAGCAAATTGAAGGGGGTATTTTTATAATGGACCAGAAAGAGCAAGCCGAAAAGACCGTCGAGCAGACTGAAGAGCAGCCCTTAAAACCGACTGGTGAGGCCCCTGAGCAGGTCAGGGATCCTCTGGCTGAACTTTTAAGCCAAGCTCAGAACGCCTATGGAGCCTATGTGCAGGCACAAAGGGAAGTGGCAAAGGGGTACAAGAAACGGGAAGAGCAAATGGAGAAGACCTATAAAGAGGTTGAGCGGAACGCGAACAATGCTTGTAACGCGGCTATAGAAAAAGCCTTAAGGGCTCGCGAGAAGGCTGAACAGCAAACTGAGGAGATATATAATAAGGCTAGAGAGAAAGCTGAGGAAGTTTATCAGGAGAGTGTAAGGCAAGCCTTAAATGCCCGCAACAAGGCTATAGAGCAAGCTTGGAAAGCAAATAAAGAAAATACAGAGCAAGCCTGGAAAATCTTCCAGGGAGAGCAAGGGTAGCCAAGAAAAGTTTAGGCTAGCTGATGCATTGCCTACTGGTAGACTGGTACTACCCTCTTATAATAAAGAGGGTATGTCGGCGAGGTCTCCTTCAATTCCTCCCTGTTCGTACTCTATCCCTCCCCGCCTCCTCTTAGCCAGATAGGTATATCTGAGCGCTTTGCTAAAGTAGTCCATGACTTTTCTTGAATTAATAAGCTCAGACAGGATAACGGTGACATCTATTGAGCCCTTTCCCCTGGGGTAATCACCACTGCGTATTATAGCCTCTGGGGCTACTTTCTTTAGATAGAATGAGATTTGCTTTATCATATCCATGGTCATCTCCCCGGGTGGTGCCGTCAAGAGATACAAGGCTCTCTTTGCATCTGCAGGTGTGCAGCCGAGCGACAACGCACTTACGGCTTGGTTCATCGCTTGAACTCCCCTTAGGGTTGCATTGGCCTTATCTCTGAAGTCAAGCTTCCCATTGAACATTTTTATACGAGGTATATTTTCTGTACCATAACCAATTACTGCCCATCCGGCTAGAGTCTGTACTATGTCTCCAGCGTCTAGTACCCTCGCCCCGATGTATTTGCGATTTGTTTCCTCCCCAGGACAAAGTAAATTGTAAAATGGGGTAACTATCCGGGTGTTAATGTTGGCGAAGTTACTCCTAATCGAGCTCTTTTCTCTAACGAATCTTTGATTATCAACAAGAACCACCGCATCAGCCACTAGGTAGATGGATTTTAGGCATGTACCCACATTGTACACAGTCCTCTCCTCAGTTATCTCTTCATATCTAAAAGGAAGGACAATAATGGTATATAGTGGTTTTTCTGCGTAGCGCTCTTTTATTTGCTGCGTTAGCACTGATACTGCTCCGGAGCCGGTGCCGCCGGCAGCACCAGCGATTAGCAAAAAGGCATCTGTCTCGGTGAATCGTTCTGCTCCTCTTATACCCTCTAAGACCTTGTCACCATCTTCCCTGGCTACTTCAGCCCCAAGTTCATTCACTTTACCCACGCCGTGGCCCCTAGTCCTTTGACCTCCAACGAGGATTCTATGCTGGTAATCAGGCTTTATATAGGATAGCCCGCTTAGATCAGCGGTATCTGTATTAACAGCTAAGGCGCCAGTAATTATGTCAATTCCACGCTGAGCACGCGCCTGTATGTTTTGCCGAACAAATTCATCGGCAATCCTACCACCACATTGCCCACAACCTATCACCAGTAATTTCACTTTAAACCCCTGATATTAATTAGAAATATTATAAGCGTAGTTACACAGAAGTGTCAAGCCAATAGGTAGAACCGCCCTTGGCTATTGTCCATATTAGAGTAAAAATATAGGTATCATGAAAGAGTAATAACAGTGAATCTAATTATAATGGAGCTTGATACTTTACAATACAGGGGGTTATGCTATCTGGTGTCACTAGGTGGCACATCAGACTCAGAATTCGTAAACCGCCGGTCGTCAGTTCAAATCTGACCGCTGGCTCCATAGATTTGGTTCAGCGTCAACTGGCTTTTTGAAAGTAGTAGCCAACTCCGGGTTCAGTTATAATGTATCTAGGTAGGCTAGGGTCTGGTTCTATTTTCTGACGCAAATGCGAAATGTAGATGCGCACATAATCCAGGTCATCAATATATTCCCAGCCCCACACCTTTTCTAAGACCTGCTTGTGGGTAAGAATACGGCCAGCGTTCTCTACTAGAAGGGCAAATAAGCGAAACTCTCTTGGGGTTAGTTTCACCCGCTCCCCATTCACGATGACCTTTCGCTCAGCAACATCCACGGTAAGGAAGCCATCACTATAGGTAATCTCTCTCTTCGCATCCGCTGAAGAGGGAAGCTCAGCGCGTCGTAACGCTGCCCGCACCCTCGCCACCAGCTCTCTACTACCCACCGGCTTAAGGAGGTAGTCATCAGCTCCGTAGTCAAGCCCACGCACTATGTCATCCTCAGCCATCCGTTTACCAGTGAGCATGATAATGGGTATACCAGAGACATCACGGATGCGGTCTAATGTCTGCCAGCCATCCATTCTGGGCATAACCACATCCAGTATTACTAAATCTGGTCTCTGGTCAAATAGAAGCCGTAGGGCTTCCTGCCCATTGCTCGCCTTGAGCACTTCATACCCTTTCTGGGTAAGAACCTGGTCAATCAATCTAACCAAGGCCTCGTCGTCATCAATTATAAGGACTTTTTTACCCATTTCCATTGATGCTAATCCTTATCTTTTCGCCGCTGTAGTAGCATTTCGGCAATCACTTCAGGCAGTTCACGGGTATTGATGGGCTTTGACAGATACGCATCGCACCCGGACTCAATAACCCTCTCTTTGTCCCCCTTCATAGCGTAGGCAGTAACACCAATAATGGGGGTATGGCTGAATGTCGGAGTCTCCCTGAGCTTCTTGGTTACCTCAAGCCCGCTTAGTTTAGGAAGCTGTATATCCATTATGATAAGGTCTGGTTGCTCTCTCATCGCCGTATTCAGCGCCTCTTCCCCGTCAGTTGCCTTGAGTAAGGTATAGTTCTTGGCTCTAAGAACCATCTCAAGCAGCTTCATATTTTGGGGGTTATCTTCAACAATTAGTATCTTCTCTTTCATTACCTGTTTCTCCTGAATATGGCTAGTCGGTTATTGCCAGGGGCAGGGTAAAGGTAAACCGACTTCCCTTCCCATATTCACTCTCTACCCAAATTCGCCCGCCATACTTTTCAACAATTGTTTCGACAAGCGCTAGCCCCAGTCCAGTCCCGCTCTTCTCTTTGGTTAGAGGATTGTCTAGCCAACAAAAAGGTTCAAATATCCGTTCTTGGTCCTCTTCCTTGATACCAATGCCATTATCAATCACGCTGACCTGACACCAATCACCATTCCTGACTGCCTCAATCTTCAGCTTGCCTCCATCCGGGGTAAACTTAGATGAGTTGGTCGCTAGATTAAGGAGCACCTGTTCTAATCTGCCTTCATCGACATGTACCGCAGGAAGTCCCTCTTCTATCTCAATATCGAGGCTTTGTTTTCTTGGTGCCAGTACAGGCAGCATAGTTCTGGTTAACGATTCTATTACCTCAGTCAGAGCAACATTTTCCAACTTGAATTCCATCTTGCCTGATTCTACCTTGGACAGGTCAAGAACCTCGTTAACTAGGTTTAGTAAGCGGTGACTGCTGTCCAAGATATCGCTAAGGCACTGCCTCTGCTCCTCATTAATCTTTCCAGGCACCTTATCCCTCATCAATTCAGAGAAGCCGATAATAACATTGAGCGGAGTGCGCAACTCATGGGACATACTAGCCAAAAATTCGGACTTCGCCTGGGTTGCCTTCTTCAATTCTTCATTGGCTTCAAACAGTAGCTTGTTAGAGCGCTGTAAACTCTCCACAAGCCTTTTATTCTCCAGTGAGAGCCTTTGCTGCTTTAGAGCGTTGGTGATGGTAGTCTTTATTTCATCTGGATTAACGGGTTTGACGAAATAGGCATAGGCTCCCTCATTAACAGCATTGACCGCTGTCTCAATGCTGGCATAGCCGGTCATCATAATTACGGCTACATCAGGGTTTATCTCCTTGGCTAGCTCCAGTATCTCCAACCCACCAACATCAGGTAGCCTTATATCAGTAATAATGACGTTAAAGGAATGGCTCCTTATCATCTTCCGAGCCTCAGTTCCCTTCTCCAGTCCGGTAACCTCATATCCGGCATCTTCCAGTATCGCACTCAGGGTTGCCCGTGTGCCAGCCTCGTCTTCTACCACCAGAATACTGTCAGTTTCTGGCATCATTTCTTCCTCTCTTTAGATATCTTTTCCACCAGCTCTATCACTTTCTTCATGTCAAAGGGCTTGTATATACAGGTATAAGCGCCCTCGTTTATTGCCCCTCTTACTAAATCTTCTTCAGTGTAGCCAGTCATCATAATCACAGTTGCTTCGGGGTCTATCATCTTAACCTGCTCAAAGGTCTCAACGCCATCCATACCGGGTAACCTCACATCCAAAAAGATAATGTCATAGTGCCGGCTCCTTACCATCTCAATAGCCTCAGCTCCATTATTGGCAGTAGCCACCCTGTATCCCTTATCCTCCAATATCGCTTTAAGGGTTTCCCTATCGCTAAACTGGTCGTCAACCACCAGTATGAGGGTTTTCTCATCAAGTAACTCTTCAATAATAGCTATGATTCTATCAATATCAAATGGCTTATAAACAATGGCATAGGCACCCTCCTCCATGGCTTCCTTGACTAAATCCTCCACCGAGTAGCCAGTCATCATAATTACTGCTGCCTTCGGGTCAATTCTCTTGACTTCCCTGAAGGTTTGAACCCCGTTTATCCCCGGCATCTTTATATCCATAAAGATAGCATCAAAGTGGGTTTTCCTTGCCGCCTCAATAGCCTGGTAGCCGTTCTCTACAGTAACCACATTGTGCCCCTTGTCTTCCAGTATTCCTCCTAGGGTCAGGCGCATACTCCGAAGGTCATCAACCACCAAAATATTAGTCTTTCCCATTGTTTACCTCCGTATCTTTGTTTAATAAAATCTATTCCGCTTTCAAGGGCAGCCTTATGGTAAAGGTGGCTCCCTTTCCCACCTCGCTCTCTACTTCGATGTTTCCCTGATGTCTATCAATAATTGCCTTACACACGGCCAGTCCCAACCCAATACCCTTAGCTCTGGTAGTAAACAGGGGGTCAAAGATTTTACCTATAGTTTCCTTGGGTATCCCACAACCGGTATCAGAAATCTCCACCTCTAGGAATTTATCTCTTCTCTTGGCACCTATTGTTAGCTTGCCTCCCTCAGGCATAGCCTGCACCGCATTCATAATCATATTCACCAATACCTGTCGGGTCTGGTCGGTATCTATGTTAACCTCGGGCAGGCCAGCATCTAGCTCTTTAACCACTTCTACGTTCTCCGGGATAGCCAAGTGTGATAGAGCTTCCTCAATTACTTTCTCTATTTGCGCCGGTGAAACAGCCGGCTTCCCCATGCGCGAAAATCCTAATAGGTCATTGATGATTTTATTGGATGAATTTACCTCATCATCAGCGATATCAAGAAATTCTATAACCCGTGGCTCTTTCTGTCCTAGCTCACTCTTAGCTACCTTCCCTTTTACATAGTAAACAGCATTCTTGATGGCACCCAGCGGGTTTCTGAGCTCGTGTCCCACTCCTCCTGCCAGTTGCCCTATAGCTGCCAGCTTTTCGGAGCGAATTAGCTGCTCCTGCGTCTCTCTTAGCTCCTCATTGGCTGCCTGCAGCTCTTCATTGGCGGCGCGCAATTCCTCCCCAGTTGCCTGTAGCTCTTCATTGGCGGCGCGCAATTCCTCTCCGGTTGCCTGAAGCTCTTCATTGGCTTGGTGAAGTTCTTCAATACTATTTCTGATATCGTCAATCATCATATTCAAGCCCATAGCCAGTGAATCAATCTCGTCATTTTTACTCGAAAGTTCAACCTGAACAGAGTAATCTCCCCTTGCCACTTTCATAGTAGCCTCGATCATCTCATTTATACGCTTTTTTTCTGATGTTTTATCCATCATTTACTCCCTCTGTATATGTGTGATTCGTCGACCTTAATCTACGTTTGTTTTTCTCTATCTGGCGTATCCATATATCACTGCTTAAGCCAAGCAAGAGCTTCTTCCCTCGTCTTAAAAAAACGCATATCTTCTTTTCTGGTAACTCCCATAAAAAAAGACGCCAATACTCGTGCCACTGGATGTAAGCCAAAAAAGGCGACCTTTCCTATTCCTTCAACCTCTAACCTTTCTCTTGCTTGCTTTCTTGCCCCTGGTGTAGATTTTCCTGTTCTGCTAAGGTCAACAAGAACGTTTACTTTTCCTTTACCCGTATCCGTAAGTTTATTAGTCGCGTCGTTCATTGCTCTTACCATCTTCTCATCCACTTCTCCAACCACAGTCTCATAAAGTATATTATCCTCACCAAGATAGAATCTGCTCTTTCCTATCCAGATTTCTCTCTCCTTCTCTTCCATTTTCTCCTCCTTTTTATTGTTTAGACGTGGGTACTAGTCCTATTTCTTGTATATCTTTGCCTTGTTATCAAGACACTCCAATTTCTTGTTCAGACTACCTGTTGGTGTCTCCACCTCCCCCAGAACTAGGTAGCCCGGGGCAGCCAGTGAATCATAAAGCATACCGAGCACCCTCTCCTGGAGTTGACTTTGCAGATATATCAGGACATTGCAGCAGAATATGCAATCCATTCCCACAAAGGGTTGCCGTATGGTTGATGTCAGGTCAAAATAAGAGCAACTGACCATTTGCCTGATATCGCTGTTTACCACATAGCTTCTATCATAGCGGGTGAAATAGTTTTTTAGGATAGCGGAGGGGAGACCGTCTACATCCTCTGGGGAGTATATCCCCGCCTGTGCCTCTTTCAGAGCCCGCCGGCTGATATCGGTGGCATAGATTGATATGTTAAAGTCCTGCCGCCGGTTTCCCAAAAATTCGGCAAGCAGTATGGCTATGGAGTATGGCTCTTCACCCCGGGCACAAGCAGTGCTCCAGAGCCTCAGCTTCCGCTCCCCTTGGTTTCTTTTGTATGATACCAGCTCGGGTAACATCAGTCTGGTTACCCGCTGAAAGCTATATTGACTTCTGAAGAAACCACTTACCTTTATGATGAGGTCATCAGCAAGTTTGTAATACTCTTCAGGATGGGCATCAAGAAATTCCATGTAGTCCAGGTATGTTTTCGTTCCCGTGGCATGAAGCCTCCTCTCCAGACGGCGAGTCACCGTCCCACGCTTATACTCCCGGAAATCATACCCGGTGTCCCGATACACTTTTTCCAGAAGTGAATCAAGAGCTGTAGTATCGCTTCCTGTAACTATGCTTGCCATATAAGACTCTGACCTCCAGCAATCAGCACTTATGCCAATTGTATCATAAAAGCACAAAAATTGCCAATAGTCATTTAGTTAGTATAACACTAACTTGATAAAAGGCAAATCTGGGGACGGGAACGCTTATCAGGGGTAAAGGGTAGATTAAAGAGGCTTTGCCTCACCTTCCCTAGCAAGGAGGAAGGCCAGGGTCTCCAAATAAAACTAAAAGGGACAGGTTATAAACAATCTTGCCATAGAGGAAGGATAGTTAATGGCATAGTCAACAGCGGAGCTTACGCAAAAATAATAATGGGGGAATCCTGATTAAGAGGCGCTGGCGGCAATGGCGAGCCCTTAGAAGTAAATCCTATAAAGGCTCAAGAATGGACTCCTACCATTCCTCTCTTGGAACTTTTCGTAATTCGCCAGCATCAGTGAAACCAAGGGCAAATATTGTGTCTGGCAGAGCATCTCCTAAGATGCTTTCCTTCACTTTCTCGTATTGACCCTGGTATTTAGGTATCTGTTCTCCCCACTTATCAAATACC
>Ga0209979_1002621_pt1 | contig 16917 bp, 17 predicted proteins | sample AnhtaG_FD_183114 | JGI IMG/M metagenome (GOLD analysis project Ga0209979, IMG submission 183114) | Deep subsurface microbial communities from Anholt, Denmark to uncover new lineages of life (NeLLi) - Anholt_01485 metaG (SPAdes) (version 2) | ecosystem: Environmental > Aquatic > Marine > Oceanic...
ATGAATAAGACATTTCCATACCAATCCCCAAGCTGGGTCGTGGGATTTGGTGGGTTAGAGATGACAGAAAGGCCCAATCTCTTGATAAGCTTTTGCGTGCATCTGAAAGTGAACATGAATTATTCCCGTGCCGCATAACAATGCTTATACGACGTTATTGACACCATAAAACCTTCATAGCGTCAATCTTGACGCACAATGCTTATACGAAACTTTTGATGCACTGGATGCCTGCTACGTGGCACTCCGTAGTGTGCACTGTACCGTACCCTTGGTCCTGGGGCCCAAGGACCCAGGGCGGTCCAGTACGGTGCGGAGTACACTGCCTCCTGGCAGTTGCCACGACCGGACTTCCACCGGCTAGCAGACGACAGCTTGAAGGGCACACCTCCGACTGTTGGACGCGCGTATCTTGCTAAGGATCGTTGCTCCCCTCAAGCTGCCTTAAGAACTCCTCTGCCATCGCGTAGCTGGGATCGCCAGGCGCATTGTCGGCAACATGCCGTAGATAGTCTATTGCTCTGGCCTTTTCACCGAGGTTCGCATATGCAACTGCACAATAGAGATAGGGAGTCAGCCACTCCGGTGATTCCCCAATCTGCTGTTCACAGACCTCAATCAAGATGAGATGATCTTGCGATTCCTCAAGTTCAGCCATTCGACCGAAGGTCTCAACTTCCGGTCCCACTGTAACGCTTATCCTGCCACCTACAGTCTCTCTCTTGACCCCGTTGAAGTCGTAATGCAGGGGACTGATTCCTCGCGCCGCCATAGTAGCCTTTGTCTCAAGTCCTTGAATCATCTCCTCCTGAGTAATGAGGGCACGCTGGTATGCATCAACTTTCTTTGAAAGCTGTTGCTCAAGTGCAAGGAGCTCGTCTGCCTTTTCCTGTAACTTAGCGATCTCACGGCTATCATAGACGTCAAACCCAGCAGCCAGCAAAGCAAAGATAACCGTCAAGATTAGTATCCCGGTCGTGATTTGTCTGTAGCGTCGTGTTCTCTTGTCGTGGAACTTCCAATCTCGAACGAGAACGACCAGAGGTAGAAGCACCAATGCGGCCCTTGTGAGATATTTAAGAATCAGCAACCCCATACTCTTGCGACTCCTAGCGCGCCCAACAATGCTCACACGACATTATTGACACCATAAAACTCTTATAGCGTCAATCCTGACGCATAATGCTTATACGAAACTCCTGATGCACTGGATGCCTGCTATGTGGCACTCCGTAGTGTACACTGTACCGTACCCTTGGTCCTGGGGCCCAAGGACCCAGGGCGGTCCAGTACGGTGCGGAGTACGCTGCCTCCTGGCAGTTACCACGACCGGACTTCCACCGGCTAGCCGTTGACAGCTTCAGGACACACCAGCGACTTGTTGGGCGGCGTTTCTGTGCTAAATTGCCAGCCCATTGTAGACATTTGAGGCTAACTCTTCTGCTCGCTCTCAATACAAGTCATTAGAGATTGAATCCTCTGCGGCATCTCAGTTTTCGCTTGGTCATATATGAACTGCTGAGTTGGGGCCTTATTGGCAGGCTGGGGGCCGGAGGCTATAGAGCTGAGGTGTTCATTTTGCAGGGCTTCTATAAGGACATTCAATTCCCTTGCTTTCAGCAAATAATCGGTGGCGGCTTGGATAGTCTTGTCACCTACAGATATACCGTTCTCCGAAAATATGGCCGTTTCAAACGGAACTATCGGGTACGGAATTGGCAGCAGATGCTTTGGAGGTCCGTGCTTATCTGTTGCCGTCTGGTTATGAGTATTGATTCTTGGCAAGGACTCGACTTGCGCATGAAGTGCTACAAGTATTTTCTTTCGTCTTTCGGCGGTCTTTTCCTCCTCGTGCTTTATGGCGGCTTTGGTTCCGGCCACATCTCCGAAACGTCTAGCAACAAAATAGGACACAACAATGCCTACGATAGATATGATTAGGTTGGAAGTATCCATCACTCATGCCTCCTAACACAACGATACCAATTACAAGACCGAGAGCTGTATGATTTGGAGCGCCGCCCAACGGCTTGTGCATCAGCCGCACCGCGGGTTTGCAAAGTACATCTCAACTCAAGACGCCTCACAAATCCAAAAAGAGCGCCGAATTGAAGCTGCGACAGCGGTGTCGGATGCATGCACTTGTTGGGCGTCATAAATCTGACAACTCATCCCGACATGATGTCTTGCCTCACATCGGTCATCTTCTGTCTCCCCCCCTATTCCAGCGGCCAACTGTCTAGCCAGCAGAGACTCAGCGAAGTGCAAGGATCACGAGGACGGTTCGCACAGAGATGTTTGGAGAAGAGATCTGAACGGCCACAGCATGAAATACCTCTGGAAATGCTTAGGCCAGCCTTGCTTCTTGACTGTGGTAGTACTAAGAAGACTGTCCCAGCCTGGCAATTCGTGCTTTATTTTGAAATAAGTCTCTTTGAAACTCTCGTATGCTCCAATATCTACTGACTCACTTTGCAACATGGCGAGTCGCTGGGAAGTCTCCACGCGAGAGAAGTCTGAGTGAAACTGAAACCTACTCAATAGATTGGCTGCGTTCTTGCCTTGTGTTCGAACTCGACGCACAACATCTGACGCACACGATTCAGCTACACCACGTGGTAACACCACGTTTGAATAGAGTGCCTCAAGTGGAATGTCAATTGCTGCGAATCTGTGATTAGAATATAGGAAATCAGTCGCAAGGTCAGGGGCCGCTTTCACGAGCTCCAAGTGTTGCCTGACAAGGCCAGCAAACCACAAAACAGTTTTGGCCAGAAAGTGCCAGATACCGCCACCGTAAAGGCAAGGTACAGGCTGATAGAACTCTCTCCCTCCAAGCCAGGTTCCCATTTCGAGTGCCTCATACTCATCTTCAAGAACCCGGAAGTCTTCTTCCATCTCATCGATTTCATGTAGGAGATGCTCAACCTGAGAAACACGTTCATTAACATCTTCTGTAGAGAAGATTTGGTGAATCCTCAAAGCAGATTCAAAAGCATGGAGACAAGTGCAGAACATCTGAAATGTCCAACAGTTGATGTAGAAGATATCCACTGCATCCTGCTCACTGTTCATCGGCTTCACCAGGCTCTATCTCTATCAGATTGTGGTCCGTCGGATAGACCAACGAAAGCCTTGCCTTCACTCATACCCTCAACTTTCCCGTTCGCTGCTGTTCTTGTCTTCTCTTGAGCGTGAATTCAGGTTCTGTTCATTCGACTTCTTGCGAAGCACAGGCAATAGTCGCAATGCCTCAAGTGTCAGTGTCAGGAAGTTCTTCTGGCTAAGCCCCCTCCCCCCTTGCGTCCTCAAGATGAAAGCTCCTATCACAGTGTATAAAAGGGCGCTGGCTATCAGGGCAACTGGAAGTACCCATGTCGAAACAACTTGTGACAACACTGCCACGCCGGTAATGATGACTGCAAACATCAAGAGAAAGTACAGGCCGTCAATCCACAACGTACTACTACCCACGCTGGGTGCAGCTTGAGGCGCTACCGCTGGCGGTGGCGATACAGGTCTTTCCGGAAACACTTGATTGAGCGCATCGAAGAATTCGCGCTGTTTGTCGGGATCTAGAGGAATTGACTTTTCAATCTTCTCAAGGTATACCAATGCTCCCGATCGTTCTGCTCGGACATGATCGTCATATCCCGGATAGCCAGTAAAGACTGCTACCCTGACTGTCGGGTATCTGTGACGTAATTCGTCCAGAAGTTCCAGTCCATTCTCATCACCATAAAGTCGCACGTCGAGTAGCACCCCATCAATTGCTTCCTCCCGCAGAATCGTTAGGGCGCGGGAGGTGTTGGTAGCCTTAAAGACATAGAACCCGTTCTTCAGAAAGACGGGCATGCTAGAGTCGATTAATTTCTCGTCATCATCTATCCAGAGTAGCTTTTTCATCCGTTCTCACCCTTTCCTTCCACTGAAGGGGGATGCTCACTGTAAGACGAGTGAACTCTCCCACCTTGCTGTTGACCGAGACTTTTCCACCATATCTCTCCACCATACTTCTATCAACATAGAGCCCAAGTCCCACTTTTTGCGGCCATGTTGTGAAATACGGTGACCATATGTCATCAAGACTCTCTCTTGGAATCCCAGAGCCATTGTCAGTGATAGATAGTTTGATGTCGTTCTCATCGGATGACACTTCAATAGACACGCTCTTCTGCTCTTTTCGGACGCGCCGTAGAGCGGTCAGGGCGTTCGATAAGAGATTCACGAGAATCAATCGAAACTCAAAGCGAGGGACTTGGAGATGGCTAGCTTTCTCACCAGTTGTCACGCTCAGTGTGATCCGTTCACCTCGAAATCTTGGTTCAAATGTGGTCACCGATTCCTGGAGGCAGTCTGTCAGGGCTATAGCCTCCATTGTCTGCTGATTCCTGGCTAGAGAAAGGAAAGAATCATGAAGCTCTCGCAAAGCCTCAAACTGCTCTGTAACCCGCGGAATGAGAGACATTGCAGTTTCATTCGAGTAACAAGCATGGAATAGTTGAGTAAGATACATCGACAAAGTGGAGAACCTTACTCTTATTTCGTGCAGGTATTCTGGCACCACCTGTGCAAGAATGGCATCCTTGTGGAGATGTTCTATTATCTGATCCCTTTTCCTAAGTTCGCTTTCAAGGGCTTGTATCTTGTTCTCGAGATTGTGTGCCATAGTCTCTCCTCAACTAACGATCTCCTTCAATACATCTGCAATATGCCGCCCAACAACGCTTATACGACGTTATTGACACCATAAAGCTTTTATAGGGTCAATCTTGACGCATAACGCTTATACGAATCTTTTGATGCACGGGATGCCTGCTACTTGAACTCCTGGCGGTTGCCATGACCGGACTCGCACCGGCTAGCAGACGACAGCTTTGCAGGGCACACCAGCAACTTGTTAGCGGCCCAGGATCCCTGCGGTCTCCTTCTTTCAGCAAGTAGCTGACAGGCCCGCGACTTGGTAGGCGCACACCTACTTACAGCCTGGGTGTACCTAATGGAGAAGGTCTCGGAAATTGCGAAGCACTTGTCCTCGGGCTTCATCAAACCCGATGCTCCATATTTCACTTAGGCTCTCTATAATTTGCGACACATGCCAGGGTTCAGCCGGCTCCCCAGATATTCTTATGAATGGACCATCAGTCTCTGTGAGAAGACGGTCTTTGGGTATCTTGCTGGTCAAAATTCGACCTTTCTTGGACTTAATCATAGCTGAGTTTACCGAGAAGTGGAATCCATAACTCAAGGCACGCTTAAGTTCCCGAATAGAACCTGAATACCAATGCAGGATGATTCTGCCAGGATAATCCTTGCCAATCACACTAACCACGTCCTCCGCTGCACGCCGAGAATGGACTGTAAGAATCTTGTTGCCATATTCGGCACAACAAGCCAATATCTGCTCAAAAACCTTTACCTGAGCCTGTCGATCTGATTCGTCAGTGGTCTGATAATCCAACCCTATCTCGCCTACATACCTTGTCCTTTCGAGTATTTGCCACATTTGTGATAGCTCATGTTTGCGAGTAGCGGCAAGTTCTGGGTGTAATCCAACAGCAGGACGAACGTAAGTCAATCCCTCTGCCATCGACTCTGTGTATGCATAAACCGAGGGTGCATTTGTTACTGCAATGGTATAAATGTGACGGGACTCGGCTTCTTCAGCCACGCTGTGTGGGTTTTCAAACAGGTCGATATGACAATGAACGTCAACGAAGGCCAACTCCTTGACTGACATCTCTATTCGTCTCTTGAGGATTGATACAGAAACTGCTTGAGCTCAAGCAGTCCACGTCTATAAACATCTACATATTCTTCTTGAGAATCTGGAAGTGGTCCCGCTTTGAGCACATCAAAGACGAGTGGGCTCTCAGAAGCCTCTATCCGCCTTATCGCCATTTTCAGAGCATGTAAGTCCTCCCCCTGAGGATTCTGAATGACATCCATGTTGTAAGTAGCGTCACCCAACCCAGCTTTGTGGATAGCCGCCCGTCGAACGAGGCACGGCAAGCAATAGCCGCAATGCGTATAGGTACTGACTTTGCGAAACCGATGCCTTAAGGAGTTGGAACAGGACATCGTCAGAGGTGTGCCTCTCCGGACCACCTCCAGTGTCTTTAAGTTCTCCAACAACTCCCCCTTTGTGAAAAACCTGCAAGGGTTTTCTACAGAAACCTCTATTTTCAACTTCCGAAGAACCTCCCGAAACATTTCCAAGAAATAAGGATGCGTCGTGCGTGTGCTCAAACTTCCAATCCGGTTGTGCGATAACGGTACATTAAGAGACATAAAGCCATTTTCTGCAATGTACAGTGGTGTGTCTTTTTCCAACGCGCTGGCAATGGCTATACCTAACGATAGAAACAATACAGAGCGGCTGCGAGAGCTAGGCTCAGACTCACCAGTCATACTCATAGAAGGCTGAACAAAAAAGTGGAAGATCTTAAATCGCTTGGGATAGCATTCAGCCAAGAGGGAATATACTCTCTCTTGAACCTTGTGCGTTACATTACCTCTGCCATAGTGACTGACAAAAGCGACTGGAGCACTACTTCCCTGTAACAGACCAACGGCACCAGCAAAAGAATCGAGCCCCCCAGATAAAAGGGCTACAGCATGGGTTTGATTGCTGAGTCCGGGAAGTTTGTTCTGCTCCGCCTCAATTGCTACACTCTCCGCGGCTTGGCGACATTCAATTTCCCAGTGGTCACTGGTAAGGAAGTTGAGCATCTTCTCTACAGCGGGTTTCGCAGAACTCCACAGCAGAGGGTCACTCACAGGTAGGAACACTCTGAAGCCACGCTCCCACCGATTATATGCGGCTTTCCTAGGAACTCGCCTGTCTGCAGAGTACACAGTCATCGCTAGATGGAGGAGATCGAGAGCTGAGGCTGGGGGACGAACATTGGCACCTTGAAGTACCGTCTTCACATTCGACTTGACGGCACTCTCATCATTCGGTCTATCAATGCCGACGTACACCCTCGCATGAGCCGTAATGTGCGTAGGCTCGTAGAAGTCTTCTTCGCCAACCCGGCAGACTATTTGCCAAATCATGACCGCATCGCCTCCCAAATAGCATATCCTTGCTCATATATCTCCGAGACGATTCGTTCTCCCTGCCTACCGTTCCAATCAGTCGTCAGCACATCAACATCTCCCAGTTCAAGTTTCACTGTCTCTCTTGTAAACGACTTAATTTCATGCTCTGCTCTAATGAGCTGCTGCTCACTAAGATCTTGACTTTCAAGATCTTCTTGCATGACATTCAGCAATCGCTCGAATATATAGTTGGTAACATAGAGATGAAGCGCCGATCGCACCCCCTCAGCATCCATTGCATTGAGTCCATATATATCTTCACCATCCAAGCTATAGAGCTGGTACACATCTTTCAATGTCGCTGACATGGCATTCCGCGCAGCGGCTTCATCAATGGATGCCCCATCAGGTGCGAGAACATCCTCCACGGCAGCCAAAACTATCTCAACTGAGCTACCAACCAGATGTCCCAATTCAAGACGGTCAAGGGCTGCTTCAACACCGCGGGTAGCGACGTTTGACAGAAAGCCGCCTAGTCTCCTGGTGACCCTTCTACCAGCACGAGCTGATCTGGCTGCATTCCGGGCGCCGCCCATGCCGGTGACGTACGCGCCAGCAGCCAATGCAAGACTGGCAAGACCCGCACCAGATGCATATTGCCTGATGTATCTTCTTGCTGGGCCGAGATCAATTGTGACAGGTTGAGAAGGCTTATCAGCTCTGTGCCGTTCGTCGTCCCGTTCCACTTCCTGCTCAGGTGCTTGTTCTGAAGAGTCCTCAGACTGTGTATCTGGAAGTGCGTCCGACGGTGTGTCCTCCCCCTCTGTCGGAACTGCTTCCCAGTCGTCGTCAGCCCACGGAGGAAGCAACGGTGATCCTCTGCCCGGTCCTGGATAGGAGCTAGAAGTTCCCATTTTCGTACTCCTCTATTGCGATAGACAGCTTACGCTATGGCTTGCTCAAGTGGCTTTTTCCACTTTTTCCAGACGCATCTTTGCGGCAGCAGCCAACGCTGGATTCACTGTGCTCCCTGACCAACGTTGTAGGAGGCCAAGCGCAGCCCTAAATGCTTCGCTGCCTTTTGTTGCACCAATAAATCTGGGAACGTGGGCAGAACATAATGCGCTTTCTGCCAGCTGTCCAACTACTGCCACCAATTGCCCTTGTAACTCTGCGCGAACCTCTACCAGATCAAAGATACTGTATAAAACTGAGGTATCATCCGAGAGGTCCTCCTGCTGCCTTGCCTGCTCGGCAAGCGCACTGAACACGGAAGCTGCTTCAGCTTCACTGATTCTCGAAGTCTGTTGTGCTGCTTGCCGACGGCGTACCTCGCTCTGACTCGTGATCTTGGTCAATATTTCTCGTGCCATGGGGCTAAGTCTTCGCACGCTACCGGCGAAGGCCTCGAGTCTATCACGCGAAAAGAAGAAGTAGGGACGCAAATCGTAAGCAGCCAACGCAGGCTCAGATGCAAGCCAATCCCTAATCCACGGATCTGAAAGCCACGTCATCAAGGAGTCATCAAGCACACCATGCAAAGCCTTGCTTTCGATATCGTCTAACAACCGCTCATCCGTATCATCTGCTTCTTGATTAGCAAGTGCGTCTACACCACTAGCTCCCTGCCCTGAAAGACTCACTTCTTGTTCCATGAGAGCAAGCTCCTGCGGCCGACCGCCTTGTTCTACCTGAAGACGCGCAAGCTGCTGGAATGCCTCGGGACGGAAGTACTCGAGTAACATGAGTTTTGCCAGGACACGAAGCTCCAATTCTACTCCACGGGAATCGGCCATACTTCTTCGCATCATAAGGGTGTTGAGAAACCGCTTTGTCTGGCGCGGGTTGCCACTTAGCCCGCTCGTCAGAACTGGGGCAAGATAGCCAGCCAGAGCAATTCCTTCCCTCAGCTCAGACGAACCCTCCCCTAACACTTCTTGAACTGTCTCAAGACTGAACGTGACATCATACAGGTGATCCGGGGAGCGGTGAATTGCTCTTTTTCTTAACAGCTCAAGCTGCGAGTCATCAAGTCCTTCCCTCTCTACGAATAGAAGGTTGATGTATGTCTCGAGCTCCACACGGCCCAGTGGCGGTATCCGCACAGGAAACTGTATTAGTTTCTCGAGATAGTCCCGGCCGACTTCGGCTGTATCCCCTTGAAGCTCGGGAAAACGCCGTCTCACTGCATGACGAACGAGTCGCTCATCTGCCCCAATAATGAAGACAGTCTGTGGAGCAAACAGAAAAAGCTTGATGGCCTCCAATGTTCCAATAACTGTATCAGGCGTACAGCGATCCAGGTCATCAATGAACACAACCAAGATTTCTACATTTGTTTCAGCAAGCAAGTCTGCAAAGTCTTGATGAAATTCGCGTATCGAAAGACGTAAATCTTGGTCAATTTCTGGCAAATCCTTGAGGAATTCTCTTACCTCGTCCTCTGATATGTTCTTGAACCTGTCGGCAAGCTTGCGTGCTATTTCAGGCACATCAGAAAGTGCCGCTATCCCTAAACCCGCGTTTCCGCTAGCGACATAGGCAATAGCATATTTGCTGGCGATTGTGGCCACGCGCATCCAATTCACTCTTTTGAGAAGTTTGTCTAAGGTCTTCTTAGCTTTTGCACCCAAGGTGCGATTATCGGCTATCTCTTTAAGGATAGTACTCATCAAGGCAGTCTTGGCATCTTCATATCCCTCAAATAGCCAACCATTGAAAGAAATGCAAAGGATCTTTCCACCTTTATCCTCTTCCTCTAGTTCAGCTCGTATCATCTGCATAAGGCTTGATTTGCCGCTTCCCCAATCGCCAAAGATCCCAATGGTGGCTGGTAGAAGATTCTTATCGTGAACTACAGACAGGACAGCTGCCACAAGGTGGCTGAAATCCAACAGATCAACATTCGTTTCGTTATCTGACCACATCTTTGATTTCCCTCCTGATCCCCTGAAACCCAAGAACGTCTTGAAATCTCATACGTCGCGTCCTGCGTGCGCCTAACAATGCTTATACGAGACCTTTGATGCACTGGATACCTGCCTGCTACGTGGCCTCCTGGCAGTTACGACGACCGGACTTCCACCAGCTAGCAGACGACAGCTTTCAGGACACACCAGCGAGTGGTTAGCCGGCATCCACGTCACTAGCGGGGAGAACCGGCTGCGGCACCCGTCCTGTTTGCATTGTATTCATCGATGAATTGAAGAATTTCGTCCGCGATTGAATGGTACTGGCCTTGCCACTCATGGCTATCGGGAATCACTATTGATAAGGCGTCAAGGCAATACCCAATCCATAGAGACAAGCCATAAGCGCAGGCACCATAGTGGTCGGCATCGAACCGAACGCCAACGCCTATGTAGGTTTTCTCGCCCTCTTGTTCAAGTATGGAGAGAATTGCCGCAGGATCACTGTGAGCAAATCGATTCAACTCATCGTAGAAATCCTTGAGCTTGGACTCTGTCTGCTTTGCTGGATGATCAATCTTATTCCTCATCGTCTCGGCCTTCGGTGGTCGCATCTGCCAAGTAGGGTCAAGCCACCGATCGGCCTCGTCGGGGAACTTCGCCAAATACCAAAATGCGAGTCAATTCTCGAAAACATTTCTCAGCGGAACAAGTGATTGGATGTAAAAGCCTCTGGATGCAGAATGGATCATTAGATGAAACGAATTCAGGTTTTGGCTCAGGAGAGCAAGACGGGCAACCATTGCCTTGTCGTTGCCCGATCTAGGGATGGCAGAGAAGCCTTCCGAGTATAGGTCAAACGCCCGCTGCAGAAGATCGAATTCTCTATTGCATTCGGACGCCGTTTGGTCTTGTATCTGATCTCCATTGGCTTCGAAGCTGCTCCAATGACTAGAGGCGGTCATCTTCTTAATTCTCCTTGCATGTCGACTAACAATGCTTATCCGATGTTATTGACACCACAACAACTTCTACAGTGTCAGTTTCGATGCATAAAGCTTATACGAAACTCCTGATGCCCTGGATGCCTGCTACGTGGCACTCCGTAGTGTACACTGTACCGTACGGTCCAGTACGGTGCGGAGTACACTGCCTCCTGACAGTTACCACGACCGGATTCTCAGCGGCTAGCAGACGACAGCTTGCAGGGCACAGCGGCAAGGTGTTAGGGCACAGAGCCTGGGAGGTTAAATGCCTTCGAAGTCTCGCAAATCCTTGCTCGTTATCTGCCTCAAAGGCAATCCGACCTCATTGAGTACCACCTGCTTGAATTCGTCTTTCTTCCCCTGATCACCGGATTTGTGATACCCCCCTCGGTACTCAACAGCGAACTTTGGCTTCCCCTCTGGGTCACACACCACAAAGTCTACCCTGGCGGTCAAGAAGTACATAGAATGCCAATCTTCAGTAAAGAGATGTTCCACCTGCCCTCTGTCTATAAATGCACAGATCGGGATCTCCGGATATACAAAAAGGTGTTCACGCTTGAGCTTCCTGTACAGATCCTGAGCTTTGGGTGAGCCAAATATCGATTTTACCCGGCGCTGTAATCTTATTTCCTGAAGCGCTATGCCCAGTTCTTCTACGAGCGCGTAGCCCTGTATGCCAACTTTGAAGTTGATTAAATGAAGATCGTTGAGCTCATCGATAATAGCACCGGCGTCCTCCTCGGACAGCCCCACTTTCTTTCGCGCAATTGTAGTGTTCTTGGATGTTGCGAGTGCGACGAGCAAGTTAAACTCAAGTAGGTTGAGGCTCTCGTAGACGCCGTTCTCGAAAGCCTCCTCCATTTTCCTAGACTTCTGTTCCCTCAATTCCTCCGCTTGCCTCCTTCTGCGCTCTTCCTCCTGTCGCCCTGACTCCTCCTTACATTCGGCACAAAACCTGTACCACTCCTTGTGTCTCCAACCGATTGAAACGTCGGAGCGGTTGTCAAGGTACTTGACTGGCTTGCCACACATCTCACACATAAGATCTGTACGGAAAGCGCGGCAGTGCTGGCGTACGACGCTTGCGACCTTGCGGCTCTTAAGACCAAACCGGCTGGCAAAATCGGAAACGTTGTGCACAAATCTGCCCTCGTCATCAACTTGCCAGTACAACAGACACAACTCCTGCATGTCCTCGTCGTCCGTGAGGAATTCAACTTGGATTAGCGACATCTTCTTCTCTCCGCTTAGCATAAGATGCCCATGCCCATACCTTACAGCCCCCGCACACAATCTGGCGTGCGGTTTTCCCACACCGGGCTCTTCAGGAACACTCGTTTCCGCATTTCCGGCCTATGTCGTCGAAGCTGCTTGCCTCCCAACAGTTACCACGACACATTTTCACTGGCTAGCAGACGACAGCTTTGCAGGGCACACCAACCGCTTGCTAGCCGCCGCTTTTTGGCTCTATTCTCTTCAATTTGAAGCCACTCTTTTCGCTTCTGCTGAAAGAGTAGTAGTTGAGTGGGACACCAAACAGGTTGACAATGTGTTGGCAGTACTTGATTATTTCCTTCCGCTCGATCCTCTCTTCATCATAGTTAAAAATCAGATGATAGAAAGATGCCCAAAGAATGGCTGCATCACTGAACGCAACTGGTTCTGAGGGACCGATTATCGAGTAACAACCTGAATCTGGAATAATAGCTTTCGCCAAGTCCTCGTTCACCATCTCACAAGCAGATATGAATACGCGCTTGTTATGCAAGTAAGGTCTGAGTATCTCTCCAAGTTGTTCGAAGGGGATGATATCCAGAGTTGTTGCCATTGATTCAGAGTTCCCGTGGCAGGACAAATGAAGGTATCTGTACTGCCTTTTATCGAAGATTCTCATCACTTCTTCGAATTCTCTTCTGGTTCTGATATAATAATAAATGCTGTGCTTCCCGTTTAGGTGCAGGATGTTTGAGATGATCCTCCCCTCATATCTGTCATTTGCTTCGTCATCAAATCCCAACGATTCAACTATGAAGACCTCAGGAACGGTCATGTCCTTGCTCCTATTCACGCGCCTAGCGGCGGCCAACAATGCTCGTACAACGCTATTGATACCATAAACTTCTATAGCATCAATTCTGACGCATAGTGCTTATACGGATCTTTTGCTGCACTGGATGCCTGCTACATGGCCTCCTGACAGTTACCACGACCGGACTTCCACCGGTTAGCAGACGACAGCTTGGCAGGGCACACCAGCGAGGTGTTATGCGCCGACTATGTACTTCGCAATCATTCCCCAGCCACCTCTGATGTATCCTCAGCCTGTGCCTTACTTGCTTGGATCATACCACTTGGACCACCAGCCTTCAGGCATTCTTTCTATGAACGCACCCAGGTGCGAAGGATAGGCATTGAATTCATCCAGGATTTGGAAGTGTAACTTCACCTCTCTGCCTTGAACTATGAATACGTCAGTGGAATCTGAGGTTGTACCTGCTGACGGGGTCCACAAGTTCCTGCGCTCTACAGATGGGTTATGCCAATGGGCTTTATTCAGAAGAACATCGTAAGCAGCTTGTTCCATCCGTTTAATAACCGGCCGAATATCTGACTCTAGGACAAAGTGCGAGTGCCATTTCCCATCTGCGTGCGTAGCAGGGTCACGCAGGTCTTTCACCCACCTCTTTACCTCACCTTCCGTGTACCCATGACCTTCACTGATCAGATACTCAGATAGAGCATCAATAAGCTCACGTGAACTGAGTTTGACGGCCCGCTCAAATAATCTTATGAACTCGTGAAACCTGCCCGTAGCATGCTTATGTGAAAGGGCTTCGGCGAGTAATGCGACCCCATCCAGGCGATCTGCAAAGGCTTGCACCATTATTCCCTCGTTAACCCTATACCCCCCTCCGACAACACCTCTTTCCTTTGATGGCATAATACCTTTGGTTGTATCCAAAAATGTCTGTTCCTCAGGATTTTCAGGCAGCAACGCAAGGCAGGGCGTCGGAGAGCTAATAGAACGCGCACAATTCTCAGCCACAGCGATCATATTCGCTGCCATTTCCACGGCTCGCTCTGCCTGTCTACGGGCTGCGGCAGGGACTATGATTGCGTGATCCGGTGTTATTTCCAATCGATCTGGCAGATCAACTTGTGCCACTACACAGATGCGCTCCTTTTCCTTGTCACCCCAAGAAGCTATAGTTCCTAGTTCAACCCCCTCGATAGTCATAGTAAAAGTGTGCCAATCCTCCGGAAATGGAGTAAAATGTAACATCGCTAATCGAAGTAGTTTCATAACGTAGATTCCTCCCGATTAGAAGAGGTGCATAACAATGCTTATCCGACATTATTGACACCATAAACCTTTTATAGCGTCAATCTTGACGCATAATGCTTACACGAACCTTTTGCTGCACTTGATGCCTGCTACGTGGTCTCCTGGCAGTCACCGTTCGGCTTAGCCCTTCGGCAAGCCCCTGGTCCTTTGGCCCAGGGACAAAGGGCTCAGGACAGGCTCACGGCGAAGCCAGACCGGACTCTCACCAGTTACAGACGACAGTTTTGCAGGGCACACCAGGGAGTTGTTAGGCGCAGCCGAGCCGGAACAAGAAAGCCAGCAAGGGCCAATGAGTCCTTTCACTCAGGGTAGCAAACGGGCTGTGTCCATTAGGGCTGTTTCAGTGGCGGCTTTCCGGCCTCAGTTAGCTTCTTGTTGAGCTCTTCCCGCTTCTTTCGTTCGATTTCAGGTCTCACGTAGTAGAAATCAAAAAGCGCTTCCAAGACATCAAGGTTCCATTCCGCCTCCCCTGGCTCTACGTCGAGTATCGCCCCTGTGGCCTGGGACTTCTGCTCGTGGGCAGCGAAATTGCCAATCTGTCGGACCGCGTCGAGATTCTCAGCAATGTATGCCGGCAGCGACGGTAACACTTCATCAATCTGTTGAGAGAGGTTCTGCGAATGAGTATTCGCGGCTTCCCACAACAGGACCTGAAGACATCGCCGCGATAGCGCTGCACTGGCCTTCGCGCTGAACGGAAGAACAAGAGCTGCGTCGTCGTAATCTCGGGCGATCCTCTCTGGAACCTCGGGAGGTGCAGGAGGGCGCCCGCTAGAGAGAGGCCAAATCACTTGCTCTACAGTTACTTGGCCTTCACCGGCCTCATCGCGAGTTTGATGACGGATGCTGACTGTCAGGCGGCCGCATTGTGGACATCGAACCGGCCATAAGTCAATGCGCTCGTTAGGAGTCTGTGCGAAAGCACCCGAATGGCCTTCTCCGGGAGGCTCGAACCTGACGACAGTCTGACAATGGAGGCATTTCCCTCTGCTCCCCGGCGGTAGTATCGGCATTTCACTCTCCTTGTGCACGATTAAAGACGATCGTTAAGACCAGGCTGCGCCTAACAATGCTTACACGACATCATTGACACCATGAAACCTTTACAGCGTCAATCTTGACGCATAACGTTTATACGAAACTTTTGATGCACTGGATGCCTGCTACGTTGCCTCCTGGCAGTTACCACGACCGGACTTTCACCTGTTGGTAGACGTCAGCTTTCAGAACACACCAACGAGGGTTAGGCGGAGCCGATTACAAGTGCACTTCTCACCCGGCAAGGTAATCGCGGTATGCCAATTCCTTCTCCAACCACCTGTCGAAGTCATCCGGGTACGCTATTGCTCTCCTTACCTCCTCTAGCTGCTTGCCGTAGAAGGGTATCTCAAGGCCTGATTCAACATATTGGACATAGCACGACCAAGGAGGGTTAGACTCAAGCCAGGCATCAAACTCATCGAAGATCTCAAGCGCCTCGTCGACAAAAGTGGCATCCATAATCAAGCTGGAGAAGTGAATCGAACATGTCAGTGCCTCATAAGAAATGGGTACAAGCCCAACTCCTGAGAGTTCTACAAGTAGGTTCTCCGCCCCGCCCAAGCCATGGAATAGCTCATCGCGAAAATTGGCCTTAAGATGCAGCAGCTTCTCATATAGGCGAGCCAGGTCAGGTCTCTTGCTCACCGGCATAACCGCCAGAAAACGTTCTCGCCAAGAGCTTTTTCTAAACGCGAGAAAGCCTAGACCCCTGTCAGCAAAAGCATAGAAGACATTGAGCAAGAACTCAAGAGATGAGTAATACAAACCCACCATTGCATAGCCATTCAAGACCCTTTCAGTCAAACCTCTTGCTCTTAAGTTCAACAAGCGATTGATACTTGCTGCAGTTACTTCGACTGCAGTAGATATCTCTTCATCATCGAAATCTACAGGCGATGATTCTGCCTTATCCCGGAACCATTCATAAGCGAATCTGATCTTGGAATAGGGGTTATTGAGAACGAACTCAGTACTTGTTATTCTTTCCCTCAATTCCTCCGACAGCGCTTTGTCTAAGCCAGAAGCGACTTGGCAAATCTTTCTCTTGAGTTCCCGCCCTGCCATTTCCGCTTCAAGTGTATCCACGCTGGCTTCAATAGTCCAAGTTGCTCCTTTCCAATCACGTACTTCAAAGACCACCCCCTTGTACGTGACGAAGACAGTCCACTGAACCTTGTCGCTTGGACCACAATCGGTGAAATCTCCCACGACAAGCAGCGCCATCCTGGCCATATACGACGGAGGGGAAGATATACCTGACTCCACCCTGAAAGGGCATTCCACCCATTCACCTATATCCGATACATCGTGAAATGACCTTTTGAGTTTTTGTTTGAGCCTTTGGAAATCAGCCATACTGCCCTACCTAGCAACAATCACAAATGTCGATCATTGGATTCAGCCGGGAACCGCAATGTGGACTCCCTTATCACTGCGAAACCCGCCGGGCACGCCAGGAAGCCAGCTTGGCCAGGAGTCGTTGCCACAGGGTGAGCTTCGGCGGTTCTGGCAGGTCAGATGCAGCCACAGGAGAAAGCTGCGCCAAGTCCTCGGCGATGCTCTGCATCACTTCATCGGTGAACACACC
>Ga0209979_1002622_pt1 | contig 16913 bp, 17 predicted proteins | sample AnhtaG_FD_183114 | JGI IMG/M metagenome (GOLD analysis project Ga0209979, IMG submission 183114) | Deep subsurface microbial communities from Anholt, Denmark to uncover new lineages of life (NeLLi) - Anholt_01485 metaG (SPAdes) (version 2) | ecosystem: Environmental > Aquatic > Marine > Oceanic...
GTCGTAGCGGCGGCCCGGCGAATCTGAGGCTTTTCGTGCTCAACATACTCGCGGAGGGACACATCTATCAAGCCCCGATCCTCCAGCAAAGCCAGACGATAAAGTGGATACTCCTCCTGCTTCACGCACGACAGGAGTGAAAGCAGAACCAGAAGCGAGCAAAGCCAGATTCCTCTTGTCCCAGAAGGTGTTCTCAGGATTTGCATAATTGCGCCTCTATCCGTATTTTGCCGTCAACATATGGAGTGCAGGGTGGTAAATCAACAATTTTCTGTTGCAGTGACTGTTAGACGAGAGCGAAAACTGCGTAAACTCTGAAACTTATTGATTCGGCTTCGGTTTCTAAGAGAGTGAAGATAGAGAGGGAGTACCGATGATTAGCGAGAAAAGGATAGTTGAGGCTCTAAAGGAGGTCGAAGACCCGGAGCTTCACCGCAATTTAGTGGAGCTAGGGATGATTGAAAAGGTGGACATCGCTGGCGAGACTGTTAAGCTCCAGGTGGCTCTGACAGTTCCGACCTGCCCGATGAAGGATAAGATCGAAAACGACATCGTGGAGCGATTGAAGAGAATCGATGGGGTCAAGAAGGTGAAAGTGGACTTCACCACCATGCCTCCCCAGAAAAGCCAATCGCTGATAGAGAGTCTCCCTGAGGCCCAAAAAGAGGTGGCTTCCTCCATCTCACAAATCAAGAACGTCGTAGCCATCGCCTCCGGGAAGGGGGGAGTTGGCAAATCGACGGTCACCGCCAACCTGGCGGCAGCCTTGGCAGAGAGGGGTCACAAGGTGGGGGTGATGGACGCGGATGTCTATGGTTTTTCAATTCCCACCCTGTTGGGTATTAAGGAAACTCCCACGATGACTGGGGGCAGGATCAACCCCCCGGAGAAATTCGGCATAAAGATCATCAGCATCGGTTTTTTCGTCAGCCAGGATACCGCGATAATCTGGAGGGGACCTCTTCTGCACAAGGCCATAACTCAGTTCATCGAGGAGGTGGAGTGGGGGGAGCTCGATTATCTTCTGATAGATCTGCCCCCCGGCACTGGCGATGTGACCATCTCAATTGCTCAGAAGCTCCCCGGCGCCTCCGTCCTGGTGGTGACCACCCCTCAGAGGTTGGCAACCTCGGTGGCCTCCCGGATAGGCAGTCTGGCGGAGAAAACCGGGCTTAAGCTCCTTGGAGTGGTCGAGAATATGTCCTATTTTTTGAGCCCCGAAGGCAAAAGATACGACATCTTCGGTCTGGGAGGCGGACAGCTTCTGGCCGGGGCTTTGAGGGCGCCGCTTTTCTGTCAGATTCCTCTGGAGATGAACCTGAGGCGGGACAGCGACCAAGGTATCCCGGCGGTCTTTTCCGAAAATGCCCAGATGGCCAAGGCGGTTTTCGAAGAATTGGCCTCACGAGTTGAAGAGGCAATGTCGAAGAAGTAGGGAGGAACGCTTGGTAGAAATGGACAGGTTTTCTGGTCAACTCCATTTGACAGCTAGGTTCAGAATCGCGGTGGCGCATGGCCGCTGAGGAGATGAATTCTTTCGAAGGGTCCACAACATAGGTGGATGAGCTCAAAATCCGAAAAAGAGTGAAGAGACTATAGAGGAGAGGAAATGAAAGAGAAGGTCGAGGAAGCCTTAAACAGCATACGCGGCTACTTGCAGGCTGATGGTGGGGATGTGGAATTGGTCGAGGTCGGAGAGGATGGTACCGTCAAGGTTCGATTGACCGGTGCTTGTAAGGGTTGCCCGATGTCGCAGATGACCCTGCAGATGGGAGTGGAAAGAACTCTGAAAGAGAAAATTCCAGAGGTGAAAAAGGTCGTCGCCGTGGATTGAACAGAAAAACTCCGGCAAACGGCCGGAGTTTTTGACTTCTTTTTCCGTGGTTTTCTACATACCAAGCTTGAACTTGGCTCCCCCGAGTATCGAAAACTGATTGAAATCTGAAACTAGACTGAAGCGAACTTCAGCGAAGACGTCGATCTGGGGGCTGGCCTCGTATTCGCCGCCGCCTAAGAGATCAAACCCGAACTTGGTGTCGGAAGAGGAGGAGCTTTGCGTCTGCCCGAGCAAGCTCCACTCAGAATCGGCCTTGAGGAAGTGAATTCCCGGTCCCCCGCCGGCATATGGTTTCACTGGGCTATTAGGCATTGGAAACCGGTATTTGCCGTGGACGGAGATGGCGATATCCTTAACGGAGCTTTCAAAGCCAGCCCCGTCCCAGGACTTGGACCAGTAGAGTGCTTCGATATCCACCCCGAGCATCGGCATTACCGTGCCCATATCAACAACCGCGCCGAAGCCAAGGGTAGCGTCGACGTGCTCTGGGTTGACATACCCCAGAAAAGCTCCAACCCCCTTAGGACCCAACATCATCTGGGCAAATGAGGTGGAACTGAAAGTCAGCAGCAAAAGGGCAATAGGCAACAGAACTAGTAGTCTCTTCATTTCATCCTCACTGATTTTAGAAACGGTTCTATTCTATAGCAATGGTAGCTAAACACACCACCTCCTTTCGACCACGAAATTTGTCAATTGTTAATAGTTTTCAAATGCGATGTCAAGGTATTTCAAATGGTCCTGATAGGAGTTCTTGGCTTGTGGTTCACAGTTGCTGTCATTCGTCTGGCAGGCTTTTCCGATCTCCCAGGTGCGATCGCTATCTCCTTATTGAGCACTTCATGATAACACTTTAATGGTTTTGAGAAGATAGTAGCTTTGACACATGCGGCCACATCATCTGTAGAAATCCTTCGATTATGGCTGGCTCCGCGTCGGTGGTAAGCCTGACGAAAAGGGCGTCGGTGGGGTGACCTCTTAGGGCGTTAGAGACCAGATCCAGTTTTAAGGCATACTCGTCCGCTAAGGTGCCGCTGCGGGTGAGAAACCAGTAATAGACCTTTACCTCTTTCTCCCCCTTTCTTGCTCTCAGCAGCCTGCTGTCCAACGTATCCTCCCCGGCTTTCAACTTCACCATCTCCTTTTGGACAATCGCCCAACCGCTCCCGGGAAGACAGTTCTGAGGCGAGTGTATCTGAGAACCATATCTCTGGTCTTTGAAGTAGCTCAGGAAGAGCCACACCGTCTGGCCTTCGCCGTTGGTGTATCTGCGATTCAAATTGAGATCCGCTCCTAAGATCTCGGCGGTTCTTTCATCCAGCGGGAAATCCTGGCCTCTCCAATCCTGGCAATCGAGGGGGATGGAGTCAAGTCGCGGTAAACTCGCCACCTCGGCTCGACCGTAACGGAGCTTGTAGGTGAAAAGAGCAGCCAAGAATATGAGGATACAGGCGACTAAGATTCTTTTCTCTTTTGGACCCAACTCAAAATCCCTCCCAGAATGACGAGACAGAAAACCGAGCATACGAATACTAAAAGCCCCGAAAGCTTGTGCAGGAAATCCTCGGCCAACTTGGGGCTCACCGCATAGGCTCCCAGAGCTGTTGTGCTCACCCGAAAAACGTTTGCGATTATGGCGATGATTGGGGTGGAGGCGAAGAGTATGGCGCGATTGAGGTTGTGCTTCTGACTTAGGTAGGCGAACAGGAAGCCCAATGCCATCAAGCTCACCAGGGAGCGCAAGCCACTGCAAGCCTCTCCCACCTCCAGAGAGTAATTCGGCAAGATGATGATGTTCCCCGCTCTGAACAACGGTATGCCCAGGAACTGCAGAACTCCCACCGCACATTTGCTAGCGAACAGTTGCATCGGCAGGGTGAGGCCATAATAGATAGTGTAGGGGATCGGTATCATGAATAGGAGGTAACAGATAGGAACCAGCAGGAGCCCTAAAAACTTTTTCCCATACAAGTAGGCAACCAATCCCGCAAGTACTGCCACGAGGGAGAACCGCACCGTGAAATACTCCGCCCCGGCGGTGCCCAGAATCAGGAGCAACAGCCCGAAAATCACAAGGGTCAGCCCCCACCAGCAGGATTTCTTCTCGCTTATGGCCAACTCTGGCCACCTCTTGTAAACCAGGTAGATTGACACAAAGGGAACCAGGAATCCGTGGGAATAGTTGGGGTCCTGCCACCAGTCCTTGACCAGATCGATGATGACCGGAATGTATGTTAGAAGCAAAACCAGCCCCAGAAGCAGAAGCGGGAATTCCCCTCTCAGATTTAGGGACGAGGTCTTGGCCGACACTCCAGTTGGGACTGAAACCTCGGCTTTGTCTTTTTCGATGGTCGCTCTCACGCACTCACTTTTTATTACTTTATCGGTAGGGGAGGACATCCGATTGAAAAGAGCTGCAAAATAGAGAGGAGAGGCAGGTTGGTTTCGATGAAGCCAGATTGGCTTGTTTCAGATTTGTTGAAGTCTGGAAGGGAAGAACCCTGCAGACCAAGATCCACAGGGTTCTTCAAGGTCGCCGCCTCCGAATCCATCCAGGATTTTGATAAGCAAATCCCTTCTCGAGAGGGCAAAATCGGCGGCGAAACCCCTCTCGCCCGAGCCGCTGAGTTATGCTCGATGAGTATGATGAGGGATTGCCCTGACAGTTCCTGTCAGAGAAAATTTGCTCTTGGTGATGTTTTGTGCTCTCTCAGTCCTTTAGCTCCTTTAAGACCTCATCGAAGGCACCAACCAAGATTTTCAGATCCGCTTCCGTATGGGTTGCCATGGTGGTAATCCGCAATCGGCTTCCTGCCTCGGGGACGCTGGGGGGAGTGAGGGGAGCGATGAAAACCCCACGAAGGTAGAGCTCCCTTGCCGCCTTTCTGGTTTTGCCGGCATCGCCAAGCAGCACCGGCAGAATCGGAGCCGGTCTCTCCGGGAGGGAGAGCCCCAATCGCCTCAGATTCTCTCTGATGAAGTCGAAGTTGGACCGCAGCCTAGTCACCAATTCTGGCTGGGCACTCAGGATTCTCAATGATTCCAGGGCGGCGGCGCAACAGAGGGGTGAAAGGGAGGTGGAATACTGATAGTGACGGCATTTTCCTTTAAGGTAAGCGATGGTCCTGGAGGAGGCGGCCACAAATCCGCCCTGTGATCCTAAGGCTTTGCTGAAGGTGCCGGAGAGGAGATCAACGCTCCCGCGAGCGCCGAAGAGATCCTCGATGCCTCCGCCCTTTTCTCCAACAGTGCCGGTGGCATGAGCCTCGTCGAAGAAGGTCAAGGCTTTGTACTTCCCGGCGAGCTCGACAATTTCTGGCAGGGGGGCAACATCCCCGTCGATGCTGAAAACCGAGTCGGTAACAATGATGCGGGTCTTGTAACCTTTGAGGTTCCTCAAGAGGGATTCCAGGTGGTCTAGGTCGAGATGTTCGTATATCTTGTGATCGCCCTTCGATAACCTCACTCCATCGAGGAGGCTGGGGTGATTGAGGCGGTCGCAGAGGAAGAGAGTGTCACGGTCACCGAGAGCAAACAGGGCTCCCAGGTTGGCGAGATAGCCGGAGGAGAAAATGAGAGCGGACTCCCGATGCTTGAATTCTGCTATGGCTTCTGATAATTCGTGATGCAGGCGGGTAAAGCCGGAGGTGGAGGGGGCGCCTCCGGAACCGGCCCCAAACGCCTCCAGGGCTTTGAGAACTGCTCCTCTAACCCCGGGATGGTAGGAAAGCCCCAAATAGTCGTTGGAGCAGAAGATCACCAGCCTCTTCCCACTTATCTCTAAGTAAGGCCCCTGTCTTCGGCCCACGAAAAAGGGGGAGCGGGGGTCGATTTCATCCGGCACCAAGGTCTCCAATCTCTTCGAGCGGAGCCCGAGCCATCTCACAATCAGGCTCTCCGCTCGCATCTATCGGCACGAGGCGGCATTTCAGCCAGACGATTGGAAGACGGTTCGAACCCACAGCAAAGATAGAGAGGCAACCTTTAGTTGTCAATCCAACGGTGGTGAGAAAGCCCGAAGGGTTTTCAAGAAGCTCAGGAAGCTCTGCCGATTGGTGTCGTAAGAGGGGAGTCGATTCGAGGATACAAGTTGCCTTTCCATCGGTGAGTTCGACAGATTGTAGGTGCTACTTCTCACCTCGCCTAAGCACCCCGGACAGTGGAACTTCCCTCCAAACTTCCCCATCCGAGAGCCACAGAAGGGACAACGCGGATTGCCGCTCAAGCCGGAGGTGCGTAAGAGTTCGGTTCGCAAATCAAATCTGGTCATGTTTGGAACCTCCGTTTGAGGAGGTTTTTGCAACTCCTGTGCCATCATCTTAGATTCCGGTGGGCAAGACGGTGGGAGCTTTCTAACTGGTTGCCGACAGCGGGCTTAACCTCACTTTGAAATGCTGGGGGCAGAATTGCCGGGGAGCGGCAGGCAAAAGGACCGAGGTGATTATGGGAGGATTCCAATACCCTGTTGGTGTGAGGATCAAGGGAGCTAATGAGTTTTGCTGTTGACACTGGTGGAAGCGGTTTTTATGTTCAGGGTCGAATGCCTCTCATTCGAAGAAGGAGTATGAAAATGTGCAAGAATGCCATCTTTCTTATGGTAGCCTGCCTGTTCATCTTTCGTTGTCTCAGCTTTGCCCAGGATCCATTTGAGCTTGCCTTGAAGGAGGTGGGATTGACTAAGGAGAGCATGAGGTTCGATTACAAAGATATGTCGAACTTCGGAGGGGATGAGTTCAGCCTGCCTCTTTTTTATACCCTCCACTCTGAACCTTTCAAAATCCCGGACTACCTCGATTATCTGAAGAAGGTCATCAAACGGAAGCCGGGCTCTTTACATCATCTGATAGTCTTCTCTAACCTGAGACTCGCTTGCGGAGTGCGCCGGGGAGTTTACGATTTCAACAACCCCGTTCCGGAATTCTACAGGAGGTGCAGGACAGAAAATCCCCTCTTTGACGCCATAGTCTACCTTTACGAAAGCGCTGATACGGAGATGAGCGGGGAGGAGAAATCGAGATTAAAATCCAGAGTTGAGAAGGTGCCCGCTACCGTCTCTCTTCAGGCGGCGATGTTAATCCGTGCCATCGGTGACAGCTTGGCCTGGAGGGATTTGGCCTTTTACGAGGCCATGGGGCTCTTTGATATGGAGGATATGTATCAGCAGATCACTAAGATGCTCTCCAGCGATGAGGACCTTTTCTCCCCGGGAATCTACAAGCTGATTGAGTCTGTCGACTATCGTTACCTTTACTCCGGGGCACAAGATCTGGCCCTGGCGGCGGATGCCGCCTCCGAGTCCTTAAGCACTTTCACAGAAAAGGTGAGTTTCTCTTTCGAGTTCGACACTCCCTTGGGTGTCATTTCCTTGAACGGAGGGCAAAGAAATCACTACGCCGGGGACAAGAATTACTTTTTGATAATAGACACCGGAGGAGATGACACCTACCTCGGAGGGGCGGCGACGCTTTCCTTCTCGCATCCTTATTCGGTGTTGATTGATTTGGCCGGGGCGGACAAATATCTCTCCTTCTCAGAAGAGAAGCCCTCCTTCGGCGGGGGCGTTTTCGGTTACGCTTATTTGGTCGACCTAGAGGGAGACGACGATTACAGCGGGGTCAATCTTGCTCAAGGGAGCGGGCTTTTTGGGGTGGGGATGCTCCTGGATAAGAGCGGCAACGACAACTACGCCGCTTACACCTCCTCCCAGGGCTCCGGTGCGTTCGGAATCGGGGTCCTCTCGGACCTCTCGGGAGATGACAGCTATTACACCTTTACCACCTCCCAGGGTTACGGCTTCACCAAAGGGCTGGGTCTTCTGGTCGAATTGGACGGTGACGACAACTACGTTGCCGAGGACAAAAAGATCGATTTCCCCGCCTCTCAAACCAAGGAACACAACAGCAGTCTCTCTCAGGGGGTGGGTTTCGGCAGGAGAGCCGACATCTCCGACGGACACTCATTGGGTGGAGGCATAGGGATTCTGTTAGATAATGCCGGAAACGACAACTACTCTGCGGGGCTGTTTGCTCAGGGTTGTGCGTACTGGTATGCCATCGGGCTTCTGGCTGACGAGGCAGGTGACGACCTCTATCAGGGGATCTGGTATGTGCAGGGTTCCGGGGCTCATTTCGGCTTGGGGATTCTGAACGACGTCAAAGGGAATGACCACTATATCGCCACCATGAATATGGCTCAGGGTGCCGGACACGATTTCACCTTAGGATTCCTCTTAGAAGAGGAGGGAAACGACATTTACGATTGCCCCAATCTGAGTCTGGGTGGGGGCAACGCCAACGGCATCGGCATCTTCTGGGACAAGAGGGGTGACGACACTTACAACCCCACTGGTCAGATCACTCTCGGTCGGGCAAACATCGGCACCCGAGGTTATCTCCGCGACCATCTTCTCTGCCTGGGGCTTTTTTTAGACACCGGGGGCAATGACACCTACGCCAAACCTTTCGCCAAGAACAATAGCATCTGGACTCAACCGGGTTTGAAGCCGGATTCACCCCTGGAGGCTGAAAAAGGAGTAGGCCTGGACGGCGAGTATTCAAAATGATGACTTTACTATGACGATGCCTCGTGGTTATCCGATTTTAACAGGAAATTGGGAGTAGGAGATAGTAGATAGTAGGTAGTAGATAGGAGATAGGAGATAGGAGATGGGAAATAGTAAATAGGGGTGGGGGGCACTATTAGCCATTCACTATTCGCAATTCACCATACAGGTGGGTAGCCCGGTGGCCTCCGCCACCGGGAGTAAAAGGTGATTTCGCAAAGGAATGGAAAAACTATCTGTAAAGAATCTGACCAAGATATTTGACGGAAGCATCGTCGCCGTCGACGATTTCAACCTATCGGTTAAGGAGGGGGAGTTTGTTGTCCTTCTGGGTCCTTCGGGCTGCGGAAAATCGACCATCCTCAGGATCATCGCTGGATTGGAGAGGCCCGACTCCGGTGAGATTATTCTGGAAGGCAAAAGAATAAACGACCTTTCTCCCAAGGATCGAGATGTCGCCATGGTCTTTCAGGAGTATGCCCTTTATCCCCATATGACCGTCTTCGACAACCTGTCTTTCCCTTTGAAGATGAGAAAGCTTCCCAAGGCGGAGATTCAGAAACAGGTCCACGGGGCTGCGGAGATACTTGGTTTGAAAGGCTTGTTGCCCCGGAAGCCCAGGAGCCTCTCCGGAGGTCAAAGGCAGAGGGTGGCCCTGGGGCGGGCGGTGGTCAGAGATCCGAAGCTCTTTCTCTTTGATGAACCCCTATCGAATCTGGATGCCAAACTGAGACAGCAGATGCGGGGGGAAATCTCTAAGCTGCATCGAAGACTCAGGGCCACTACCCTTTACGTTACCCACGACCAGCAGGAGGCCATGACCCTGGGCGATAGGGTCGCGATCTTAAAAGAGGGGAGACTGAGACAGATGGGGACTCCTTTGGAACTCTACCGGTATCCGGCGGAAGTCTTTGTGGGGGAGTTCATCGGCAATCCCGGTATGAATTTCCTCACTGCAAGAGTTGAAGGCTCCGGGGAATTGAGAGTGGCCTCTTCGCAATTCTCTCCTCCCGGAAACATCTCCAGAGTGTTTAGAAACTACACCGACCGGGAACTGCTTTTGGGGATAAGACCAGAGGATATTTTGCTCTCTGCCTCCGCTGCTGAAGCCATAAGTCTCGAAGGAGAGATTGATTTGGTGGAGGAGTTGGGCAACGAAACTGTCGTCCGCGTCAATTGTGGTGAGCATCAGCTCACCGCCAGGGGGAAGGATTACGGGGAATTGACAATTGCCCAGAAGGTGATATTCTCCTTCCCCTGGTCGAAGGTTCATCTGTTCGAGAAGGAGAGCGGGAAGGCACTTACCAGGCCTTTGAGCTGAGAAAGTCACTCCGGAGGCGGGATTTGGGCTCCAATACAAGGACGAATCCTTCCCACCATCCAAACGGGACCATCTCTCCTCCAGCTCTCATTAAGCCTCTCGACAGAAAGTGCACCGAGGAGATCTGTCACCCGGGGACAAATCCAACTTCAAAGAGATTGACCTGCCAAGCAGGGCAGATTATTTTGGGGCGGTGTTGGAGGTGGGGGTTCGAAGAAGAACTTCACGAGGAGGGAAGAGTAAGTGAAATTAGATGACACCAAGATCTCCCGAGCGATCATTGAGAGATTCTCATCCAAACTGCTCGACAGTTTGAGCTGCGACGTTGCCATAGTAGGCGGGGGACCGGCGGGGTTGACGGCGGCTTACTACTTAGCCGGGCAAAAAAAGAAGACGGTTCTTTTCGAGAGGAAGCTCTCCCTTGGCGGTGGAATGTGGGGTGGGGGAATTATGTTCAATGAGATCGTTGTTCAAAGCGGAGGTAGAGAGATACTCGAAGAACTGGGGGTGGAGACTACTCCTTTTGGGGAAGGCTATTTCTGTGCAGATTCGGTCGAAGCGGTGTCGACTATCTGCTCAGCAGCATCGAAAGCAGGAGCGAGGATCTTCAATCTGTTCAGCGTTGAGGATGTCAGGATAGCGGACGGTCGAGTCGACGGCCTGGTTATTAATTGGAGCGCGGTGGAGTTGGCGCAGTTACATGTTGATCCCATTACCATAAGAGCGAAATATATCGTCGATGCTACCGGGCATGCGGCTGAAATTGCCAACATCATACAGAACAAGGGTGGCTATGAGCTTAAGACCCCGACGGGCAAACTCATGGGAGAGGGGCCGATGTGTGCGGAGCTCGGAGAGCGCATGATCTTAGAGAACACCAAGGAGATATTTCCGGGAGTGTTTGCCGCCGGGATGGCCTGTAACGCCATCTTCGGGGCGCCCCGGATGGGACCGATATTTGGTGGTATGCTGATGAGCGGCAAGAAGGTTGCCCAGCTCCTCCTGGAAAAGCTGTGAGAGAGGGACAACAGCGATTCACAATAGGTGGTTTGCAGTTCAGATACGAATTCGCTCTAACTGAACTCTCAGGTAGCGAGCGACTAAGGTGACAATGCTGCAACAGACTATTTTCCCCTTGACTTATAAGCGAATTTTCCAATAATTAGCGGAAATGAAAAACTCCTGGGTCAAGGAGCTCAAAGTTGGCGACGAGGTCGTAGACTTTTTCGCTCTGAGGAAGAAGGAGCTAAAGGAGTATAACGGCAACCTCTTTCTCAGGCTGGAGCTTTCCGATCGCACCGGCAGGATTGAGGCGGTAGTGTGGAACCAGGCCACAGACGCCTACGAGAGTCTCCCGTTGGGAGAGGTGGTCAAGGTCAAGGGAAGAGTGGGCACTTATAAGGACAACCGCCAGATAACTCTCGAGCGGGTTCGAGAGGCTCTCTCTGAGGAATTCGATCCCAAGGATTTCCTTCCCTCCAGAGAGCTGAACGTTGAAGCTCTCTTCTCCTCCCTGAGAGAAAAGATTGCCGCGGTGCAGAATCCCCAGTTGAAAGCTCTTCTGAATTCAGTTTTCTCTGAGGAGGATTTCCTGAGCAAGTTCAAGCTCGCTCCTGCCGGCAAGCTGTGGCACCACACTTACACCGGAGGGCTTTTGGAACATACCCTGACCGTCACCGAAATCTGCGAAAAGGTGGCGCCTCACTACAGATTGCTCGACCGCGACGTGCTCGTTACCGGCGCCCTTTTGCACGACATCGGAAAGACTGAAGAATTGACCGGGACTCTCTTTTTCGACTACTCCGACGTCGGCAGGTTGGAAGGACACATTGCCATCGGGTGCCAGATGGTTCAGGACAAGATCGGGAAGTTGAAGGATTTCCCCGAGAACTTGGCCGCTAAGGTGAAGCATCTGATTCTGTCTCATCACGGGAGCAGGGAGAACGGTTCCCCGGTGGTGCCGCAGACCCTGGAGGCCTTTATCCTTTATTATGTCGATGAGCTCGATTCCAAGGTCAGTGGGGTAACCCGCATTATCGAGTCCGAATCAGCGCCGGACAAAAGATGGAGCGACTGGGTAAACCTCCTGGACAGATTCATATACTTGGGAGAATAGCTCTGGTCAAATAGACTATGTCATTGTTCAATTTCTTCTCAAGTGACGTTGGCATCGATCTGGGGACCGCCAATACCTTGGTTTACGTGCGCGGTGCCGGCATCGTTCTCGACGAACCCTCGGTGGTGGCGGTGGAGGTGGCAACCGGCAAGGTTTTGGCCATCGGCAAAGCTGCTAAAGAGATGCTGGGTCGTACCCCGGGCGAGATAAACGCCATCAGGCCCCTCAAAGATGGGGTCATCGCCGATTTCGAGATCACCGAGAAACTGCTGTCCGATTTCATTCACAGGGTGGTCAAAAAAAGATACCTGATGAAGCCCCGGATAATCATCTCGGTCCCCTCCGGGATTACGGAGGTGGAAAAAAGGGCGGTGCGGGATTCGGCTGAAAATGCCGGTGCCAGAGAGGTGTTCTTAATTCAGGAACCGATGGCCGCCGCCATCGGGGTTGGCCTGCCGGTGGAGGCACCCTCCGGGAGCATGGTGATCGACGTCGGGGGTGGTACCTCTGAGATAGCGGTCATCGCCCTTTACGGGATAGTGAACAACATCTCCATCCGTATCGGCGGCGACGAGATGGATGAAGCCATCGTCTCTTACTTAAAGAAGAATTACAACCTCCTGATCGGCGAGAGAACCGCGGAGAAGATAAAAATCGCCATCGGGTCGGCCTTCCCGCTGGAGGAGGAGGAAACCATAGAGATCAAGGGCCGAGACTTAGTCGCGGGAGTGCCGAAGACCATGAAGCTCTCCTCGGTTCAGGTGCGGGAGGCTCTGGCGGAGCCGGTCGATGCCATCGTGGAGGCGGTCAGGCAGGCTTTGGAGCTCACCCCTCCGGAGCTCTCCTCCGACATTTTGGACCGGGGGATTATAGTCACCGGCGGGGGAGCTCTTTTGAGAGGTTTGGACAAAAGGCTGAGACAGGAAACCAATCTGCCGGTGATTGTTGCCGACGATCCTCTCACCTGCGTCGCCAGAGGTACCGGAAAGGTCATGGAAAACCTTCAGGGATACCAGAAGGTCTTGATAAAGAGCCCCAGAGGTTGAAATCAGCGTCAAGTTTCAAACATCCTCTCCTAAATTCTCCTTTGATTAAACCTTTTTAGCCTCCACGGTGTCGAAACCTTGTGGAACAGAGGGCGATGTCAAAATCGATCCCTTCGGCAGGTGAGTGTGACGACCACCAATTAATCGAGCAGTTCCTCGACGGAGAACAGAGGAGCTTCAACTTGTTGGTGGAACGTTACCGGGAAAGGATTTATCTTTTGGTCTGGAGAATGGTGAGAAACAGAGAAGATGCCCTGGATTTATCTCAGGAGGTCTTCGTCAAGGCTTACAAGAACCTGAAGAGCTTTCGGCATGAATCCAACTTCTACACCTGGCTCTACCGGATCGCTGTTAACCTATCTCTCAACTTCACCAAAAGGGAGAAGTTCAGGTCCTTTCTATCTCTGTCCGACCTCTCCGACCGATTCACATCGGGTTCTTCTCCATCGGAGGATCTGGAGAGAGACCAGCTTTCCGGTCTCATCGACCGGGCGGTAATGAAACTTCCGGAAAAACAGCGGGCGGTGTTCATTTTGAGGCACTACGAGGAGCTCTCTATCCGGGAGGTGGCAGAGCTTCTGGGGAGGTCGGAGGGGACCATCAAGGCCAACTATTATCAAGCGATAAAGAAGTTGCGGGAATCCTTGAAACCTCACGTCGAAGGCGAGGAATGAACTAGCATGAAGTGCGAAGAGGTCAGGAAAAGAATGCTCGAGACGATTGAGAAGGGGGAAATCGAGCCCGAAATCAGCCTCCATCTGCAGAAATGTGAGGCGTGCTCCAAGGCGTTCGAAGAGTATAAGGATCTGTTTAACCTGCTTGAGACCGAGCAGGAACCATCTCTGGAGAAGGTCAGAAGCCCGCAGTATCTGGTTTCGCTGCGGGAGAGAATCGATGCCTCCGAGAGGGGTTGGCTTTTCGGTTATCCCAAACCTGGATTCGTTGTGACGTTGGCTTCGGTGGTGGTATTAGCTCTCTTGCTCCTTAACCTCTCCAACTTCTCGGACAGATTCCCTTACGTAGCCAGCTACACTTCTCCCGCGGTCATGCAATACGTGGAGAGACCCTCCTCCATATATTTGGGAGCGGAAGAGGAGCTGGCCTATCTGCTTTCAGAGGTGGAGGTGCAGGAAGATGAGGGGCTGCCGCAACTCCTATCGACCAGCGAGACCAACAGCCTCCTCCAGGCGGAGGAGCTTTTATCTTCCGAGGTGAGCCTACCAGCCCTGCTGGAGGATCTGAGTGAGGAGGAAATTGAGATGTTGAGTCAGACAATAGAAAACCTGATGAGTGTCTTTCCCTCGAAAGAGAATGGGGTGAAGCGATGCTGAGAAATTTTAGAAGATGGGTCATCTTGACCGCCACGATATGGATTTCGTTTCTCGTGGTCTCCTCTGCGCAGGAGGGCGGGCCGCCGGAGCCACCGCAAGAGCCACCTCCTCCTGAAAAAAGGGAGCAACTGCGCAGAGATATCGAAAACATGCGCATCTGGAAGATGACCCAATATCTGGAGCTCTCCACCGAGCAGTCCACTAAATTCTTCCCGATTTTCAACGACTTTCAGAGTAAGAGAGAGAAGTTCGAGGAAGAGCAGGGGGAGATGATGCGCCAACTGGCGGAGTTCGTTGAATCCGAAGGGAAACACGAAGCCGAAATCAGGAAACTGATGTCGGGGCTGGTGAAGAATCGGCAAAAGATGGTCGCTGTTCAGGAGGAGTTTCGGGGAGATGTTGGGAAGGTTTTGAGCCTTAAACAGCAGGCGAAGCTAGTCATCTTCGAGGAGCGGTTCCGGCGGGAAATGCACCGTATGATCGAAGATGTTAGAATGCGGCAGAGATTCCGCCAGGGGCCGCATCCACCGGCAGCCCCGCCACGGGAAAGAAGATAGCCGAAGATTTCCACTCAGGTGTTCACTTTTGGCGAACCTATATTATATTAAGAGGAAAAGAATGGGCAACTGCAACTATAACTCAAGTTAGGAGGAAAAGATGTTGAGAAAAACTCTGACGCTGAGCCTTATCCTCACGATCACAGTCTTCTTAGGTCTGGCTTACGGTGAAAGGCATTGCCGTGGCGGTCACCAAGAGGGCCCGGGAGGAATGATGCTTCTCGGGTGTGCCAAAAAGATCGGTCTGGAGGAGGCCCAAATCGACAAAATCAAGCGCATTCACTTGAGCTCCGAAAAACAGATCATCAAGCTGCGAGCCGACCTGGAGATCGCCCGACTGGAGCTCAAGGAGCTGATGCACTCCGATAATCCCGACAAGTCCAGGGTCAACAAGAAGATTGACGAGCTGTCTCAATTGAGGGCCAAGATTCACAAGATCGAAGCCGGCACCAAGATCGACGTCATGTCGACCCTCACCGCCGAGCAGCTGGAGCGCTTCCAGGAATATCGGATGAAGAGGATGAAAGAGGCTCGCCGGGGACACCGTTGCTGTCAACATCACGAGGGCTGTTCGGGTCACGGTAGGGGAATGGGGAAGATGAAAGGAGCTCCAGATGGCCATCCTTGGCCTCCGCCTCCTCCGCCCGCCCCTCCCGAACCCGAGTGAGGGCGCAATACAACTAGTCAAGGAAGCGAAATATAAACCTCTTAAGGGGGAGACGGAGTTAGTCGTCTTCCCCTTACTTCATTTCAATAACGTCATCCTCCTGACCTCGGACGAATTCCCGGCGGTCAGTTTGCAGAAATAGACGCCGGAGGCCATATCAGAACCGTCCCAGATTACCGAATGGGTACCGGGCTGTTGTTGCCCGTCGAACAGGGTCTGAACGCACTGTGCGGCGAGGTTATAGATTTCCAGGCGAACGCGCGATGTCACCGGCAGGAAATATTGTATCTCAGTACGGGGATTGAACGGGTTAGGGTAATTCTGCCGGAGGGCGAGCGCTTTCGGCAACTGTTCGGTGCCTTCCCGGACGGCGCTTACCTCTGCCGGCACCGCGAATGTGGCCACACCACCGACCGAGGCCTTGACGAATTCGGTGAAGTAATCCGGCACTATATTGGAAAGGTTATCGTTGGTGGTGTGGTAAAAGGGGTTAAAATCGTCGAAGTCCTCGATTCCCAGCATCGCCGGATAGTTGTAGTCCCAGAAGGAAGCGTGATCAGAACGATCGGATGAGCCGGAAGTGAAAAGGTCCGGGTCCAGGTCTAGTCCATAATCGCTGATGACCTCTTCCATTATGTAACCAAGCTCGATGGAGCTGCTCATGGTGCCACAGTGTAAATCTGCGCGAGTATCACCGTCGCCGTCGTATGCGATCATATCGAAGTTGAAGACCCCCCAGATGTCATCGCCTCGAGCGTAGGCCTCTTCGGCATAGGCGGCGGAGCCCAGGAGCCCCTGCTCTTCCCCGTTCCAGAGACAGAATTTTACCGTCCTTTCGAAATCCACGCCGGCGAAAATGCGGGCGGCATCAACAACGGCGACGCTTCCCGATCCGTTGTCGTCAGCTCCCGGAGCCCGGACTTCCGGCTGCTCCGAGGTATTGTCGAAGTGGCCACATATTATCACCTGCTCGTCAGGGTGGACTGAGCCGGTCTTGGTGGCGATCACATTTCGCCAGGCTCCTTCAATCCCGCCGGTCTGGTTAGTCCAGGTTTCGCCACCGTCGGTGGTCTTTTCTACGATGCCACCTCCGACAGCGAATCCGGTGAGGGTGTCAGCGAATTCTACCCCGTAGAAGCCCTTGGAGGTCCCGGAGACCTTTTGCTGCCAGGTGGTGCCCCCGTCGGTGGTAACGAATATCTCGCCGTCCAAACCGACAATGCATCCGTGCATTAAGTCTGGAAAGTCGACGTGGTATATGCGGTTGTAACTTCCGAGATTGACCGTCTGCCAGGTAGTGCCGCCGTCGGTGGTATGGCGGACCACCCCCGACCATCCGACAACCCAACCGTTTTCTCTGTCGATGAAATCGACGCTATAGAGCCTCTCGGAGGTGTTGGAGGTTTGAGGCGCCCAGGTCAGCCCGCCGTCGTCGGTGTGGATAATGGTGCCGCTGCGCCCGACGGCCCAGCCGTA
>Ga0209979_1002623_pt1 | contig 16912 bp, 21 predicted proteins | sample AnhtaG_FD_183114 | JGI IMG/M metagenome (GOLD analysis project Ga0209979, IMG submission 183114) | Deep subsurface microbial communities from Anholt, Denmark to uncover new lineages of life (NeLLi) - Anholt_01485 metaG (SPAdes) (version 2) | ecosystem: Environmental > Aquatic > Marine > Oceanic...
TAACGACCCACAACAGGAATCTTTAGGAGAAGGGACATATACTATTTGGGTAGAAGATTCAGCCAGTAATGTCAAGATTACCGCCAGAGGTACAGCAGGAGATTTGAGCAGAACAATCGAGCAAACCGTGACTGTTGAAAGCGGCTGGACGGAAATTATCTACGACGAGTTCGAGAGCGATTTCGGCAACTGGACCGATGGTGGAGCAGATTGTATTCGCTACACCCACCCCCAAGGAACGCATGCCCACCAGGGCAATGCCGCGGTTAATCTCCAGAACAATACCAGTGAGTCGGTAGTTACTACCAGCGACCTGTCTTTGTCTGCTTACGACGAAGTCAGGGTTAATTTTTGGTATAAAACAATGAATATGAACAGCAACGAAGACTTCTGGCTTCAGATATCGACCAATGGCGGCGTTGACTATACGACGGTCCAGAGCTGGGCCGAGGGTACAGATTTCCAAAACGGCACCTTCTATGAGGAGTCTGTGACGATAACCGACTATAGCCTGACAGATCAGACGCGTATCCGTTTCCGATGCGATGCTTCCCACATTAACGATGATGTTTACATTGACGAGATCAGAGTGTCAGCCTACTCAGACGACGGTGCAGGTGAGGTAACGGTTGAGAATGTAGTTGATACTTGGCAGGAGCTTTAATATGGCCAAGATTCCTGTTGAAATATCCAAATTTCTTCCGAAAAAAGACAGGCTTATCGGCCTGGATATGGGGAGCTCTTCTATAAAGTTAGTCGAACTTGCCCATCAGCAAGGCAAGTTAGTTCTTTTGAAGCTTAAGCTGCAGGAAATAGACTCTCGCGAAGACAATCAGGATAGCCAATTAGATGCGCTAAAAAAATTGTTCAGAGACATCAACGCAAAAAATACAAAAATCAACGTGGTCATAAACTGCTCTCAGAGCTGTACGAAAATATCTGTCATCCCCTTTATGCCCAAATCTGAAATCCTCCAGGCCCTCAAATGGGAAATGAGGAACTCTATATCTTTTCCAATAGAGACGGCAGTTATGGATTATCAAATCCTTCAGGAAATTGGCGAAGGTGGAGTTAAAAAACTTAAAGTTGCTGTAGCCTGCTGCCCTCATGAGACAGTCGACAGATACCTTGATTTACTAAAGCTGGCAGGGATCGGGCCTTCTCTATTTACCCAACATGGCTTCGCCTTAAAAAATGTCATCAATAATCTTTGTTCAAAAGAGAATAAGACAGTTGCGATTTTAGATATTGGCTATAATTTTAGTGAGCTTGTAATTTTTCAAGACAGAGAACTTGTATTTAGTCGGAAATTACCTGTGGCCGGCCAGGATTTCACGCTGGAGATGACACAAGCGCTTGCGTCCGAGCACGGAAAAACAGAATTGACATTAGAAGAGGCAGAAAGCATTAAGAAAAAGTATGGCATCCTTAGTTCCGACGATTCAAAGATATTAGAGGACAGAATTACCGGCGCACAGCTTATTGCTTTTCTCCGTCCCAATTTAGAAAAACTTGCAACAGAAATTGAACGCTCTTTTGCTTATTATCGCGAAAAGGAACAGGGTGCACCGGTTGAGTTGTTGCTCTTGTTGGGAGGAGGCAGCAACCTTAAGAATCTGACAAAGAATTTAAGCGAGAGCTTGCGTATTCCTGTCCAGTTGGGTAATCCGCTCGCAGCCTTTCCATCAAGTGGCTCATCCTTGCTCAACGATGAGCCGGAGACTGCATACAGCTTTGCCTCGGCTTTGGGTGCGGCTTTGGCTTGCCCAGGTGACATCAACCTTCTGCCTATAGAAATAAAACAGCAAACCAGGTTGCTAATTAAGCGATCCTCAATTAAGGCGTTGGTCACAGCAGTCGTTGTAATCCTGATTTTGGTGTATACAGGTATGAGGATAAGGCTGGGAATTTATAATAAACGTGCTGCCGTAGCGGAACTGGAGCTCGGGGCTTTATCCCCCCAGATAGAAGAACTGCCGGAGCAGGCTTTCCTAAGCAGTGCCCTAAACCAGCGAATCTATTGGAGCGACGCATTAAAGGAAATATCCAATCTTATTCCTGAGTTAGTTTGTCTGACTGAAACGAACGCCAAAGAAAACATACTTACGCTAAAAGGAGAGATTAGATCACCCGCTCTTACTAGAGAAAAAGTCCTTACCGAATTTATGCGCTCATTGGAAAAAGGGATCTTTAAGGAAGTAAATTTGATATCAACAAAGGATTCATCCCAAGAGAAACTCAATACCTTTGAGTTAAGGTTAGGGATTGAATGAAGACTGAAGCAGACATTACAAATAAAGCGATTAGGTCAAAAGAAAGCATAGGGCCTTTTAGGAAGCTCCATATTCTGTATGCCTGCTGTGTGTTCTCCGGCCTGATTATTCTAATCTTTGCATACAGGCCGTTGATGATCAGGTTACACGATGCAGCAAACAGACTACATGAGGTGGAAACTAAACTGTTGAATCAACGCGGTGCCATTGCTGCATCGGAAAGGTCAGATGTAAAAGGCGAGATGATGCGGCAAAATGAAGTTCCTCTGGCGATCGCTGAGCTAACTGAAAAGGGAAGAGATCTTGGGCTTAATTTCAGTTCTATTTCGCCAAGACAGTTACAGGAGACAACACAAGCTGGCATCCGGAAGTTGCCCATTAACTTTACGATAGAATCAGAATACAAGAATGTAGGTCAGTTCCTGGCCTATGTAGAAGGATTTTCTCGCAGCATTGCGGAAGTAGAGAGCTTATCCATTCGCCCGCGAGAAAATAATCTGCCTAAATTAAGCGTGGAACTCCTGCTCAACCTATATGTGGAAATAGAAAATGCAACGCAATAGTAAATTGGCCATTTTGATAGTCTTTGTTACTGTAGCTATCTTTGTATGGGTACCAAAGAGCAAGAAGACAAAAGATGTTTCGTCAACCACCTCATCAGTCACCTTTGACCAAGCAATACCTGTGACCAGAGCAGTGCCGAGGAAGAGAACTAAATTCGTTGATTGGGGAAGGAATCCTTTTACCTTTCCGCAAAGAGAAGAAAAGATAGGCAGTGCTTCCAATTTGACACTTTTCTGTATTATGTGGAATAGTGAAAAGGCCTCGGCATTCATAAACAATTCAATCGTATATGTCGGCGACAAAATTACTGACAAAACTGTTAAACGGATTGAGCAAAATAGAGTGATTCTAACCGATGGGACAAATGATTACGTATTGGAATTAAAATAATGTCAGCATAGATATAAAAAGGGATAAGCAAATGGCAAAAATAAAAATATTAGTGGTTGAAGATGAAAGTATTGTCGCCAAAGACATACAAAAGACGCTGCAGAATTTAGGCTATAACGTCCCTGCGGTAGTCTCCTCAGGTAATGTTGCCATCCAAAAGGCCAAAGAAACCAATCCCAATCTGGTGCTTATGGATATTGTACTAAAGGGCAAGATTGACGGAATCGAGACTGCCAAACAAATACGCTCTCGATTTGGTATTCCGGTGGTGTACCTTACCGCCCATACAGATGATAAGACACTGAAAAGAGCTAAGGTGACAGAGCCTTTTGGCTATATAGTCAAACCTTTCGAAGACAGAGAGATAAAGACCGTTATAGAAATGGCTCTCTACAAAGCTAAAATGGAAAACCAGTTAGAACAAAGCCAAAAATGGCTTTCTACAACACTTAAAAGTGTTGGCGATGGAGTTATAGCTACTGACGCAACCGGCTGTATAAAATTTATGAATACTGCCGCCGAATCTATAACAGGCTGGTCTCAGAAAGAGGTTGTCGGCAAGCCACTGAATAGTATTTTCAATGCTATTAACGAAAAGACAAAAAAACAAATCGAAAACCCTGTAGTAAAAGTGCTTGGTGGAGATGTTATTATCGAGTTATCGAATCATACAATCTTACTTAGCAAAAAAGGCACAAAAATACATATAAACTACAGTGCTGCACCAATAAAGGATAACGGTGGGAAAATCTGCGGGGTAGTTCTTGTTTTAAGGGATGTAACCGTACGCAAAAAAGCAGAAGATAAGCTTAAAAAATCTCTCGAAGAAAAAGAGCTTCTTCTACGGGAGCTTCATCACCGCGTCAAAAACAATATGCAGGTGATATCAAGCCTGCTAAGGCTGCAATCCCAAACTATTACAAGTAAGGAGAGTATTGAGATTTTTAGAGAATGTCAGGACAGAGTCAGGTCAATGTCTCTGCTTCATGAAAAGTTTTATCGTTCCAGGGACTTATTGAATATTGATTTTGCCGAATACATCCAGGAATTGGCAGAAGGTCTGGTTCGATCGTATGGTATTGATTCAAGTAAAATAATCTTAAAGACAACTGTAAAAGGCGTCTCTCTGGGAATCAATCTCGCTATTCCCTGCGGGCTGCTTATCAATGAGCTAACCTCTAATTCCTTCAAGCATGCATTCCCAAAAGCAGCACGCGGTAAAGTGGAAGTTTCTTTGCTATCACCTAAAAAAGGTCAAATAGAGTTGATAGTCAGTGATAATGGAGTTGGCATTCCAAAGGATTGGGATTTTAGAAAAACGAAATCATTAGGCCTGCAACTTGTTGACACTTTGGTGAAAGACCAGCTTGGCGGTGAAATTGAACTGGATAGAAGTGCGGGAACAAAATTCAAGATTAAGTTTAAACAGAATGGATAAGTTGAGAAAAAAAACACAGATTCTCGTTGTTGAGGACGAGTCTATCGTCGCTATGGACATCCGAAAGACCCTCCAGAATCTGGGATACGATGTTCCATACGTAGTCTCTACAGCCAAAGCCGCTATTCAAAAGGCAAAGGAGGACAAGCCAGATTTAGTGCTGATGGATATTGTGCTTAAGGGCAAAATGGATGGCATTGAAGCCGCTGACCAAATATACACGAAGTTTAACATCCCGGTTGTGTATCTCACAGCTTACGCAGATGACAAGACACTTAAACGAGCCAAGGTAACAGAGCCGTTTGGTTACATTGTTAAGCCATTTGAAAATAAAGACTTGAGAATGGTTATAGAAATGGCTCTATACAAGGCCAAGGTCGAAAACGAATTAAGGGCCAGCAAGGCAAGCTTCCACAATATAGTAGAAAAAAGTGCCGACGGTATCATCGTTGTAGATAGAGATGGAGTTGTGCAGTTTGTCAATCATGCTGCAGAGGTCCTTTTTGGTCGTAAGGCAAAAGAACTCGTTGGAGAATTGTTTGGCTTCCCTGTTATGGGAGGCGAGGTAATAGAGCTTGATGTAGTTCGCCACGGCAGAGAGCCGGGAATCGCAGAAATGCGAGTAGCGGAAACAGAGTGGAATGGCCAAAGTGCCTACCTGGCATTACTTCGAGATATCACAGACCGCAGACGCGCGGAAGAAAAGATAAAGCGAGCAGCTCAGGAATGGAGAACAACTTTTGATTCCATTACAGATATGATTTCGATCCATGATAAGAATTTCAAAATCACCAGGGTCAATAAGGCTTTTGCCAACGCCTTTAAAAAAGAGCCTAAAGAACTCATTGGAGAAACCTGTTATGAGGTGTTCCATAACACAAAACAGCCTTGTCCGAACTGCCCTCATATGTGGAGCCTCAAGACCAAAAAACCAGCCACACTCGAACTTTTTGAACCACGCTTGGGTATCCATCTCGGTGTATCAACCTCGCCGATACTTGATGAGAATGGCGAAGTTACGAGTTCTGTTCACATAGCCAAGGACATTACAGAGCGCAAGCTGGCCGAGGAAAGACTCAGAGAAGCAAACGAGAAGCTAAAAGAATATAATCAGCTAAAGGACGAATTTGTCTCTACAGCTTCACACGAACTACGCACGCCGCTTTCAATTATTATGGCAGCGATAAGGATTATGCTGGATGAAATACCAGGTGAAATAGTCGAGAAACAGAGGGATGTTTTAACTAGAGCAATGAAAAATGTGAAAGGATTATCTAAGATTGTCGATTCTTTGCTGAGCATAGCCAAGATAGAATCCGGCAAACTGGATTTGAAAATTACTGTTGTGAATATTTGTGAACTCATTAAAGAAACAGTTTCTAACTGCAATACTCTTGCCCAGGAGAAATCTCTCTCGCTCGACTTCGAAGTGCCCGAACAACGTATTGATATTTGCCTTGATCCGGATAGAATTAAGGAAGTTCTGATAAATCTCATTTCCAACAGCATCAAATTTACATCTGAAGGAGGCTGGGTGAAGGTAACTTGTACCGAGCGAGACGGAGAAGTCTTGGTTTCTGTTCAGGATTCAGGTGTTGGAATCTCAGAGGAAGATATCCCAAAGCTATTTGATAAGTTTACTCAGTTCGGTAGACAAGCAGGTCCAGGAGAGAAAGGTACTGGTCTGGGACTTGCAATTGTAAAGAAATTAGTCGAAATGCACGGTGGTAAAATTGAGGTCGAAAGTGAAGTTGACCAAGGCACAACCTTTACTATCTCTCTGCCATTAACCACTAAATCTGTAGCAGAGGTTTTATCTACAGAAACGGATGAACTTGTGGAAAGTACTCTTGCTAATAATTAACCTCACACAAAATATGGGGGTATAAAAATGGATAACAAGAAAATATTAATTGTCGATAACGAAAAGGATGCATTGTTTATGCTTGAGCAGGAATTGGCCGCAAGGGGATATTCTGTTATTGCCGCAGACAACGGGAACGATGCCTTGAGCTTGGCTAAATCGGAACGCCCCGATCTTATTATACTTGACATATGGATGCCGGGTATGGGTGGGCCTGAAGTCGCTGCGAAGCTGAGAGAAGATCCATAACTAAGGATATCCCTGTTATATTTTTGACCTGCCTGTTCCGGAAAAGAGAAGGAGAGGAACAAGGGCGTGTTGTTGGTGGCGAGGTGCTCATTGCCAAACCTTATAGTATAGAAAGATTGTCAACTCAGATAGCAAAGCTCATAAAATAGCAATGTATTCATCGCCAAGCCTTGCTGCACAGAAGGATCATTCTCATCTGTTTTGACCGAATCTGAAGATTCTTCATTCAAACTGACGCCACAGTGTGATGCCAGGGTCATGCCTGATTTGTAATATTGTTAGTTTTTCATTATCTTGCAAACTAATGCGGTGCTGCTAAGAGGGCATGTGGTTTATGCAGGCAGTCTTCGTCACGAATCTAAAAATTGTAAACTTACAATAGCCACAAAATAATTCAGGGTCAATCTATCATTACAGCCAGTCACCAATAGGTAATTGCTCTACCGCATGGCGCAAGACAGGATCAACATTCGTATATACCTTGTTCATTAGATTTGGCGAAGAATGTTCCAACAGTTTCTGTGTAACGGCAGTAGAGATACCTTTCTGAGCAAGCATCGAGCCAAAGGTCTTGCGTAAGTCATGAAATCTTAAGTCAGGTAAACCAACGTCTTCACATATCTTTTTCCATTTTTTTGATTAAAATTGTCACTAAATAATGTTTCCTGTTCCACATCTAATCCAGAAACATATTTTGCAAGCTCTGCCATTACTTCAGCTGATACAGGACGTGAGCCCATGCTTTTTCTGGTTTTTCTGCTCCTCGTAGTGACGTTACTGTTTACAAAGTCAATATCAGAAATTCTCAAGGATTCAATGTCACCACGCCTCAGGCCTGTGCCCAGAGCCAATAGAATTCTCATCTTCATTGTTTGATGAGGCTCAGCAGCTAAAAGTAATTTCTTTATTTGATTGCTGTTCAGGGATTTTACGGGCCGTTCATCTTCTTTTAATTGCTTGATTTTTATTTCTCTATTCACGTACCTGTTTTCCCTGCACCAGTTGATAAATGTTTTCAAATTTCTGATGTCCTTGTTAAGTGTTGGACGTTTAACTTCGTAACCTCTTTGGAGTATGAACTTGTCAATGATGGTTTGGGTGATCTGTTTTGAGTTGCATCTTCCTACCAAACGTTCAAAGTGTCGCAGCGTAAGGGCTGTTTCATAAAGTGAAGCCTCTGTAACACCTGCCACTCTTTTGCTGTATCGGCACTCTTCTACCATCTGCGGCCAACCTATTGTAACAGTTCCAGTAAGTACCTCGGAATTTAACTGGCTGTATTTTATTTGACGATAATGTTCAGCAAGAGCCTTGGTAGGTAAAGCTTTTGCTTTGCGCTTGCCACTTTCATACCAGCCAACCCACCAGCCCTTGACACCTTTTCGCTTGTAAGTCCAAACCTTTTTCATAATATTTATTCTATCGTAATTATAGGGGCCTAAATCAAGGCAAAAAGATGGCTGAGATTCGAGCAAATTGGTAACAAAATGGTGACAGTATTATATATCCGTTTGCGGATTTTAAGACCGGTTTCTAAAAAGTGGTTGTATGACTCCCACCAATACCAGTTCGGCCATTCTACGAGCGTAAAACCCCTGTGAGAGCCACTCTGGGAGATTCTGTGGGCAGGCTTAACAGTTTTTGGGGCGTTTCCTTCTCAACATCACCGCACCGAGGCCGAGCAGCAAAAGCGTGGTAGGTTCACGAACATGGCATCTGAATGGGCAAGGCTCATTACGAAAAATACGATCTTCTTCAATGTGCCGCCAAAATTGGCCAGTGCATGACCAAAGTCAACCTGAGCTTCGCCAGGCCGCTGACTTAAAGGCATAAATACTTCTTTGGATGTCTTTTTGATTTGGCGGACTGCGTCCTTGACTATATTGTATATCCAGTTGATATCACTGATGGTGTCTATCTTGCCGTCCCACTTTGAGAAATCAGCCTTTAACGCCGTGGCTTTCAAAATACCCGTGCTCTCTTTGACCTGTGATGGCGGCTGCAACGCACTCTCGGATATCACCGGGCCAGGGACAGGAACATCCTGACCCTTGCACCGCTGCAGCAAAAACTTGTCGATTATTATCTGACCGACCGAGTGAACAATCTCGTAATACTGATAGCCCTCAACGTCCGTACAGAGCAGGCTCAGGCTCCGTTTTATAGCGTTAAACGCCTGCTTGACACCCTCATCGTGGTATGTGCTGAGCTTCGTAGTCCATTCGTAGGTCCGGAGCTCCTTGAATTTGCCTACCCCACGGATCCGCAGCTCGAGCTCCGTATATTTGCCCTTGTTTTGTTCGATTTTTTTTTCGTCCATTTCGTTCATACCCAGCGAAGAAATAAGGACTTACGTCAAATTTTGGCCTTTTTGCCCTAACCCAACGCCGTTTCCGAGCCAATATCGCCGGTCAAAAACGCAAACCTATCTGTCAACCAGTTGACAGATAGAACCCGATCCCAGTTCAGTATCCGCGATTCCGACCACGAAAAACACCAACTTTGAACCTAAACAAGGTATTCCCTAACCATAAATTCATAATACCGCATTTCCGAACCAAAAACGGCGATGGTAAATGTTGTCGATATCGACACTTTTCACCACTGTAACACATCGGCAAATAATATCAAATTTAATTCGCCGAATTTTTCGGCAAACCACCCTGCCTTTCAAATTTAGTTCTCGGGAGGACGAGGTAAGTAAGGTTCATTTGGCCGGCGGGGGCGGGGGCGTGGTAACATCTGACAGACCGACCTCGCTTTTTCCTCTCTGCTCTCTCTGCTCTCTCTACACCACGTCTCTCACCCACACTCGCTGCCTATGCCCTGCACACGCTCTGTCCTTGCTATGTGTGGTGTCAATGAGCGGACGCTCGCTGACATCAACCGCACGAGCGGGCTGGCCACACACCACCACGCCCTATATTGAAACGAACCACCAGCCCACCAGCTTTGCCCTGTTTCCGCCCGCCTGCGAGCCACCCGTCTCGTCTTCTCTCATTGCCTTGTTCTTACCTATCTTAACACGTTGTCGCTTGTTGTGTGTATTTGTTTGGCTGAGCCAGTCGCAAGCCACCAAGCCCCAGGCACAGCCCCAGCACAGAGCACAGCCAGAGGGTTATGCAGGATAATAGAGTATTGACTGTTTCCGGCCTTTTTGACCTCTCCGAAAGTTTTTTTCATTTTTTTTTATTTTTCTCTTGACTTCTGTCAACGAGGGTGTATCATTTACAATAGAAAGGAGAAACACTATGACACGAGAAATAGCACAGGCAATCGCAAAGGTAGTAGCTTACCGCAACTGTAATAAACACACAGAGGCAGAGCGCTGGTTTAAGACGCTGGTGAAGCTGCTTGGCTTCGAACATTTACTAAAATAAATGAGGCTGTCTCATTTATAGAGAAACTAACCTTAACTGAAAGGAGAAACACAAATGTTAACTGAAACTGACCTCAATCACTTCATCGGAACAACACAGTATTACCACTACCTGGCTGGCCTCAAGCTGACCGACGGTGTCAAGTATCTCGCTGATGAAGCCGGAGCATATTGGTTGCTCGACATCATCGCATCATATCAAACCGATGAGAAGATTCGCAAGCTGCACTTCCAAGTCTGGGAGCTGAAGCTGTCGCCGGACAATGCTACCACCGGCAAGCACGAAGCTGTCGTAACTATGAAGACGGACAGTAATAGACCATTGATGGTTAAACAACAAATCGAATACACCGACTTCCCACTCGACTCCATCACCCTGTACCTGATAGACGGTGTTATTTTACTAACCTCTGAATACTGTTGAGTTTCGCACTTTTTATTAGGTGAATCCTTTGCAAAATAAGGACTTACGAACAATTTGGTATTTTATGCAAGTTCGGTAAATCGTTCGAACATTACAAAAATAATCATATTGCCGCGAAATGGCTCATAAGCTCAAAATTGCCCAATTTAACACAATTCAAAAAGTGCGAAAGTTAACAATACTGAAAGGAGCTGAAAATGCACATTGTAACAAAACTCACAGGCGGACAGGGCTTTATGCCCGACTGCTGCAAGAACAATCAGAAAGCAGCAGAGGCGTTTGGTCAGGACATTATGGATAGATATGGCAACACAGAGTATTTCGATGATGAGGTAATCGAATACTATGAGGTTGAGTCTTGGTGGTGGAGACTTGTTCATTGGTTGAAAGCGTTTCCGAAATGATAATAACAGATGGTATCACCACAATCGATTTAACGAGGCCGCAACAGACGATTGATGGCAAATGGTATGTTGCAGCCAAAAAAAACGCACGAGGATTGGCTGTGAAGCAAAAAGTCAAGGCCGAGGGTATCATAACACCCTCTCCAAACGTGGTTTATGAACAAGAAACGAAGATGACCAAATAGGTGGATGTTGAAAAATGATAGTCAAGTATCAGGATAATTATTGGCTGTATCACGGCCAAAGGAATGGCGAGCTGCTTATGCTGAAGCATTTGAGCACCGACAAGACTGTTGAGGTAGCACCGAGGGATGTAGAGATAATGAAAACCAAACAGCAGTTAGCAGATGTGGCGGCACTGTTAAAAAAACACAAAGGATAGAGCGATGCAATTACACGAACAATACAGACCGAAAAGGTGGGACGATGTGGTAGGCCAGGATAAGGCCATCGAGCAAATCAACCAGCTCCGCAAACGAGGTCTTGGCGGTCGGGCTTATTTCATTTCAGGTCAGAGCGGTGCAGGTAAAACAACCATAGCCAAGCTGCTGGCTGCCGAGATAGCAGATGAGTTTTGCATAACGGAGATTGATGCGTCTGTCGCAACCCCTGCCAGGCTCACTATAATCGAGCAGGAAATGAATCTGTATGGATGGGGGGGAAAGGGTAGGGCATACCTCATTAACGAAGCTCACGGACTCTCAAGGCCGTCTATCAGGCAACTGTTGGTGCTGTTAGAGCGCCTGCCCAGCCACGTCATATTTGTTTTCACCACAACCAACGAAGGCGTAGAGGACTTGTTCGAGGAGAAAATCGACGCACATCCATTATTGAGCCGGTGTCAGGAGATTAAACTGGCTCGAAGGAATTTGTCAGAGCCGTTTGCACGGCGAGCAAGGGATGTAGCAATAGCGTCAGGATTGAACGGCCAGCCACAAAGCGAGTATATTAAGCTGGTCAGAAAACATAAGAACAACCTGCGAGCCGTCCTGCAGGAAATCGAATCAGGAACAATGTTATAAATAGGCCATAAGCTGTAAAAGGAGTTTAATCAATGGAAGAAAAAAAGAAAGCAATAATTTATAGTAGGTTTTCACCGAGGCGGAACGAAGACGAATGCGAAAGCATTGAAATGCAGTTTGACTTCTGCCGGAAATGGTGCGAGGAAAACAATGTCGAAATTGTAGCCGAATTTGCGGACCGGGCACTGTCCGGAGCTGATGAGGATCGTCCGGAGCTGTGGGCGGCCATCGCTGCGCTCGAGCGCAACTATGTGCTGGTAGTTTATCGGCTCGACAGGCTCGCTCGCAGCGTGTATCTCAGCGACATCATCGAAAGAGCAATCCAGCGCAAGAAGGCCACGCTTATAAGCGTATGCGGTGAAGGGACGTGGGGATTCACAGACGAGGATTGGCTGGTTCGCAAGATACTGCAGACATTGGCGGAGTATGAACGCAAGGTAATTGGAGCCAGGACAAAAGCGGCGATGCTCAGACACCAGGCTAACGGCAGATTGATGGGCAGTATACCGCGATATGGCTTTATGCTGGATCCGAAAGACAAGAGAAAGGTTCTCAAAAGTCAGTATGAGCAGGTAGTTATTAACCAAATAAAGAGATTGAACAAGAAGGGTTTAAGCCTGCGTCAAATCGCAGCTGAGCTGGCAAACCTAAAATACAAGCCGCGAAAAGTGCTACGGAAGTTCAAAGGTAAGCCTGTGTATGTAAAAGGCAAATGGAATCCTCAAACAATACGGCTGATTTTGAAAAGACTTAGCCCTGAATAAAAAATCCTGCTCCCGGAAGACACGATCCGCCGAGAGCAGGAAGGCCTCTGCTCACTCAAGGCACTATTTGCTCGTCTTAATCCCGAACGCAACCCGGGCCTCTCCAATATTGTTGTATAGTTCGGCTTCAACCGCTTTCACTTCATCTTCCGTGCTTACCGAAACTTCCTTCATCGTCTTCTCCACACCCTGTTTATGGGCCTTGTATTTTGCCTGGGCAGCCGCAGCTTCCGCCGCCTTTCGTTTAGCAACCCACGCAAGAGTTATACTCAAGAGCGACAACCCAACACCCACAGGGACCGCGTATGGATTAAACCCTTCCGATGCAATGTTGGCCGCTTGTAACATTGCAACCCAATCCTGAGACGTGGCGACCGGATCATATATCGTAGCATATATGCCAAGGTAAAACGTATCGGCGAACAGGCTGGAATCGGCAAGCTGCATCCCCACATGCTCCGGCACACTTACCTGACCCGGCTGTACAACATCGAGAAGGACCTCAGGTTCGTCCAAGACCAGGCAGGGCACGCCAGCCCAACCACAACTGCCATTTATGCCAAGACAAACAACCAGGCCAGAAAGCGGCAGGTACAGGCACTGGATGAGGAAGAATTTTAGTACCAAAAGCTGCAACGGATAGCCAACAAGATCAAGGCAACAGAATCGCACACATAAAAAAAAAGGGACTCCTACTCCGCCCAGAATCTTTACCACACCCCCGCCCCTCGTCCTCGAAGGTACCTTACTTACCCAAAGAGACGCCTTACTAAATTTCAAAATACTGGACAGATTTAATCCTTTAAGCATATGTACAGGCTCTTAATGCTTCCTTCTCAATATCGCCGTATCGGGACGCCTATCATACTTTTAGACCACTGCTGAAACGACCTGATACCAGACTTTGCACAAAGTGTGCCAACCTTGACTCCGCTTATAATTATTCCAAGGTCAATACCGCTATGGAGTTCGCCGTATAATTTTCTTCTAAGTTCCTTTATTGCCTCGGCAAGTTCTTTGTTTTCGGCTTCGGTGAGATTTTTTAAGCCTGCAAAACCAGTTGCACTATCTCTATCACCCAATCCTTCAGATACTCTGGATCCTTCGGCATTACGCTCAGTTCTCTGGTTATCATTCTGTTTATTGCCTTTTCCTGTGTTCCATGTGTCAGATAGATCTCCCACTCCTGCCACTACCAGTGCCACTATCTCTGCCGCCCAATACCGAAGATCCTCTATCCCCCCCTGTGGTGGTGCTATCTGTTCCCGATTTATTATTCTGTTTACTACCTTTTCCAGATCCTCGCGGCCCAGATAACTCTCTTCCCACTCCTGGTCTGTTATTTCTATCTGTGGTGGTGGATTCACGAACGCCGACCTTTCGTCCACGAGTACCAGCTCCACCAGTTGTAGTATCGGATTCTGTCGTGGATTCAGTGGCTCCCCCAATTTCTCGGTTATCACCTTTGCAGCTTGTTCTTTTGCCTTAGATGAAAAAGATCTGCCCATAATTTCTTACCTTAACCACAAAAAAAGGGCACCGCTGTATTGTGCACCGTTGAGGCCTGTCAAACAGCTTTGTCGCGAATATAAAAAGTTCGCTTTCTTCAAATATCAATGGGCTTCATCAGTCCTGCCTTTTCAAGTATTTCTACCAAAAATTGACGATCTACGGACAACCACTTGCTCTTCAATTTCGACAACATTGGCTGAAGTTTCGTCATCGCTTGAATAGCGTTAGCTTTCTGTGCTTGAAAGGGGTATTCGATTTCTTGTGAGGAGTTGAGAAAGGTTATTGTATTTTTGGAAAAAAATTTCCTGTTTGTCTTTTCGTAGAAGAGTGGGCTTGTCAGGTCTATCCCATTTTGGATGGAGACACAGAGTTTCAGGAACTCAATAAGCATATCATCATATCCATCCCCAAAAATAAGAATCTTCTCTGAAAGACCAAGGAGTCCCGGTACTATACGAAAAGTGAAATCAGAACTGAGATCGGAAAAATAGTCGAGAGCTGGCAACTGAATTTTAAACTCTGGTTTGCAGTCTGAATTGCGGAGCCAGATTGCGAGTGGTAGGTCTATGTCAAGGTATAACGTTTCGTAGGCAACTCGCTGCCGGTGGCCGCAACACCTGCAATGGTTCTCGAAAAGACGACCTGTGACAATGAACATCTTAAGCCATGGGTCAAATGATCCGTTTATCCGGGACCAGACCGCAAATGATTGGGGATGCCCACATGACTCACATTCAATCTTGTGGTGTCTGACATGGCTAGCATACCTGGCTTCAATAGCTAAGAGTTCTATGGTGTCGAGTCTCGGGCTATCTTCTACAAAAACTTCTGGCAATTGAGTTCGGTCAAGGATTGCATCGGCCTCTTTTTGGTACTTTAGAGGTACGACGGCGATAATGATCTCGGGATACTGTTCACTCACATATTTCATAAACGCCCAGAATGCCGTGGCTTCATCTTTTGCGCTGAAACGAAGAGTTTGGACGACTTGCCCGAATTCTCGAAGAGTCCGTTCTGTAACATAGTGATCGGTAAAGGCCATATCAAGGTCCGTGTTTCCAGTGGAACCACAGCCACATTTCTCACAAGAAAGATATGCTCCGAACTTCAGGTTTCCGCAGTTGGTACAAAGTGCTGTAGTCATTTCACCCTTTCTAAATCGCTACTCTTTAATCCCATTTGCATCGACAACTATAATACTCCCCAAAAACTGGGCGCATGATTAAGGTGGATTTGTCGCCTGAGACGATAACGTATTCAGGAGACAGATTTATGAAGAACAAAAGGCGTAATCACAGTGCTCAGTTTAAGGCAAAAGTCGCACTTGCAGCGGCTAAAGGCGATAAAACGATAGCTGAGCTGGCCAGCGAGTTTGATGTTCATCCCAATCAGATCGCTCAATGGAAGAAACAGTTGTTACAAACGCTGCCGGATATATTTTCCCGCAGTCGGCAGCGAGATCAGCAGAGGCAGGACGAGCTGACCGAACATTTGTACCAGCAGATAGGCCAGTTAAAAGTAGAGCTTGACTGGCTCAAAAAAAAATCTGGATTTGACACTTGAACAAAAACGAAGAGCAATAGAACCCAGGCACAGGCAGATAGCGATTTATCGGCAGTGTGAATTGCTGGGGCTTAGCCGGAGCAGTTTGTATTATAAACCTTGTGGTGATACACAGTACAATGAGCAGTTAATGAAACTGATAGATGAACAATATATCAAGACACCGTTTTACGGTATCGACAAGATGACCGAGCAGTTGCGTCGTATGGGCCATCAGGTCAACCATAAACGCATTCGGCGACTGATGCGACAAATGGGCTTAGAAGCCGTTTATCCACGTCGAAGGCGTGGTTTGAGCATACCAGAGAAGCAGCACAAGATATATCCTTACCTGCTCAGAGATGTACAGATAATCAGGCCTGATCAGGTCTGGTCGGCAGATATAACATATGTTCGTATGTATCGCGGCTGGCTTTATCTGGTAGCGGTAATGGACTGGTTCAGCCGTTATGTTCTTAGTTGGGAAGTGTCGGTAACATTGGAGTCGGAGTTTTGTGTTTCGGCCCTGGAGCAGGCATTGAGCTTTGGCAAACCGGAGATATTCAACACGGACCAGGGCAGCCAGTTTACTTCGATAGATTTTACAAAGATATTGCTGAATGCAAGTGTTCAAATCAGTATGGATGGCAAAGGCCGAGTATTTGATAATATTTTTTCAGAGCGTTTATGGCGAACAGTGAAAGTAGAGGAGGTTTATCTGCGGGACTATCAGACGGTGGCCGAGGCAAGGTATAACCTTAGCCGGTATTTTGAATTGTATAATAATCAGCGATTACACCAGGCTTTGGGCTACCGCACCCCAGCCGAGGTGTACGGCGTAGCAGTTGGCACTCCGGTCGCCCTTCGGGCTCCCTCCGTTCCAACTGCTTTAACATACGGCGGTGAATCCACCTTAAAAACCCCAAGTTTTTGTCTTGACAATGGGTAGGGGTATACAGGTAGAGGCAAACACAGCCTTCCAGGACTTGGTGACTAATTTTTCGCAGCATGAGGATATGCCGGATGCAGTCAATGGGGTAGCATACCAGTATATTACGGTGAAAAACTACCACAAGGCCATCGATCT
>Ga0209979_1002624_pt1 | contig 16908 bp, 11 predicted proteins | sample AnhtaG_FD_183114 | JGI IMG/M metagenome (GOLD analysis project Ga0209979, IMG submission 183114) | Deep subsurface microbial communities from Anholt, Denmark to uncover new lineages of life (NeLLi) - Anholt_01485 metaG (SPAdes) (version 2) | ecosystem: Environmental > Aquatic > Marine > Oceanic...
TAAGGTTACATATAAAGCCGCTTCTGAAAGGCGAGAGGAGTTTAAGTAATTAGCTGCAGCTCCAATAGCTAAGATTTCGGCATGAGCAGTGGGATCCTTTAAACTCTCGGTCTGGTTATGTCCTCTGCCGATGATTTTACCCTGATAAACCACCACCGCCCCCACAGGCACCTCTTTTTTCTTAAGAGCTAACCTTGCTTCCTGCAGAGCTACCTGCATCCATTTTTTGTCTGAGTTTTCGACCATATTTAATTTACCAGTAGTTAACAATATAAATCTCATAGAAAAGGAGTCAACTTATTTTATGGGTTATAGAAGGAAAAAAGACTATCCATTCGAAAGCTCAGGAAAACCAACTCAGGTTGAGGGTAACGCGGGTTTACTTAAGATACAATGGCAGGTGACAAGTTTAAGATGACAGATAGAGTCGCGGGCTTTTTTAGTGAGGACAAAAGTGAGGAGTAACACTTATTTTTAGGAACTACTATGGATACAATCTACTTGTAAATTACATCCCTTTCCTTTACTTTCTTAGTTGACAATCAAGTAATTTCTCAATTTATTATTAAGGGTATAGACAAACCTCTATCAGCGAGAAGCTATGATTGGCAGAACAATTTCTAATTATAAGATTTTAGGTAGGCGCAAGCTTTTAGCTTGCGGATGAAAATCGTAACGCAGACTTAAAGTCTGCGGCTACCAGAAATTAAGGATGATTGGCAGAACTATTTCTCATTATAAGATTTTAGAGAAACTCGGCGAAGGTGGTATGGGTGTGGTCTATAAAGCCCAGGATACCAAGCTGGGAAGAATAGTGGCTCTAAAGTTTCTGCCAAAACATCTTTTGTGTGATGAAGAAGCCAAGACAAGATTTGTGCATGAAGCTAAAGCCGCCTCAGCTTTAGATCATACCAATATCGCTACCATCCATGAAATTGATGAGGTCGAAGGTGAATGTTTTATCTCTATGGCTTACATTGAAGGGAAATCCATAAAGGAACTGATCAAAGAAAAGAAGCTTTCCATAGAAGATATTTTGAGAATTGCCATACAGATAGGTGAGGGTTTGCATGCTGCTCACAAGAAGGATATTACTCATCGAGATATAAAATCAGACAACATTATGCTGACCGACGAGGGAGTGGCCAAGATAATGGACTTTGGTTTAGCTAAGCTCAAAGGGGCTACCAAACTGACTACGACTGGCTCGACATTGGGAACTTTAGCCTATATGTCCCCGGAACAAGCTCAGGGAATAGAAGTTGACCAGCGTTCAGATATTTTCTCTTTAGGAGTGGTTTTGTATGAGATGATCACCGGACAGCTTCCCTTTAAGGGAGAGCATGAAGCTGCCATAATCTATTCTATCATAAACGAAACACCAGAACCATTAGCCAGATATAAAGCCAATGTTCCGGATGGTCTGCAGAGGGCTATTGATAAGGCTTTAGCAAAGGACAAGGCAGAAAGGTATCAACATGCAGATGAATTATTGGCGGATTTAAGGCATGAGAAGAAGAATTTGGAATACGTTAAGATCGCCCAAATTCCTTCAGAAGCTGTGGCACCCAAACCCAAGAAGAAGCTTTATCCCTTTATAATTCCAGCCTCAATAGTTTTCATCTTGATTTTGCTTTTCTTAATTCTTAAACCTTTCAAATTTGAGATAGTTCCTGAAAAGGGAGCAGTGGCTGAAGAGAACTCTTTAGCTATAATGTATTTTGAGAACATGGTAGATAGAGAGGATACCGAAAGGCTGGGTGAGATCGTAACCAATCTGTTGATAACCGACCTTTCTGAATCTGAATATATGCGGGTAGTCTCCAGTCAGAGACTGTATGATATTCTCAAGCTCTTGGGAAGGGAAGGAGAGAAAAAGATCGACAGGGAAGTTGCCACCCAGGTTGCCACAAAGGCCGGAGCCAAATGGATGCTTTTGGGGAACATTCTTCAACTTGAGCCGCGAATGGTAATTACCACTCAACTGGTCAATGTGGAAAGTGGTCAGGTGGAGGCTTCTCAACGCATCACCGGGGAAATGAAGGAAGAGATATTTTCTTTGGTCGATAGGCTGACTGTTGAAATCAAGAATGATCTGTCCTTGCCAGCTGCTGCACAGGAAGAACCAGACCGGCCGGTGGCGGATGTAACCACTCATTCACCCGAAGCATATCGTTACTATATTGAAGGAGTTGATAACTATTATAAATATTATTTCGATGAGGCTTGGAAAAGCTTCGAGAGGGCTCTGGAGTTTGATTCCACCTTTGCTATGGCATATTACCGGTTGGCTGCCGGTACCTGGGATGAAGAATTACTAGCCAAAGCAGTGGAATATTCAAATAATGTCAGCCAGAAGGAAAAACATTATATAAAAAGTCTGGAGGCAAATATATCAGGGAATGAAACTGAATATATTGAAGAGCTAAAGAAGATAATAAAACGCTATCCCGATGAGAAAGAGGCATTTTATGAGTTGGGGAGCTATTATAAGAACCGGGGAGAGTATGAAGAAGCTGTTCGTTACTTTAACAAAGCCATTGAGTTAGACCCTCTTTACAAGTTAGCATATAATCAGCTTGCCTACGCCTACAATGATATCGGCAATTTTGAGAAATCTATCTGGGCAATAAATAAATATGTATCCTTAGCACCTGACGAACCCAATCCTTATGATACGAGAGGTGATCTTTATGCCCGCAACGGCAAGTTAGACCAGGCGATTGAGTCTTACAATAAGGCGTTAGAGATAAAGCCGGATTTCTATGTGTCCTTATACAGCCTAGGGAATATGTATCTCTATAAAAGAGAATATGCCAAAGCTGAAAGCTGTTATCAAGTACTTGCTTCCCACCCTGACAAAGATACTCGGTCTTGGGGAAGACATTATCTTGCTTATATCCCTCTTTATCAGGGTAAGTTTGACCAAGCCCTTAAGGTTCTGGACGACGGTATTGCGGCAGATAGAATGGAGCAGGTTGAATGGGGTATTGCACGTAAACATCTCTTAAAGGCACGTACATATGATGGCAAAAAGAATCTAAATCTGGCTTTAAATGAACTTGAAAAGTTCATGGAAATTTGGGACAGGGAGTTCCCTGATGCTCTCAAGCCACCAGCTATTTATATTCGTCTTTTGGCAGAAAATAATGAGTTTGAAAAAGCTGAAGAGATGGCTGAGGCCTTGAAGAAGGATATTGAAGAAAAAGATAAAACCATGATGAATCGTTACTGGCAGAGTTTAGGCTCTATAGAGCTGGCTAAGGGGAATGCAAATAAAGCGGTAGGCTATTTGGAAAAAGAATCTTCAGGATTTAAATTTGTGCTGATCAAAGCTTACCTGGAGTCAGGCAGGCTGGGCGAGGCAGTGTCTAAACTGGAGAAAGTACTTTCAAGTTATGATGCAAACAGGATAGGTGTTCCAATCTGGGCAGTGAAATCTTACTATCTTTTGGGCTTGGCTTACGAGAAATCCGGCTGGAACAAAAAGGCAATTCAGCAATATGAAGAATTTCTGGAAATCTGGAAGGATGCCGATCCGGGAATACCTGAGGTGGAGGATGCGAAGGAGAGGTTGGAGAAATTGAGAGGAAAGAGTAAATAGTAGGCGTTAAGATTTTTAATTTCCCTCCTGTGTTTTTAGAGAATTAGATTAACAGGCTAACTGTCCAGAGTGAATCCATTTGGAGATACAGTCCACCTTTAAGGCACACTCAAAGCTGGCTTTTCCCTTGACAAAAACTTAACGGTTTTTAAATTGATGAAAAGGAAAAAACCCATGAATTAAAAATGGAGGAGGTATGGTTAAGTTAACTTATTTAGGACATTCTTGTTTTACCTTAGAGGATGAAAAACACAAGATCATTTTCGACCCGTTTCTCTCTGGAAATCCTTTAGCTAAGATTAGCCCGGAGGAGATCAAGGTTGAAGCTATACTTTTATCCCATGGGCATGGGGATCATTTAGGGGATGCGGTCAATATAGCTAAAAGGAACAATGCCTTGATCGTTGCCCCATTTGAGCTTGCGATGTACTGCCAGAAAAAAGGTGCCAATGTTCATCCTATGCATATTGGCGGAAGCCACAATTTCGATTTCGGCAGGGTTAAGCTGACCATCGCCCATCATGGCTCCGCTTTTATTGATGAGGAGATAACCTATACCGGCAATCCCTGTGGATTTGTGGTCGATTTTGCCGGGAAAACTATTTATCATTCCGGAGACACCGGACTTTTTATGGATATGAAACTGATCGGGGAGATGAATAAGTTAGATTTAGCCTTGATCCCGATTGGAGATAATTTTACTATGGGGGTTGAGGATGCGGTAAAGGCGGCCGAATTTCTAAATCCAAAAGTAGTTATTCCGATGCACTTTAATACTTTTGAGGTTATTAAACAGGATCCACAAATTTTCGCAGAAAAGCTGAAAGGTTCTAAAACCAAAGTGCAGATACTCAAGATCGGAGAAAGTTATAATCTATAGAATAAGATCGTAGAATGTAGGGCAAAGCTTTAGGCATGTTTAAAAACACATTTGAAGTCATTGCGAGGAGTCCTGTGGACGACGAAGCAATCTCTAACCCATTGATTCATATGAAGTCAGATTGCTTCGCTTCGCTCGCAATGACAGCCTTCTATACTTTTTCAGCGGCCCCTTTAGCCTTGTATTTAAAAGTCAAAAATAACTTCCAAAAAATTTTAAAAAATTCAGAGGGGAAAGATGAAAATTAAGAAAGGTTGGAAAATAGTTCTCTGGATTGTTGGTATTTTAATTGCTCTTTTAATAATTACCTCTGTGGCCATAAGACTTATTTTCACCAAAGAGAAACTTATATCCATGATTCAGCCCCAGGTGGAAAAAGCTTTAAACCGGAAGGTTGAAATCGAAGATATCTCTCCCTCGATCTTCAAAGGTCTGGGTGTGGATATAAAAGGTCTTAAGATCTCAAATTTACCGGGGTTTGAACAAGAAGACCTGTTCAGGATCAAAAACTTTTCCCTCAGGGTCAAATTCTGGCCCTTACTCCAAAAAAGGATTGAGGTACGAAAGATAATCTTAGAGCAGCCAGCAATTTTCATTGAAAAAAATAAAGAGAAGATTCTGAATGTGGCTGATCTTATGAAAGGTGGAGAAGGGCCCTTACCCTTGATCCTTTTTGAGAATGTGGAGATAAAAGAGGGTGAGTTTACCTATACTGATCTATCCAAGGGGAGCAAAATTTACTTAGGAGGTATTGAGCAGAAGGGGAAGTTTGTAATGGATCAAAAATTTGAGAATGCTAAATCTGAAGGTAAGCTCTCCATTCAGAAGATCGACTTGAACCTGCCTGGATTCAAAGGTCGATTGCCCGAATTTGGATCCATAGGACCCGAACTTTCTCTAACTCTGCGACATAATCTGAGCTTGAATCTTTTAGGTGATTCTTTAAATATTGAGCAGATTACAATAGAGCTGGCTAAAGTTTCCCTGGAAATAAAAGGGAAAATAGAAAACCTCAGGACCAATCCTCAGGCTGATCTGGTTTTGTCCTCAAAGGATATATTGATTCAGGACCTTTTAGAGTCTTTTCCCAAGGATAAAGACTCGCCTTTATCCCAGTTAAAAGGTTCAGGGAAAATGAGAGTAACCTCTTCTCTCAAAGGAGAACTCAAAGGGAAAGCATTGCCTTCTTTTGAGGGACTAATAACCCTGCAAAGGGTGAAGATCGATTTTGCTAAATTTCCAAAGCCTTTTGTTCTTCCTCAGGCACAAATAGATTTTGATAACCAGGGGGCAAGCATTATGACCACAGATGCTAAATTGGGTGATACCCCTTTCGAGTTCAAAGCCGTGGTATATGATTACTCAGACCCGAATCTAACTTCTGAGCTGAAAAGCAAAGTTGATCTGGCAATAATAAAAGAGCTAAAAAAACTTCCTGAGGGAACTACCCTATCCGGTTCGGTTGAGGCAGAGGTAAAAGCTTTTGGAAAGCTTAAAAAAGTAGAGGAATTGGACCTCTCAGGGAAGTTCAATTTAAGGGACATAGAGATTGCCTCACCTTCTCTTACTGTTCCGCTGAAAAATCTAAATGGAAACCTATCATTTTCAAAAGGGATTTTGAATATCGGTAACCTCAGTCTAAATTTAGGAAAATCATCTTTAAACCTTAAAGGAAAAGTAGAATATCTTTTACAGTCGGTATTATCGAAAAAAGGAGAGACCCGTAAGCCTTTATTGAGCTTCAACTTGAACTCGCCATTTATAGATTTAGATGAAATCATGCCAGTCGAACAAAAGACTAAATCAAAAGAGAAAGAAGAGGTGAAAACTTCACCTCCTTTCCCGGATATCGATGCGCAAGGGCAGATAGATGTAAAAAAATTAATCTTTCGAGAAGTAGAATTTGAAAATTTAGTGGCGAGTTTAGAGATTAAGGATAGAATAGTCAAGGTTAAGAATGCAGTTGCTAACGTCTATGACGGCTCAGTTGGAGGAAGCGCTACTTACGATTTAAGAGATATAGATAATCCTGAATTTAATCTAAAAGTTAGCGCCAGCAAGATCGAAGCTAATAACTTCTTATCCAGATTCGCTCTTTTCAAAGACCATCTTTTTGGCAAATTGAATCTCACAGCCGATTTTTCAGGGAAAGGAATAAGTGTGGAGGAGATAACTAAATCTCTGGTTGCCTCTGGCAGGGGCACGATAACCGATGGTAGGCTGGTCAACTGGGAGCTTTTAAATCAATTCTCCACATATCTTAAGATGAAACAGTTTAAGGAGGAGAAGATAAGGACCCTGCACAATTCCTTCAAGGTCGATAATGGAAGGGTCTTTTTTGAAGATTTCGAAGCTTTTTCCGAAAGTGGAGACTGGAAAGCTACAGGTTCTGTGGGTTTAGATGGAAGTTTAGATTATTCAGTAACTGTGGTCCTTTCAGCCGAGCTTTCCAATCAGATAGACTTGGGAGATTTAAGCAAGTTCTTTCAGAATGATAAAGGCAGGATGGTCCTGGATTTCAAAATAGGGGGTGATGTCAAAAATCCTAAATTTATTATCAGCACCTCCGGGGCAGAGAAAAAGTTTCAGGAGGAGGTAAAAAAGCAGAAGGAGAAGTTAAGAGAGGATTTGAAAAAGAAGGGTGAGGATCTACTGAAGAAACTTTTCAATAAATGAAAAAAAACTTAAATTTTGGAAAAAAGTGGCTCTGGATTTTTAGCCTTTTTTGTATTATTTTTATTCCCGGAATAGCCCGGTCAATTCCGCAGTTTCATATCCATACCCCAGACCCAAAGCTAAAACAAGAGGTTGAAATTTTAGCCCAAAAAGCCTATGAGCGGATCTCTACTTTTATAGAAGATTCATTAATTCACCCTTTGACAATTTATGTGGCAGAGGATGAAGAAGATTTCAGATTAAAGTTAGGTTCTGATTTTCCAGATTGGGGAATAGGGGCGGCTATCTCCAGGCATAATCTCATAGTTTTAAAATCTCCAATTAAATTCAGGTATAATCGCCCTTTTCCAGAGGTGTTGGAACATGAATTAGCTCACATATTCTTAAATAAAAAATCCAGTGGTGCAAATCTTCCTCGCTGGATAGATGAGGGGTTTGCTATGCTGCAGTCTAAGGAATGGAGGATAGGACAGGATATTACAGTTGTCAGGGCGATCTTTACCGGCTCAGTTATACCCTTATCCCAGATAGAGGATTTGAACCATTTCAGCGGTAGCAAAGCTCAACTGGCTTATACTGAGAGCTATCTGGCTTTATCTTATTTTCTGGATGCTTATGGTAAGGAGAGTTTTTTTGAACTTTTAGATTATCTATCTTTAGGTGAAAGTCTGGATTTAGCCTTTCTTAAGACCGCCGGCTCAAGTTATCTTGGTTTTCAGGCTGAATTTTTAAGTTACCTTAAAAAAAGATATAACTTTGTAGCTATTTTCGGAGACACCATTTTACTCTGGCTGGGGCTTGCTTTTTTGCTGGTGTTTCTTTATTTTGTGAAAAGATACTACAATCGCAAGACCTTGAAAAGATGGGAGTATGAGGACAGAATAGGAAAGTATGGCTACTATGAGGAGGATCAGACATAGGATCGAATATCTTTTTACCCTCGGACTGGGGTCTTTAATCCAAATCCTTCCTTATCAAACTTCCATTTATTTGGGTTCTTTTTTAGGGGATTTAGCTTTCAGCTTGTTCAGGATAAGGAGAAAAATCACCCTGGATAATTTGGGAAGGGCTTTGGGGCATAACCTGAATAAAAAAGAAATCAAAAAGATTGCCCGGGAAGCTTATCGGAATATCGGCAGAGGACTTGTGGAATATGCGATGTTTCCAGCTTTGAGTAAGAGGAAATTAGATAAATTGGTTGAATTCGAAGGCCTGGAGAACGTTGACCAGGCTTTAAAGAATAAAAAGGGTGCCGTGCTGGTGGCAGGACATTTTGGAAGCTGGGAGCTGATGGGTGCAGCTTTTAGACAAAAAGGTTATCCCATAGATTTTTTGGTCGGAGAGCAGCATAATCTATTGGTGGATAATCTGATGAATAAATACCGTCAATTGATGGGGATAGGAATTATCAAGATGGGGACAGCAACACGTGGGGTGATTAAGGCTTTAAGAAATAACAGGTTTGTGGCAATGCTTTCAGATCAGGATGCAGGAAAAGATGGAGCCATTATTAGCTTTTTCGGTTATCCTGCTTCTACCCCAAAGGGGCCAGCTGCCTTTGCCTTGAAGACCGGGGCCCCGATTATTATGGGATTTATAATCCGCCAGAATAATAGAAGACAAAAAATAATTTTTGAGGAACCAATTTATATTCGTAGAAGTAATAATAGAGATGAGGATATAAAAAAATTGACGCAGGCTTATACCTCTCTTTTAGAGGATTATATCAGAAGATATCCGGATCACTGGTTCTGGCCTCATCGCAGGTGGAAAAGCACCTTAAAACAATGACAGATTTAAAATGAAAGACAGAGAAAGATTATTTGGAAAACCTTAAAGGATTTCACCTGCAGAAAATTGAATTAAAGAGAATCTGGGGGATCTTGCCTGAGATAGAGTAAAGTGAATTTTTCCTTTTTATGAATCCTGAAAAAATACTAATCATCCAGACTGCTTTTTTAGGGGATGTGATCCTGGCCACTCCTTTTCTAAAAGCCGTAAGAAAAAAATATTCTCACTCCAAAATCTTTTTTTTGCTTATTCCTCAGACCAGTGGACTTTTACAAAATAATCTCTTTTTAGATGAGCTAATCGTTTATGACAAAAAGGGTAAGGAGAAAGGTGTTTTTAGCTTCTTTAATCTGCTCAAGAAAATCAAGGCTTTAGGTTTTGATTTAGCTTTTGTCCCTCATCGCTCTTTACGCAGTGCCCTTTTAGTTTATTTTGCCGGTATTCCTCAGAGGGTCGGCTTTGATAAAAGTGCAGGCTCTTTTCTTTTTACTAAAAAGATCAGATATATTCAAAATCAGCCCGAGGTTAAAAGGAATCTTTCTCTTTTAGAAAAAGATTTATTTTCAGAAAATGATTTTTTGCCTGAGCTTTTCCCCTCTGAAGAAGATTTCAGATATATTGTAAATTTATTTAAAAGCTGGGATATCAAGCGAAATGACAAGATAGTGGGGATTGCTCCTGGCTCGGTCTGGGAGACTAAAAGATGGCTACCTGAAAGATTTGGCAAGGTGGCAGAATCTCTAATGGAAAAGCTTGGGGCTAAAGTGGTCTTTTTAGGTGGAAAAGAGGATGAGGACCTGTGTCTTGAGATCTCAAAGGATATGAAAAATAAATCTTTTATTGCGGCTGGCAAGACCTCGCCTTTACAATCTGCGGCTTTGATTTCCAGATGCAAAGTGGTTTTATCCAATGATACTGCACCGATGCACATTGCGGTGGCGATGAGAGTTCCAGTGGTTGCTATTTTTGGCTCAACTATTCCGGAGTTCGGTTTTGCTCCAACAGGGGGAAAAGATATCATTATCCAGAAAGAAGTTTATTGCCGTCCCTGTGGAATTCATGGGAAAAGAAGATGTCCGGAAAAACATTTCCGATGTATGAAAGAGATCACAGCCGAGGAGGTTTTCGACTTAGTGGCACAGAGGATTTAATATATTGTGAAACCGATTAAGTTGACAATTACAGGCACGGTTGCTCAAGATACTATAATTTTTCCGGACGGGAAAAAGAAAAAAAGCTTGGGGGGTATTCTTTATAATATTCTCCCTCTGGCACTATTAGCCCCTGAAGAAGTTGTTATCTCGCCTGTGTGTAATCTCGGCACAGATATCTATGAGCAGGTAATCCTTCATCTGAAAAAGTTTAAAAACATCGATCCGAGAGGGGTATCCAGGGTTAAGGAAAAGAATAATCATGTTTTTCTTTACTATGATAGAAAATGGGACAAAAAAGAAATCTTAAAAGGGTTAGTCCCTAAAATAAAGTTTCTTCAAATTAAACCCTATCTAAATAGTGATTATATCTTGATTAATTTCATTTCCGGTTTAGATATCGGACTGGATAGTTTAAGAAAGATGAGGGCAAAAACCACTGCTCGGATTTTTATGGATGTTCACTCCTTGATCTTGGGGATTAAGAAAAATGGTGAAAGGTTTTACAGGGCGCCAAAATTATGGGAGGAGTATTTAAAAACTGCCGATATCGTGCAGATGAACTTAAAGGAGATGCAAGTTCTTTCAGGCAGAAACCTTTATTCAAAGGTTGAGCTAAGAAAATTTGCGGAGAGGATCTTATCCCTGGGACCGGTGATTCTACTGGTAACCCGCGGAAGGGGAGGGGCATCAGTTTACTATAGAAAAAAAAGAATAATAAGTTACCAAACTGCATGTTTAAAGATAAAAGATCTTGTTGATCCTACTGGCTGTGGAGATGTTTTCTCCTCCGGATTTCTTTTAGCTTATCTGAAAACTCAAGATGTTGAACTTTCTTCTGAATTTGCCAATTTTTTGGCGGGGATGAAAAGCAGATTTTCAGGAATAGAAGGTTTTTTAGAATTTAATCCCCAAAAGAGGTTAGGAGCTCTCCGAAAAAGTGAAGAAATTCGGCGGGCAAGGGTGCCCGCTCTACGAAAGATCAAAGGGTTAATCCGCCCCAGGCGGATAGGCAGGGCTCCCAGCCCTGCAAATTTGAGTTTTTCAGAGCTCTCCTTAATTTAACTTGACAAGACAGATTTGAATTTTTAGATTAGAGCGATTTTAAAAGGATGATTTAAGTTTGAAAAGGAGGAAAGATTGAAAGAGTTTATAAAAGAGACTTTAGATTATCTGAAAAGAAAAAAAGTGGATTATGCAGATATCAGGCAAATTCACCGCCTGACTGAGAACATTCAGGTAAAAAATGAAAATGTGGAGAGCATCGCCTGCGACGAGGATCAGGGTTTTGGCATCCGCATAATAGCTAATGGAGCCTGGGGGTTTGCATCCAGTTCCATCCTCTCTGAGGCGGAGATGAAAAGAGTTGCTAACAAAGCTTTAGAGATCGCTAAAGCCAGCTCCATAACCAAAAAAGAACCGGTTAGATTAAGTCCCGCACAGATATTTGAGGATAAGTATACTTCAAAATATCAGATCGACCCGTTCAGTGTTCCTTTAGAAAAAATAATTGAACTTTTGCTTAAATGTACAGAGATCTTGCGAAAAGATGATAAGATCAAAGTGGCAGAAGGTAGTATGGATTTCTATAAAACCGAAAAGACCTTTGCCTCAACCGAGGGAGCTTTTATCCAGCAGTTTATACTGGAAAGCGGAGCCGGTATTATGGCTACTGCAGTAGACGGAAATGAAGTTCAAAGAAGATCATATCCCAGCTCTCACGGTGGAGATTTCGCTACCCAAGGGTATGAGTTCATCCAGGAATTAAAACTGTTAGAGAATTCAGAAAGAGTAAGGGAGGAGGCTTTGGAGCTTCTTTCTGCACCTTCCTGTCCGGATAAGGTCACCTCAGTGATAATCACCGGTTCTCAGATGACCTTGCAGGTGCATGAATCCTGCGGACATCCATCTGAGCTGGACAGGGTTTTGGGGACAGAGATAAGTTTAGCCGGAGGCAGTTTTCTTACCTTAGACAAATTGAGTCGATTAAAATATGGCTCGGACAAAGTGAACCTCACCGCAGATGCTACCCTGGAAGGAGGTTTAGGTAGCTTTGGCTATGATGATGAAGGGATTAAAGCACAGAGGGTAGAGCTGGTGAAAAACGGCATTTTCGTAGGGTATCTTACCTCCAGAGAAACTGCCAAAGTCCTTAGTCAAAAAAGCAATGGAACTATGCGGGCTGAAGGCTGGAACCGCATCCCTTTGATCAGAATGACCAATATTAACTTAGAGCCCGGAGATTGTGATTTTGAAGAATTGATTGCAGATACAAAAGAGGGACTACTTCTGGATATGAATAAAAGCTGGTCCATAGATGATAAGAGGCTGAACTTCCAGTTCGGGGTAGAAGCCGCCTGGGAGATAAAAGATGGGAAAAAAGGAAGGATGTATAAGAATGCAGTATATACCGGGATTACCCCGGAGTTCTGGAACAACTGCGATGCAGTCTGCAATCGCAATCACTGGCATATCTGGGGCTTACCTAACTGCGGAAAAGGTGAGCCGATGCAGACTATGCATGTGGCACATGGGGTAGCTCCAGCCAGGTTTAGAAATGTTAAAGTAGGAGTGAGCAGATGATTGGTAAAGAAAAGATCTTAGAGACTTTAAATTCGGTTTTGAAAAAATCAGAGGCAGACCAGTCTGAGGCATTATTAATCAGTGGAGAAAATGGGCTGACCAGATATGCTAACTCTTATATTCATCAGAATGTCTCAGAGCATAACAGCAAAGTTGTCTTCAGGGTAGCCTTAGGTAAAAAGATAGGAATTTGTTCTACAAATTCTTTAAAAAAAGAGGACTTACTCAAAACTTTGTCTTCTGCTAAAGAGATCGCCTCACATCAAAGGGAGAATCCAGATTTTCCTGGATTTCCATCTAAGCAAAAATTGGTTAAGCTTAAAACCACTTTCAAAAAAACTGCGGATTTCTCCCCAAAACAGAGAGCGGAGATAGTTAAGAAAATCTGCGATAAAACCTCAACCCATAATTTGACTGCTGCGGGCTCTTTTTCCACCAGCCAATCTGAAATAGCGGTTTTGAACACCAATGGACTTTCTGCATATCAGCCATTCACTTCAGCCAGCATAAACTTAGTGGTTATGTCAGATGACAGTTCCGGCTATGCTGAGACCATGAGCCGGGATGTTACCCAGATAGATTTCAATGAATTAGCTGAGACTGCTATTCGGAAATGTCTTGATTCTAAAAATCCAAAGGAGATCGAGCCGGGTGGATATGATGTTATCTTGGAACCTGCCGCGGTGGGGAACCTGCTTGAATGGCTCAGTATAATAGGATTGGGTGCTAAGCAATATCAGGAAGGAACCAGTTTTTTATGTGGCAGAATGGGGAAGAAGGTGATGGGTGATAATTTTACCCTACTGGATGATGGGATAGATGAAAGTGGAATCCCTTTTCCCTTTGATTTCGAAGGTGTGTCTAAGAAGAGGGTGGTGTTGGTCGAAAAGGGTGTAGCTAAAAATTTGGTTTATGATTCTCAGACTGCTTATAAGGATAAAGTGAAATCGACCGGACATTCCCTGCCACCTCCATCTACTGAGGGACCTATTCCTTTGAATCTTTTTGTAAAGGCGGGTGATTCCTCTTTGAAGAAAATGATTGAGTTTTTAGAAAAAGGTCTTCTGGTTACTCGTTTTCACTACATCAATGGATATTTAGATACTAAAAATGCCCTTATGACCGGAATGACCAGAGATGGGACCTTCTGGATTGAGAATGGCAAGATAAAGCATGGAGTCAAGAATTTGCGTTTCACTGAGAGCATGCTCAAAGCCTTCTCCAATATCTCTCAGATTTCGAGGAAAAGAAATATCGCTGTTCCCTGGTGGGGAGATATCGGAGCAATTGTTACTCCAGCCATGCTGATTAAAGATTTCAAGTTCACCGGGAAAACTGAGTTTTAAATAGATTTTGCTGGTGAGGATACTAATGAAAAGCAAAAGAGAAAAAATTTTCCAAAAAAATAAAGCAAACTTCGGAATAGGTTTTACGTAAAAGAGAAAATAGCTGGTAGTATTTTTTTTGGTAGAATTGAATTTTTTACTTGACAAAAGAAGAAAGCAGAGTTATTTAGGCACAATTTATGAATTTCTAACCTTTTTACTTGAAGGAGGTGATGAGATAAAAGAAAAAGGTTAGAGTATAGAAACTCAAATATTAAAGGAGGAAAAGAAATGAAACGTTTTATATTGATTTCTACCGTGACTTTGCTTCTTGTTATTTTGATCGGCGGGTCAGCATTTGCAACTTTAGCCCGAATTCGCAGCTTGGGGAATACTGACTATTACTTCAAAGACATTTATCACATTTACACCAATCCTGCTTATTTAGGAGTGTACACTAATACAGTCTATGGTGAGTTAGGAACATACCAGGATGGAGAGGATGGGTGGGGTACTCCAGAAGACCAGTTCCTCGGGATAAATTATAAGGTATATAAAGAATTTTCCTTAGGGTTGACCTTGAACCGCCATGTAGAATGGAATGCGGATGTGTTTCCGCATTTCTGGTACGTTGATGAGTATGGGGACTTCCCTGATCCGATAAACGGGTACGACTTAATGGCTTCCTATGATTTTGAAAAGCTCCATTTAGGGATTGGTTTCTATCATGCTGGCAATAAGGCGACAGGTGGTTTTGATGGTTCAGCCACCGATACAACAACCGGTGACGGATACTATTACACTGGTAAGTGGGATGGCGAACTGACTTCCGGAATCACATCCCTGACCGGCGGTTTTCTGTACGAGGTAGATGAGAATAAATGGATTGAAGGTATGGTAAAGTTAAGCTTCGACCGGGCAAAAATTCAGTATAATGAAATCTATACGGGTTACTCAGAGTTCTGGGATGAAAGTTATAAAGAAATCTGGGAAGAAACTTACCAGACTGATGGGGGTAATGGACTCGAGTTTGGAGGCAGGGCTTTCTGGGAAGTGATCGAGAATTTCCAGGTAGTTCCTTTGTTTGCATTTGGTACTGAAAGCATCAAGTTGGATTCTACATTAAGCTATAGCTTTTCATATCAAGATGGGATCCCGTTTGACACCGCTTGGACAGTTAAAGGTAAAACCGGTGACGTTAAGATGAACTATTTAATTCTCGGCCTAGGTGGAAATCTGAAGTTAGATAAGGGGATGGTAGCTGGTGGGTTAAGCCTGTATCGTGACAAATGGACTGATGAGAGAACAAAACCAGATTCTACTTCAGAATATACTGAAACTATTATGCCAGGATTCAATTTAGGAGTGGAGTATGAGTTAACCAAGTGGTTGACTGCCAGGGTTGGTATGGAGAAATGGTTTGGTCGCGATGAATCTAAGTATGACTATGATTATTGGGAACCACCGTATCATTATCTGGTACATGGAAAATACACAGATCGTTTCTCCAATTACCCAGAGGATTTTATCGGTCTGGGCGTAGGTTTCAAATTCTCCAAGTTCAAAGTGGATGCCACAGTGGGTGAGAATAACTTCTTCGAGGGAACCTACCTATTGAGCGGTAAGGAGAGGAATCTTTTCGGAACTCTATCTGCTATTTTTGAGTTCTAACTCTAATTGGTTTAGCATCTACATCGATTTCAGGGTGGAGAAAAAATCTCCACCCTGAATTTTTTTGTATGTGATATCATCTAAAGTTGCTGTATTTAAATCATAGTGCCAGCGACCGTGTCGGGTTAGTCTAGCTTTTTTATGCTGATTAGTTTGTCCAAGACCTAATATGTAGGATTTAAAAAAAGACCATTTTTTACTTGACAAATTTAGATGAGGGTATATTTTAAGGTTCAATTAAAAACAGGCAACCTTTTAACCTGAGGGAGGTGATGCAAAAAAGGTTAAAAAGGAGGTTCTTTTAAACGAAAACAAAAATTAAACCTTTAAAGGAGGAAAAGTAGTGAAAAAGACATTGTTAGTTTTAGGACTCATAGTTTTCTTTGCCGCATCTGCTCAGGCAGGATTCAATTTTGGAGTGAAATCTCTGTCCTTAAAACAAGCCGGAATGGTTCCATTAGAGTTTACAGATTATTACGTTCCTTTCATGCCTATTAATCAGATATTAGGTTGCTATTTTGGAATTGATGTAGGTGCGAAAGTTGTTATCTTGGGAAGTTTGGATTTTAATCGTACTCATGCCAAATGGGAATATACCGGCGCTACGGATGTGGATCTTACAGCAACCCAGTTTACTCCTCAGGTGGGAGTGAAATTCTATCTGCAACCAAGAACGAGTGGAGATATCACACCTTACTTTTACGGCGGGTTTTTCAAGACCTTCACATCCTTGGATTTAGATGCTCAAGATGAAGGGGATGAATTCGAAGAAGAGTTTACTAAGGAGGTCAACAGTCCTTTTGGTTTCATTCCAGCATTTGGTGTGGAATACTATTTCTCTGATAACTTCAGCGTAGGTGGTGAAGTTGGTTTGAGATTCACTTTTGCTAAGGGTAGTTTTGATTGGGCTAGCGGTAGCAAGACTGAGCTTAGTTACAGTACTATTACTAAGTACATCGGATTTCTTATGAACTATCGTTTTGGCGAGTTCTAATTCTTTTAATCTATCTGGAAAAAAGGGCGAAAAAATTCGCCCTTTTTTGTTTTTTTGTAGTGCCCGACCTTCTATAGAGTGATTTTTTATCGCAAACTGTAGGGACAGAATCCGCCTTAGGCGGATTCTGTCCAAGAAGTAGAGACGCATTGTCGAATTTGACCTTGAGGCAATGCGTCTCTACGTTTTTCAATCGACCCTTGAAAGGGTCGCACTACGATTTCCCTCTCCTT
>Ga0209979_1002625_pt1 | contig 16902 bp, 18 predicted proteins | sample AnhtaG_FD_183114 | JGI IMG/M metagenome (GOLD analysis project Ga0209979, IMG submission 183114) | Deep subsurface microbial communities from Anholt, Denmark to uncover new lineages of life (NeLLi) - Anholt_01485 metaG (SPAdes) (version 2) | ecosystem: Environmental > Aquatic > Marine > Oceanic...
CTGCGAGGGAAAAAGAGGGTTGGCAAATTCAGCGCCCAATTAATGATAAGGGAGATTGAGCGCCTCTATTTAGAATTGACGGGAGAATGAGAGGGCGAGTCTTATACATACTGATTACATTGCTGATGTGCTCCACCCCCTTGTTTCCCAAAGAGGAGAGGGTTGCCGGAGTAATACATCTTCATACTATCCACAGTAGCGGGAGCTACACGATGGAAGAGTTGGTCAACTTGGCTGAGGAAAGGGGGTTGCGGGTATTGATTATCACCGACCACTACCTGGTGAGGCTCGAATATGGTCTCTTCCCCTTTCGCAATCTATTCAAAGTGGTCAGGCAGAGGGACTCGATAGTAAAGAGAGGGATTAGCCAGTACCTGCAGGAAATTAATAGGATAAATCGCTTGTATCCGGAGATGGTAATAATCGCTGCAATAGAAGTGGTGCCTTTCTACTACTGGAGCGGGAGCTGGCTTCAGGGAGACCTCCAGCTCAATCACTGGAACCGACATATGCTGGTGTTAGGTCTTGACCAACCCCGACAGCTTCTGGGGCTTCCTTTACTGGGAGGAAAGGGGAATTCCAGGTATTCCATTGCCTTATTACTTAAGTGCTATCCGTTAATTCTGCTCTACGGCGGATGGAGGATTATGAGATACACCAGAAGGAAGAAGAGAGGGAAGGGATACAAATTTGTGGGGTTTGGTATCCTAATCTTATCCTCGGTCCTGCTGGTTAATAATTTCCCCTTCAAGGAGACGAGCTTTGACCCTTACCATGGCGACCAGGGGGCGGGGCCTTATCAAAGAGTGATAGATTATGTCAGCCAGCAAAGGGGGCTAATCTTCTGGGCGCACCCCGAAGCCAGACAGGTGGGCGAGATGGAGGGGGTCAGCATCAGGACAGAACCCTATGCCGAGCTTCTATTGAGCACCGAGGGCTACGACGGTTTCGCCTCTTTATACGAGGGATGGCGGCAATGCGCCAGCCCAGGGGGATACTGGGACCGATGTCTGGTGGACTACTGCTCAGGAAAAAGGGAGAAACCGGTATGGACCATTGGGGAGGCAGACTATGGAAGGGAAGGGGAGAGTGGAGGGAAGAGAATAGAGGATGTGCAGACCGTATTTCTCACCGAGGAGCTGAATCGCCAGGCGATTTTAGATTGCCTGCGAAAGGGGAGAGTTTACTCCCTCCGTAGAACCCTCCAATATGAGCTCCGCCTTGAGGAGTTCAGCATAACTTCTGGTGGTAAAAGGGCTACATCGGGGGAGTTCCTTTTTGCAGTGGAAGAAAGCCCAACTATTCACTTCTCGGTCTCAACTAACCCATTAGTAGATAAGAAGATAGAAGCGAAGCTCATTAGAAATGGGGAGCTGATAAAGGTCTTCGAGGCTTTAGCCAATATGAGGGTGAAGTATACGGATGATGTTAATCATGGCAAAGGAATTACTTACTACCGCCTCGATGTATCGACCGAATATCCTCACCGGCTCTTTTCTAATCCCATCTTCGTAGCTCTTGATGGGGGTGGAAGATGATAATAGCCATCCATCAGCCTCAGTATATCCCCTGGATAGGGTATTTCCATAAGCTCGACCAGTCAGATGTCTTCGTCCTGTTGGACAATGTCCAGTATAAGAAAAACGAGTGGCAGAACCGCAACCGCATCAAAACTTCTCATGGATGGCAGTGGCTGACAGTGCCGATGAACCACCGTTTTCCCCAGATGATATCGGAGGTTAGGATAAACAATCGGGTCCGGTGGCGCCAGAAGCATCTGCACGCAGTTCAAACCAATTACGGCAAAGCCACCTTTTTCAAGGACTACTTTCCTGTTTTGCAAGAGATCTGGTCGCAGAAGTGGGAACTTCTCTCCCCATTGAATATCCATATAATAAAAAGGATGGCAGAGTTGCTGGGGATTGATACCAAACTTTATGTGGCATCCGACTTAGGAAAAGATTTCGCCTTTGAGCCGAACCGACGACTTATTGAAATCTGTAACCACTTTGGAGCGGAGGTATACCTCTCCGGACAGGGGGGAAAGGGGTATTTAGATATGGAGCTTTTCGGAAAGGAAGGAATTGAAGTCCTTATCCAGGAGATTAATCATCCTAACTACCAGCAGCTCTATGGTGAGTTTCAACCAAACCTCTCTATAATAGACCTGCTGTTCAACTGCGGGAGCGAGGCTATAAATTTGATAAGGGGTAAAAAGGGGGAATAAAGATGAATCTGTTAGCTTTGGGAGCTCATCCTGACGATATAGAGTTTGGATGTGCTGGAACCCTGATTAAATATGCTCAGAAAGGGGAGAATATATACCTGGTAGTACTAACCAAGGGGGAGCTTGGTGGAGACCCGAAGGTTAGGAGGCAGGAGCAAATAAAATCCCAGAGGATAATCGGTGCCCAGAAGCTCTACTGGGGTGGCTACGAAGATACCAAAATCCCTCTGGATAAGAGCTTGGTCCAATGGATAGAAGACATAATCAAGGAGGTGAAGCCTGATTTTATCTTTGTCAACTATCCCGAGGATACCCACCAAGACCACCACCGATTAGCCAGTGCCTCCATATCGGCAACCCGTTACACCCGGAATGTCCTCTTCTATGAGGTGCCTACTACCGCCAACTTCAACCCCAATGTCTTTGTCGATATTAAGTCTGTTTTTCATCATAAGATAAACACCCTGGAGGCTCATCGCTCTCAACTGTTAAAGACCAATATTGAAGACCTATCCATTGTTGATATTGCCAAAGCAACTGCCCATTTCAGGGGGACTCAGGCGAGGGTAAAATTTGCCGAGGGTTTCGTCTCCCTGCGGTTGTTTATCAATATCTGAACTTAAAGAGGAGCTATGGTACCCCATTCACGCCCCACCATAGGAGAAGAAGAAGTAGCGGCGGTAAATAGAGTGCTTCGTTCTGGTCATATCGCCCAGGGAGGAGTAGTATCCCAGTTTGAAGATAAGATGAGAGCCTTGGTGGGGACCAAATATGCGGTAGCCACCTCCAGTGGAAGTGCCGCCCTCCATTTAGCCCTCCTTGCTATGGGGGTAAGAGAAGGGGACCAGGTCGCTACCTCAGCTTATGTTTGCTCCGCAGTACTCAACTGTATAAAACTGACAGGAGCGGAGCCTTTGCTGGTTGACATAAATCTCGATACTTATAACATCGATGCCAGAAATCTCAAAGAAAAGATGACCGGCAGGACTAAAGCGGTAATTGTCCCGCATATGTTTGGGTTGCCAGCCGACCTTGAGGAGATAATCGCCCTGGGTATCCCGGTGATTGAGGATTGTGCCCTTTCTCTGGGGGCTACCTACCAGGGAAAACCAGTAGGGAGCATGGGGGTGGTCTCCATCTTCTCCTTTTATGCCACTAAGGTGATTGCCACTGGTGAGGGTGGCATGCTTCTTACCGATTCCACCGAGTTGATGGAGCAGGTACGGGATCGGAGGGAGTACGACAAGAAGCCTGATTATCAGGTCCGCTATAACTATAAAATGACCGATATGGAAGCTGCGCTTGGAATTGTCCAGCTGAGGAAGCTACCCCTTTTTATTAAAAGAAGACAGGAGATTGCCTTTCGCTACTTTCAGGAGCTGAGCCGGATGAATCTGAATATGCCGGTTATCCTGCCCGACCGCCAGCATATTTTCTACAGGTATGTCGTTCGCTCGCCGCTTAAGGCAGAAGAGTTCATCCAGCGTATGAAAGAAGCCGGGGTAGTGGCAGCCAAGCCGGTCTACCAGCCTTTAAACATCTATTTAAATTTATCGGGGTTTCCAGCGGCCATAGAAGCTTGGAAGAAAGGGGGTTCTCTGCCTATCTACCCCTCGTTAGCCGAGGACGAGCTGGAAAAGGTGGTCAATGGCGTCAGGAGGTCACTAAGAGATGTCCCCCTCTAAAGTATCTTCTACCAGAAGGACTAAGGTTCAGATTGCCATTTATGTTTTAGCGGTCCTTCTGTTTATTTTCCTTTGCCTCCCTGGCACCAGGCTCTTTTTCCGGCAAGAGGGCTATAGATGGTTTTTTATATTCCTCTTTTCTGCCTCCCTTTCCTTTGCCCTTACTCCTCTGGTAAAGGCTATGGCTTTAAGGCTCAAAGCCTTGGATTACCCCGACCGCTATCGCAAGGTTCATGAGAGCCCTACTCCGATTCTCGGTGGGGTGGCGATCTATATTGCTTTTACCTCTTCTCTTTTGGTTAACTTTGTGCTGGATGCTGGAATGAAAGCGATATTGTTGGGAGCAACCCTGCTGATGGTGGTAGGGGTTATCAACGACCTCCAACATCTATCAACCTCCTTCCGTCTCAGCACCCAATTTTTGATTACCACCCTGCTGATATCCTATGGGGTGACCCTCAACCTTTTCCCTAAAGACTCCTTATGGGGCTTAATGGGAAACATTGGGCTGACTTACATCTGGATACTTGGAATCACCAATGCTTTCAATTTCATAGACGGGATGGATGGGTTAGCCGCCGGGCTGGGGGTAATCACCTCCTTTTTCATGGGGATAGTCGCTTTTCAGACTAATCAGCCCTACTTCGGCTGGCTGGCAATAGCTACTCTGGGTAGCTGCCTTGGCTTTCTCCCTTTCAATTTCAAGCCCCATCAGCCGGCAGAGATATTCTTGGGGGACTCGGGTAGCAACTTCATCGGCTTCATCTTGGCAGCCTTTGCGGTCAAGGGAGAATGGGCGGATAATAATCCCCTGGTCTCCCTCACCGCCCCCCTGCTCATCTTTGGGGTGTTGATCTACGATATGGCGCACATCACCATCGCTCGGATAGCCCAGAAAAAGGTAACCACCCTGAGACAATGGGTTGAATATGTCGGACGAGACCACATCCACCACCGTATGGAGTCTCTCTTTCGCAGCAAGAAGCTTAGCGTGCTATTTATATACCTGGTGAGCATCTGTCTTGGACTGACAGCCATTGTGCTGCGCTACGCCCGTTCCCTGGATGCTCTGATTCTTCTGGCTCAAGGGGTTGTCGTCTTTGTCATCATCACCATCCTGGAGAGGGAAGGGAATCGAAGGGAACGGAGAAGAAAAAAGAACTGAGATAGGGCTTTCCCACCAAGAGGCACCCTTTAAAGTCTTATTGATAAGTTAGGGGGCTTCGCTAAAATAGAGATTGAATCGCTTTAAATAAGGGATATGGTTACCGACTTGCCAAAGGACTTTTTTCCTCCGGTGGTGATCTTGGCAGCCGGAAAGGGGCGGAGGCTAAAACCTCTCACTCATAAACTCCCCAAGGCTCTGGCACCAGTGGTCAATATGCCGATAATTGAGAGGATTATAAGGGATTTTATGGCAGCAGGAGCTGGGGAGTTCATCATTGTGGTTAGCTATCCAGACGGACCCATCAGGGATTACCTGACCCAGGAAGCAGACCTCGGTGTTACCCTTCGCTTCGCTTATCAAAAAGAGAAGCTCGGCATGGCTCATGCTCTTATGGCGGCAGGGAATCTGGTCACTTCTCCCTGGTTTATGACGGTTGCCTGCGACAACCTTTACCCTTTAGAGCATCTGAAAGGGATTATCGAACATTGGAGAGGGTCAAAAAGTGATGCCGTTCTCAGCCTTATGAAAGTTCCCCTCGCTGAGGTCTATTCTAACGCCATTGTTAAGGTTGAAAGGGGGCGGATAAGGAGGATTGTGGAAAAACCTAAGAAAGGGGAGGTTTTCTCCCGCATAATCAGCCTTCCTCTTTACCTCCTTCCCCAAGAGGTCCTCCAATTTCTGCCGCAGACCCCCCGCTCACCCCGGGGTGAATACGAGCTTCAGAACTCCATCCAGTGGCTTATAGAATCGGGTTTCAATGTCCAGGGAGTTCTGACCTCCGAACGCTACAACCTAACCACCTTGGACGATTTAATCTTCATAAATAAAGTATATCTGGAAAAATACCGGCAGACCCTTTCACTCGACATGTTGAGATGGGATAAAGTTAACATAATTTCCCCTGTTTACATTGCCCCCGAAGTAGAGATTGGGGAGGGGTCTGAGGTCGGTCCCTGGGTGACGGTAGGGAGAGGGTGTCGTATAGGGCGGAGGGTTAAAATCTCGGACTCGGTAATAATACCTGGAGGAGTGGTTGAGGATGACCTTGAGGTGGTCAATAAGGTGGTTATGTGAGAACCCCCCCTTGTCGTTCCTTCAAATTCCCCTTGGCTTTGACCCTATCTTGTAATATAGTATGAGGTTGCGTGTAGTATCTAATTCGGTTTCTAAGAAGCTTGGATTTAAAGGAGGGTTTAAATGGGAGAGCTAAGCCGCCGTGATTTTTTTAAAAACGCTGCTGGAGTGGGATTGGGATTTTCTTTTTTCGAGCGCTCTCTCTTTAAAGGAGGGACCATAACCGGTGCTTCAGGAGGACTGCCGGTGGTGATCTCCAGTGGGGGGCATGGACTCAAAGCCAACGAAGCTGCCTGGCAAATCCTCAGCAAAGGGGGAAGTTCTCTCGATGCCGTGGAAAGAGGGGCAAATGTCATTGAGAGCGACCCCGAGGATATGAGTGTCGGGATCGGGGGGATACCCAATGAGGAAGGGGAAGTTGAGCTTGACGCCTCCATAATGTCAGGAGCCGACAGGAACGCCGGGGCAGTGGGTGCTCTCAAGTATATTGAAAACCCCTGTTCGGTAGCCAGGCTGGTAATGGAACGCTCCGACCATGTGATGCTGGTGGGACAGGGAGCTTTAAGGTTTGCCCTCGCCCACGGCTTTAAAAAGAAAGACCTCCTCACCGACAAAGCGAGGGAGAGATGGCTCCGATGGAAGGAGAACCTTAGCGAAAAAGACAACTGGTTTCCCCCCAATGAGCTAAAAGAGGAAGATGTACTCCAAGTCTATGGCACTATTAATGTTTTAGCCGTCGATGTCAATGGGAACATAAGCGGAATTACTACTACCAGTGGACTCGGCTTTAAGATGCCCGGTCGGCTGGGCGATTCCCCTATTATCGGGGCGGGATTGTATGTGGATAACGATGTGGGAGCTGCTGGAGCCACCGGGAGGGGAGAGGAGGTCATCAAGATCTGCGGGAGCTTTATGGTGGTGGAGAATATGCGCCGTGGGATGTCCCCCCGGGAAGCCTGCGAGGATGTGGTGAGGCGCCTCATAAAATGGCACGGGGGAAAGGTTGACTTCCGAGACAACTTTTTTGCCGTTAACAAGAAGGGGGAGACGGGCGCTGCCTCCACCCGTAAGGGCTACAGATACGCCGTATACAACGAAAAAGGGAACAACCTTTACGAGGTACCACTTCCATCAGGTTAAAGTAGCTGTTTTTATCTATAAATCCTTGTAATAGCGGAAAAGGGATAAACATCTCAAAACTTTAGCTTCTTTCTGTTGCACTATGAGGCTAAGAGATGCTGCTGACCCCTAAGGAGGAGATTTACAATCGCATCGGAAGACTACAGGAGGGGCTTGCCTCCGAGGAGGTTGAAGGCTTCCTTATCTTTCATAATGTCAACCTCTTTTACTTCTCGGGGACGATGCAGAACTCGGTTATATTCATCCCCAGGGAGGGTGAGCCCCTGCTGTTGGTAAGAAGAAGCTTAACCAGAGCACAGATAGAGTCTCCTCTGGCTAACATCGTTCCTTACACTTACCTAACCGAGCTCCCCCGAGCTATCTCCACAACCAGGGGGTATCCTCCGACAAAGCTGTATTTAGAGCTGGATGTCCTGCCTACTCGGCTCTATCTTCGATTGAAAGAGCTTCTGCTTGGATTTGACTTTGCCGATGGCTCGGAGCTCGTCAGGAGGTTGCGGATGGTTAAATCGAAGTTTGAAATTGAGCAGATGCGGAAGGCGGCAGAGATAGCGAAAGTAGTCTATTCCGAGATCCCCTCCCTTCTCCAGCCAGGAATGCGCGAGATAGATTTAGCTGCTGAACTGGAAGCGAGGTTTCGAAAGAGGGGTCACCAGGGTCTTGTCCGAGCTCATCGGTGGGGTCTGGAACTCCATTATGGCGGGGTAATTTCGGGAGATAATATGAGCTACCCCGTTCCCTTTGATGGACCTGATGGAGGTATGGGGCTCTCTCCGGCAGTCCCTCACGGAGCAGGGGAGAAGCCGATAAAGGAAGGGGAGCCCATCATGGTTGACATGGTGGTGGGTTACAACGGATACCTGATTGATAAAACGAGAATCTACGCCCTGGGGTATCTCCCTGAAGATTTACTGAAGGCACATCGTTATGCCCTCGAGGTCCAGCAGGAGATAGAGGAGCTGCTGCACCCGGGTAATAGCTCCCGTCAAATCTACTTAACAGTAATGAAAAAAGTGGAGGAGTCCCCCTATAGAGACTACTTTATGGGCTATGGTGATAACAAGGTCAGGTTCATCGCCCACGGGATAGGTTGTGAGATAGACGAGTTGCCCCTCATTGCCGAAAAGTCAGACCTACAATTCAAGCCTGGAATGACCCTGGCGGTGGAACCCAAGATATTCTTTCCCCAGAAGGGTGGAGTTGGGATTGAGAACACCTGGTTGATAACCGAGAACCGACCAGAGAAGCTGACCGAGTTTCCGGACGACCTCCATATTTTGTAGCCCTTTCTTTGGAATCTGGTTGAACTCCAGTGATATTTTTGCTATTATTACGCTGATAAGAAGGTAAGCAGAGATGGCAGTCTTAAGTGAGAAGAGAATAAATTTTAGCAGAAGTAAAGCCGATGCCATAGTGGTTTCCTGCACCCATTTCCATTATAAAAAGCAGATATTCGGTGACCAGAAAAACGAGAAGCACTCCCATGAGGTGACTCTAACCAAAGAGGGCTGCCGGCATGGGTGCACCTCGCAGGGGAGAACGGGACGCTTTGCCTGTCCGGTTGCCAGAAAAGGGGAAGCCCTCGACCGCTATTTTGCCCACTGGAAGAAGAAAAAAGCCCTAAATTCTGCCTTATCCAGGATGCAGGAGTAGAGAAGCCCAAGGTTAATTTCCCCCGATAATAATCCCCTCCAAAGGGAGGTTTAGAATCTTCCTTATGGGACCATCGGAAAGGTTATCCCGCCGTCATATCAGGGAGATCTTCCTTCACTCCCTGGGGGCGGTGGACCCCACCAAACTTACTGCTAGTTATCTGCAGTTAACCGATGACTTGCTTAAGGTCGGCGAAATGGAATATGACCTTTCCCAATGGGATAGCATCTATGTCATCGGGGCGGGTAAAGCTTCAGCCAAAATGGCTTTTGCTCTGGAACAAGTCCTTGGGGAGAGGATAAAGGGTGGATTGGTTCTCATCCCTTACCAGACCAAGGTTGAGCTGAAGCGAATAGAAATTCATAGAGGCGGACACCCTATCCCCAATGAGGCTGGAATGAGAGGAACCCAGAGGATGGTGAAGTTGTTAAGGAGATTGACCAAAAGGGACCTGGTCCTTTCCTTGATCTCTGGAGGTGGTTCTGCCCTGTTGACCCTTCCTTCACCTCCCATAACCCTGGAGGATAAGCGTCAACTGACCCGTTTGATGTTGGAATGTGGGGCTAATATAGGTGAAGTCAATACCTTAAGAAAGCATCTCTCACAAACTAAGGGGGGACGGCTAGTAAAGTATGCCTCCCCGGCTACTTTAGTAAGCTTGATTCTGTCCGATGTGGTCGGCGATAAGCTCCCTAGCATCGCTTCGGGACCGACTGTCCCTGATGATACAACCTTTGCCGATTGTCTGGAAATAATAGACAAGTATGGGCTTCAAGATAAGGTTCCCCACCGAGTGCTCCACTATTTCCGAGAAGGATTGGAGGGAAGAGCAGAGGAGACTCCCAAGAAAGGAAACCCTATCTTTGAGAACTCCCATTATCGGATTATAGGCAATAACCTTCTGGCTCTCCGGGCAGCGGCAGCCAAAGCAGAGGAGTTCGGTTACCGCCCTTTTATCCTCTCCTCTTATATTGAGGGAGAAGCCAGAGAAGTAGCCCACTTTCACAGCGCTGTAGTTAAAGAGGTCTTGAGCTCCGGCAATCCCTTCCCACCGCCAGCCTGCCTTATATCAGGGGGGGAGACCACAGTCACAGTGAAGGGGAACGGTATCGGGGGACGCAATCTTGAGTTTGTCCTGCAATTGGCACTGGAGATTGATGGGTTGCCTCGGGTGACCGTATTAAGCGCCGGCACTGATGGGATCGATGGCAACTCCGATGCCGCCGGCGCCTTGGCTGATGGGGAAATGGTGTCTAGGGCAGCTCACCTCGGGTTGAACCCCCAAAGATTTTTGAATAACAACGATTCTTACTCCTTTTTCAGAGAATTAGGGGACCTAATAGTTACAGGTCCTACGGAGACCAATGTGCTGGATGTCAGAATAATGGTAGTGGAGGGGGTAAACTTTAAATAATTTTTATATATAGACCTTTTATATTCAGTAAATTAGCTCCGGAAAGCATTATACTTTTGCCTAAATAAGAGGTTGACAAACGGGTGAAGAAATGGTATGTTTAATAAAGGATAACTGGGTTAGGTAGTTACCTGGTGGAGTAAAAGGGAGCGGAGCATGTCATATGGGAACAAAGGTCAAGATTTAAAGAAGAAGTTGCTTGCTCTGCTTGAAAACGACTTTTTTGACCACAGTTCCATCTCATCACGCTTAGAAGAGATTTACCAACAGGGAGGGGGAGAGGTTTACTCAGAGCTTCTTTACCTGTTGACGAATAAGAAATTTAGCGAGGATGAGGCTCTGAGGCATTGGTTTTCTGTTATGGAGCATCGAGTAGAGCTGAATCAAAAGTTGGGAAGGGATGTGGGGCTAAGGATTGCCTTGCTGGATTACTTCTTTAATGTCAAGTCTTATATGAAGAGCCCCAAGATGATAGAGATAAAGGATTTCTTGCAGATAGAGCACTCAGCCAATACCGATGGGCTGACCGGTTTGTTCAACCAGAGTTTCCTCAAGATAAATATCAAGCGTGAGATCGAACGCTCCAAGCGACATAATCTGAAGACCTCCCTCATATTCTTTGATATGGACAATTTTAAGCGGGTCAACAACCTTTTCGGGCACCTACAAGGGGACCATGTTCTATCAGATGTCGGCAAAATAATCATAAACAATGTCCGAGAGTTCGACCTCCCCTCCCGTTACGGAGGGGACGAGTTCGCCATTATATTGCCCAATACTAATAAGGAGGAAGCTTTCAAGGTTGCTTTCCGTATTACCAATGACATAGACAAATATTGCTCTTCTTCTCAGAAATTTAAGGAAAAGTCCTTGAGGCTGACCATAAGTTGTGGCATAGCCACTTATCCTGACGATGTCCTTTCGGCAAAAGAGCTCCTCAGTTTTGCCGATAGAGCCCTTTACAGGGCTAAGTTCTCGGATAAGGTGAGTTCTCCCATCCCCTTTAAAGAGAGGAGAAGATTCTACCGCTATCAGATTAGAAACTCCTTAAGATACCGGAGAATCGCCTCTGTGGGCTCTTTAGAGGAACCCTTCCGATCTGCTTTTTCCAAGAATATCAGCCAGGGGGGTGTCCTTTTAGAGTCCCCATTGGCCATCGAGCTAGATACAGAATTGGAGCTTCACCTCAAGTCTACCACTCTGGATAAGGAGCAGAGGATTACAGGAAAGGTGGTTAGGTTCCAACAGATAAATAGCCCAGATCTCCATGGGAAAAAATATGATATCGGAGTCCGTTTCCTCAACGAAGGGGAAGAGGAGAAACTGCGTATCTTCTAAAAAGGAGCTCTTCTCTAATTATAGCTTGCCTGTTTTGACATCTTCCCACTCCGTTTCTACGCTAAACAAATTCAAAGAAAAAAGATGACTTGTTGAAATAAAAGATATTCCAAATTATTTCTCATAATTACATCTGTTTTTTCTTTTCCGTATCTTTCCGTATTTTTCCATATTTCGTCTTATTTATAGACACTATTTGGACACCTAATTTTTTGTTTCTTTAAATTATGCGATTAACCATAATAGCATCGATATCAGGTGACTGAAATCTCCGCAATAAGGGTTGATTATTCTCTCATTAACTGCTATTCTATTGTCAAACAATCCAAGGGAACGATGAGTTATGAAATGCCCTAAATGTCAGTTTGACAATCATGGAAATGAGGGCTTTAGATTGACAATTAGCTATAAGAAGAAATATAATCTAATAGTAAAAAAACTTCAAAGGGAGGAGAAAATGGAAACAAAAGCTAAGCTTGTTTCAATTGTCTTATTACTTTCTTTCTTGATTATGACACTTTCCTGTAGCCAACAAAAGACTGAATGGAAAGGGACAATACAGGCAGATGATGGACTTACAATCGTTAAGAACCCAAAAGAATCGCTTTATGGTGAAGATGTTATTACTTCGGAGGAAGATCTGACCTTAGGAGAAGTTGAAGGAAGAGAGGAATATAAGTCTTCACAGATTAAATCATCTGTAGGGTGGAACATCTTCGGAACTGAGAGACAATATCCAACATACAAGTGGATGGAGTTGGCCCGATCTGCGGATTACCTCTGTAGAAAGGTCTTGGAGATCCAGCCAGATGAGAACATCGTCATCTACGCTGACACGGCCACTGATCCCAGAGTTGTCCAGGCAACTTCAGCAGCTATCAGTGCCATTGGAGCGCATGCGGTAGTCGTGTGGTATGAGACGAGAGGCGATATTGATCTCCCTCCGCCCGAGCCTGTTGAGGCCGCTGTTCTGGCATCTGATGTGGTGATCGAGTTCGCTGCCGCCTATCTGGTCCATTCCGCCATGTGGGCTAAGGCAAGGGAAAAAGGAATCCCGATGAAGTGCCTGACTGGGATGAACGTAGACATGATGGTCAGATGCATTAATCCTGACAACTATGAAAAGATGGAGGAGTTCGGCAGAGCCTATAATGAGATCTTAAGAAACGCACAATCAGGATACAGAGTCACGAGCCCCGCTGGCACCGATATCACATTTAAGACCTTTAGCGCCGATGAGCGGGAGAGAAGATTAGTTAGATCCCGCGCCCGCGCAGGCACTCAGCGTAAAAGCAGAGGTGGGATGCTAGGCGGACAGGGAATGTTCGCGGTGGTCTCATCCACCGTCAACGGAACCATAGTCTTCGACGGCGCCATCTGGCCTCCCTCAGAGGTTGGAGCCATAAAAGAGCCTATTGAGATGAAGGTCAAAGAAGGTGTAGTGACAGAGGTCGTCTCCGATCACCCCGAGGCCAGGGTATTGAAGAACTGGTTGGCTCACTTCCATGACCCACGTGCTTACAACATCATACACATCTCGACTGGATACAACCCAGGAGTCAAGAGGATAACTGGCGATATTGTGGAGGACGAACGAGTGTTTGGTTGCGTTGAGATCGGCATCGGAATGGCGAGTTCAGAACTACCATGTCACACGGACGGCATAATACTTAACCCGTCTGTCTGGGTTGACGATAAGCTGATCGAGAAGGAAGGAATCTTCGTCGAACCAAGGCTCAAGAAGTTAGCTGAAGAGCTTGGAATGCAGCTCTGGATCAAGTAATCCTCGGAATACTCCAGCACTTTTTCTTTTTTTAAATTCCAGCATTCCCCTGAGAAAATTAAAGTTAGCTTATAAATTCAGAGGATAGTCAGCGTGTCTTTATTACTTTATGAATAAAACAAAAAGATGTTATTTTATAAAGACCACACGCCGTCACCATCCTCTAACAAAAGGTTAAATATTCTCAGGACAAGATGTACTAATTTCCTCAATGCTATAATATGATTTCTGAAAAAAGTTCGGAGGAGGTTAACAGGTGTATATAGATGAGGGGAGTAATAAGGAGCCCCGCGGGTTGATCATAATCTTTACCGGCAATGGGAAGGGGAAGACCACCGCCGCTTTGGGGACTGCTCTTCGGGCGATAGGTTTTAACTTCAAGGTGCTGATGATCCAGTTTGTTAAGGGAAAATATCCCTATGGTGAGCGTACTTCAGCCAAGAGGCTGGCACCGAACTTTGAGATAGTAATTAAAGGGAGGGGCTACTATAAGCTTCCCGGAGACAAAATCCCGGAGGAGGAGCACAAAAAAGCAGCCCAAGAGGGGCTGGCTCTCGCCCGGGAGCGAATGCACAGCGGAGACTACCACCTTATAATTCTGGATGAGATAAATATTGCCGTCCATACCGGATTGTTGCAGGTTGAAGAGGTGCTCGAATTTTTAGAGGAGAAGCCCCCATCCCTCCATTTAATCTTAACAGGTAGGGATGCCCACCCTAAACTGATTGCTAAAGCGGATATGGTAACGGAGATGAAGGAGATCAAACATCCTTTCAAGGTTGGTATCTTAGCTCAAAAAGGGATAGACTTTTGACCCTGCCCATTGCAGGACCCTCTTTGCTGAACTTCAATCCCCCCAGCTTGCGGAGGGGATGCTCCGATAATCTCTTGACAAAAGTGGCAAAAGATATTAAAAATTAGAGTGAGCTTTTAAAGAAGGTGGGCGGTTAGCTCAGTTGGGAGAGCGCTGCTTTCGCACGGCAGAGGTCGCCGGTTCAAGTCCGGTACCGTCCACCAAATCGTTTTTCTATATTATTGAGGAGGGGAATATGAAAGTGGTTCCATATTGGGAGGTAGCCGCAGAGACCATGGATGACCCTGAAGCCAGTGGGACAACTATGAGGTGGGTCATTAGCCAGAAGGATGGAGCGGAGAACTTCGCTATGCGTGTAGTGGAGATATCCCCCGGAGGGCATACCCCACTCCATCGGCATCCCCATGAGCATGAAATTTTTATCATCAGGGGCAAAGGGACTCTTACCTGTGAGGGGGAGGAAACACCTTTGATTCCGGGGGATGTGGTCTTCATCCTCCCCGATGAGGAGCATCAATTTAGGAATACTGGGCAAGATAAGCTTGAGCTTATATGTTTGATCCCGATAAAGAAATAATCTGTTCGCCAGCCCCTCTTTGAAGATGTAGTTGGGAGCGATTTAGGACGGAGAGGCATACCTATAATGAAAGAAGAAGAGATTAAATGTCCTAAATGTGGCACTATCATATTAAAGAAGAGGCGAAATCCCATTCCCACAGTTGATATAATAATAGAGCACGAAAATGGAGGGATTGTCCTAATAGACCGGAGAAATTATCCTTATGGCTGGGCGATACCCGGTGGATTTCAGGAATACGGGGAGACAGTGGAGGAGTGCGCTGTGCGGGAAGCCAAGGAGGAAACATCCTTTGATGTTACCCTCAAGCGGCAATTTCACACCTACTCCGACCCCGCCCGCGACCCACGGGGTCACACCGTTTCCACCGTCTTTATAGCCAATGCAAGAGGGATGCCCCGGGCAGCCGATGATGCTAAGGGGATTGGAATATTCACCAGAGACAATCTCCCATCACCAATAGTTTTTGACCACCGGCAGATTCTGGAGGATTACTTCTTGGGTAAATATTGACCACCACCAAACCATTTTCCCCCTTATCAGCCACGGAAAATAGAAGGCTGAGACATCGGTCTGCCGAGAACCGGATATAACTTGCCTCATCAGTGCTTTAAGCTCTCAGTTGGAATAATGCATATTATTTTTCTTATTAATTATTTTTGCCAGTGCCTCCTAACATCCCCAGCATAAAGAAGTTTTTGCGAAGCAAATAATAGGTGAGTGTCATTAGAAACAAACCTCTTATGCTGTGTTATCTGCAGTTCACAATCCATTCTTTTGTCCTCTTTATAGCATTTAAGATAGTTTCTTTATCACTTTCGTTTATTTCATTTGCCTCAAGATGCTGCACCAACCATAAGCCACTTTCTTTAATTTGCTTTTTTGGAGAATGACTTCCCAACCAATTACCCGATGGTCTGCATAGTTTACAATGAGCTACCGTTCCGATAAGGGAACTCTCAAGCCCATTGGCTCCCATTCTTTTCATTTGGCTGTTTACTATAATAAATCTGAATGAGAAATTCTCCCTTAATATTCTTGTGACTTCTGATTCTATTTTTTTCTCCTTTTGGATATCTCGGAGATGCCCATACTTATCTCGTTTTTCTTTGTATGTGAAATCTACATCCCAAATTTCCAGATAGCCATCTTTCTCTTTGTTCAACAAAGCTCTTCCAATATTTTTTCTGAAGATGCTCCGGTCATGGGGAGCAGATTTGGTAGCGTTAAAATTCATCTTTGATTCATCAAAAAGAAAGTGTTCTTTTATACGACTCCTAAAATTTCCGTCTTTATGGGTGCCAATTCTAACTATTCGTGGTTTATATCCTCCATGTCCCCAAATTTCTCCGTCTTCGTAAAAGAAATATATCCCGTTTTCAGGTAGTTGTTCCAATATGAAAGGAAATTTAATAATTGGTAGCTGTTCCAATTGTTCATGGAACCATTTGCATAGTTCGGACATTTTTCACCCCCAACACTATACAATCTCTCTAATATGAGTAAATCGTTTTACTTTATATTTTAGTGTAGTCATTTGTAATAATATCTCATACAAAAGATGAAAGCGCCCAGGGTTGTAATAAAAGCATATTTCATCATATTTTTGGAGTCTTCGGTCAAAATTATCTAGAAGAATCCTAAATTCCTGAACTGTAACTTTATTAGGGTCTTTCTCGTACCATTTATGCTTATCGTTTGAAAACCATACGCCATATTTATCTGAGAAAATCGCCCATTTTTTGACATTTCTCTCTTTACATTTATTCATAAAGCGTTGAATGCACGCTGACATATATAACTTATCTGGGGTTACTTCGCCGTTATTTTTTAACGAATCATCTTTCTTTTTGGAACAGTGAGTTATATAAATTCTCATCTCATCACCTTTGATCTACGGATGATAGATAACAAGTTTTAAACGCATCTCCTAAGAACTTGCAATGCTCAGATTTAAAAGGAAAAGCTCAAAATCAATCTCTGATCACTCCTATTTTTGCTCCTCAAATCTTAAGGGAGTCTTTAAAAA
>Ga0209979_1002627_pt1 | contig 16881 bp, 13 predicted proteins | sample AnhtaG_FD_183114 | JGI IMG/M metagenome (GOLD analysis project Ga0209979, IMG submission 183114) | Deep subsurface microbial communities from Anholt, Denmark to uncover new lineages of life (NeLLi) - Anholt_01485 metaG (SPAdes) (version 2) | ecosystem: Environmental > Aquatic > Marine > Oceanic...
AGGCTAAATCTTCAATGTCGCTACGGGCATACCTAATGGAAGAGATGAACTAAAAGCGTTTTCTAATTCGCGACCTGAATTATTCAGGTTAATAGGTGGAGGTTTCCGACTTTCACGCGTTTTAGCCCTGCCGATCGAGCCGCGTCCAGACATCTTTGGGCTTGCTTTCGGGATGTGAGGGGAAGGTCCTGCATCTGAAATTGGGGGTGGAATGCCAACAGGCTGTACGGGATATCAGGATTTAGGAAAGCGATAAACGCTGCGATTTGACCGACTTCCTGTTCGTCGACGTAACCAGGAACCATCAAGGTGGATGCTATTAAGAATGGGGGATCAGGCCTTTTGGGAAGGAGCCCTGCCAGACGTTTGAAATTGGCAAGAGTCCAGCTATTCGAAACACCGCAGAGGGCGAAGTGAAGTCCTTCGTCCCATGTTTTAAGATCGAATTTCACACATCCGCCGCTTATTAAAGAGAGTTCTGCCACTTTTTCCAAAAGCTTGGGATTCATCGCGCCGTTGGTCTCCCAACAGATGCGCAGAATGTGTCCTTTTTTCTTTTCCAGAGCCAGCTTTGAGGTATGGATGGCATACGGAAGATGGGGTGTGGGATCGCCCCCGAAATAGCATATGCAGGCAGTCCTCTCATCCACGCCGTTCACGATGAAATCCGGACCCTTCTCTCCCCTTTTTGTGGATTGTGACCTGTAATGCCAGTTCTGGCAAAAAAGACAGTTAAAAGTGCAGGAGTGGAAAAAGACCGCTTGATTCTTATACCCGTACTCGGCCTTTTTGGAATGGGAATATTCGGGGTAACCACAACCTGTTCCTCCTGGGCAGACCCAATCCCCCACACAGTTTGTCGGGAGAGGGTCGTCGTACCAGGAGAGGTTCCCTTCGTTGGGCCTTCCGCCGATAAGCTTTGTCCCGACATTTAATCTTGTCCCACAGAATCCCATTTCCTCTGGAGGTATCCGGCATTGATTGATGCAGAACTGGCATAATATGCCATGCTCTGATTCTGGAGGTTTTGGTGGGAGGGAAAAAATTTCTCTGCTTCTTGCGTGAACCGTTTCCAGATTCAGCCTAACATCGTCGAAGTGATTCCGAATGCAATTCACACAAGTGTCGAGTGGGGAAGAGATGAAGATGGAATTTTTGCCACAGTGTGTGCATTGGCCCATGATTATTTTTGGTCTCTGTTTCCAAGGGTAAAGTGCATTGCCCGTGTCCAATATTATATAATGGGACGTCGAAAATTCCCAATTATGAAATGAAGCGAAAAATCTATTTTCGAAGTACCAAAGGTCACAAATTATGCGGGATTCTGTCCGATCCCACCGGTGACAAACGCCGGCCCATGATCGTTTTGTGTCATGGATTCACCACGAGCAAGGATGGCCGCACCTATGTGAGGCTGGAAGAAATTTTAAACAAAAAGGAATTTTCGACCTTCCGTTTCGATTTTTTTGGACACGGAGAAAGTGCGGGAGAATTTGCTGATGTAACGATTTCCGAAGCTGTGGATGATGTGCAGAATGCGATCCGGTTCGTGAAGGATTCCGGATACGAACGTATTGGGATTGTGGGATCGAGTTTCGGAGGATTTGCCAGCATTCTGACCGCCGGCCAATCTGATGATTTGTATGTTCTAGCCTTGAAATCTCCCGTCTCAGACTATCTGGGCCTGCTTATCGCACGAGATCATGATATAGATGTCGAAGCCTGGAGACAGGAAGGGTATATTACGGTCGAGGGGGCAGATGGCAAAAACTTAAGGTTAAATTATTCTTTTTTTGCCGATGCGGAGAAGATAAAGGGTTATGCCTTTGCTGAAAAAATAAAAGTTCCTACCCTTATCGTACACGGTGATCGAGATGAAACCGTGCCGCTAGAGCAAAGCCGGAAAGCGGCTGAACTCATCCCTGATTGTTATCTGGAGGTTATCAGAGGGGCCGATCATGTTTACTCCGATCCTGAACACTTTAAACGCATGCTCGATTTGATTTCTGATTTTGTTGTTAGTATGGGAGCAAACTGAAGCTGATCGGACCCTGGGCCGTGGGGTACTCGGGCAGTTTTAGAATTCAATCCAAAGTCTTGATTATGTGTGGGGGATGGAATAGGTCATCCGCTGTATAGTAGGACGAGATGTTTTTCGATCAAGTTTTTGATTGTTTCCGCAGTCTTTTGAAAAGCATTCCGGTCTTGGCCGTAAGGATCTTCTATGTCCCATAGGATGAATTTGTCTGATAAAGAGAGATAGCGGTTTTTGAGCGCTTCGAACACATAGGCATCGAGCACTATTATGCGTTCAAAAAGGCCGATCTGGATATCTGCAACACTTCTTGATATATGGTGAGAAATGTCGATGCCGTAGAGTTTGTGCAGAACCTCAACAGCTTCGTGGGTTGCCCCATTCAAAACCAGAACCAGGCCTGCGCTTTCGATCCTGACTTGTTCTCCCAGGATCAGTTTTGCCAGCCCCTCGGCCATCGGGCTACGGCACGCATTCCCATAACAGACGAATAAAATACTCATTAAGGATCCAGCCCTTTCTTATAGGTATAAAAAATTCCGCAAAAAATCAATTTTTCTGATGGATTTATGTGCAATCCCTTTCGGCCACGAACCCGATGGTTCCTTTTTCCTGGATCAGACAGTGGTTTTGTTGAAGTAAAAAAACAGATAGATCCTACACTCAAATCCCAATCGATGGAATTTGCGGAGTCCGTGGTGAGTATCAATTTGGATATGATTTGCAGAGACACCGCATTATCCTCTATATTGGAGGATGTCCATGATCTGGGTTTCGACCGGGAGCAGCTCTCCCAATATCCTGATGAACCGGGCAAGCTCCGCTACTTGCTGGCTTTTTCCATCGCTGACGCCCAGGAAAAACCGGAATGGTGTAAACGTTAGGTATTAATGCCGCTATCTTTTTTCCAAACTAAGTAAGGCAGGTTCTTGAACCTGATCATACCGCTGTCAGACGATCGGAAGTAAAACGGAAATTCCTCCTTTTGCAAATCATGATCTATATAAAAAATGGTATACAGCACCCATTCTTTGTCTTTCATCACTTCCTTTTTGATTTCTATGATCCTGTAGCTGTTGCTGTCTCCCTCCTTGGTGCGGAATGTGATAGCTTTCTTTTCTATCTCGAAGAAAGTGTCTTTGTATCGTATGTTCGAAGCCTTCCAAATGCCGATGAGCTCGTCGGATGCTGTGGTGATTTTGCCGCAGTTAATCGTGATTATGGCAATAAGTACAATAAGGAAAATCACCTGATTTTTTTGTGGTTTACTTATTTTTGAGGAGATCATTTTGGACTCCTTGAGGAATATTCTGGAGATAAATTATCCTTTGCAATGAGATGAATATTCTTTTTCTTTGCCAGCAAACCTAAAAAAGCATCGACCACTGCTGGATCGAATTGTGTGCCGGCATTTTTTTGTATGAATTTGGCAGCTTCCCCAGGATGGAGAGCCTTTCTGTAGGGCCTGTCCGCTGTTAGGGCTTCGTATCTATCGGCAACGGCATAGATTCGGCTGTGTTCGCTTATTTCCTCCCCGGCAAGGCCATCTGGGTATCCTGTCCCGTCATAATTCTCATGATGCTGCAGCACGATGAGCAAGGTATCTGTGTAGGCGGATATTGGTTCGAGGATTCGAGCCCCCAAACGAGGGTGTTTTTGTATGATCTGCCTTTCTTCCTCGGTCAATTTTCCAGGTTTATCCAGGATTTCATTGGGGATGCCGAGTTTGCCGATGTCATGAAGCAGACCTCCTCGCTGGAGGATGTCCATATCTTCCTTTGAAAGTCCCATCTTTTTCCCTATTTCCAATGCGTATTTTGTGACTCTCTCTGAATGTCCGGCTGTCCATGGAGATTTTGCGTCGATGGCACGAGCCAGGGCTTTGAGGGTGCTCCAGTTGAAATCGCTCAATTCCTCGATCAACCTTGTATTGGACAGAGCTACCCCAACCTGATCGGATAACTGCCGGGCCTGGGCCAGGTCATCTTCCGTAAAATTTGGCTTTGTTTTATAGCCAAAACTGATGATGCCTGCCAATGAGTTCTGGAGAAATATCGGGAAAACATGGAATGATTTGATGCCGTTTTGGACGAGGGGTGCAAGATAGCTTTGGGAAAATTTCTCTTGGTCGAGGAACATATTTTCTTGATGGTCGAACAGCTCTCTGACATCTTGGTCGGTAAGTGTCAATATGCCTTTATTTTTTTGTATGATGGAATTATCTTCTCCTTTATAAATTATTCCCTTATTTGGATTGTTTTTTTCGAGAAGAGTCACACCAACTGTGTCACACGGAAACACATCGTTTGTTTTGTTGAGAAGAGTGGCCACGATGTCTTCAGCATTAAAAGAAGAAAGGATAGCTCTGTCGATTTCCGCAATCGTCGTCAGGGTTTTAAACTGCCTTCCCAGCTGATAGGCCATGGCGTTGAATGTTTTGGCCAAATCAGCAAATTCGTCTCGGCTGGTGATGACGACTTTTGTGCTGAAATCTCTTTTTGCTATCCGTTGCACCCCGGCTTTGAGTTTTTCAAGAGGTATAAGGCTGCGCCTTATCTGATTGAAGCTCAAGAAAATGACGATCCAAAGGGATAAAAGGATGATCAGGAAAAATGTTTTTTTGAAGCTTGCCAAAGGAGAATCAATGTACGCTTTTGATTCGCTTGCGATCACGGTCCAGTGGGACGTTAGAAACTTGGGTTGGAGAAAAATATCTCTGTGGCTTGCAAGGTAATCTTTCCCGTTGTGGATCCAGTCGAACTGACCGGAAAAAGAACCGGGTATTTGCACAGCGATCTGTTTTGGTGGTCTGGGGGAAGATGGGAGGGTGGAAAACAGCACGTTGTTCTCGTGATCCAGGATGAAAAACTCGGTCATTGCGGGCAAAGCCGTTTCGTATCCCATATACCACAGATAAAAGGGATCCACTTCAGCCAGGAGAATATTTTGGGTGTCAGAATTTGGGATCACGGTGCGGCTAAGGAAAATCTGAGGTGTCTGATTATCTAGGACATTAGTCGTCAGAAGAGTTTCTCCTTCGAGCATAAAGCGTTTTTCTTCCGGTGTGAATTGGGGGACAGCGGCTATTTTTCCGAAGAGGGGAACGGACATTTCCGAATCTGCAAGAACGACAAGACCCTTAAACCTGTCTTGTTAGTATGTATCACCACCCGATAAGGAGATCGTGGGGGAGCGCTGGGTTATATCATGGAGGTTAGATGCCACTCTTATCATGTCGGCTTCGAGAAATAACAGGCGTTCATAGATCGCCATGGACATAGTTTTGCTTGTCTGGTGAAGCCGTATCAGGCTTTGCTCACGGAGATGTTTCGTGACTTGTTTGAATGAGAGAATGGCCAGCGTAACGATCGGGAGCAGTGCACAAAGGACAAAAAGAAATGCGATGCGTTGGGCGACTTTGCTTCTCAGGAAATTTTTTTCAATTTTCATGCTTCCGGATCAATATTTGTGGGCGAGTCCGAAGAACTGCCCATCACTTGCACGCACGATATCATCCCAGCTTGCGTGGGCGGTAAAAGGAGCTTTGGTATCTTCGTCTTTCCCCATGCTGTACAGGTCGTAATCCGAGTTTATGGGCACAAGGAATCTGTCTTTACGCCACTTCCCCTGGACTTCGTTTTTTTTCTTCCCGAGGATGACAAGGAATTCATACAGATTTCCCCAAGGATCGATCAGATTTAATGGCTTAGAGTCCTGGATGAATTCATCCAGAGTTTCAGGAAGGGTGCCGTTGTCAATAAGAAAATCGTCAAGCTCGCGGGAAATCTTGATGATATCTTTTATTGTTTGATTGATTCTTGCTTTTTCGAGCAGGTTTGTGTAGCCGGGAACCAGGAGGGCCGACAGAGTCCCGATTATAGCTACAATAAGGATAACCTCGATCAAAGTGAAGGCTTCCTTTTTTGTTCCTTTCATCTTCTTGACCTTCATTATTATTCTCCTCTGGTAAGCCAGAATAATATCCCGATTGTACTCAAATATTATTGCCAAATAGGAATTGTGAAGAAAATCGCCTTTTAGGGTTAATTCTGCGATGATATTTGTATGCTGTTTCTCACCCCTAAAGGGGAGAACAGAAAAACTCTAAATTTGATAAATATTTGAGAGCTTACTTTTCCTGTTGAATCCAGGTCAAAAGATGTTTTCTTCGACTTTGATGATGTCCAGAAGCATCTGATTTTTTTCCGAACGGCTTTCTCCGACGCTGGTGACATAGATAGCTGGATCATCGACGACCGGGCATTTGTTTTCGCATATGCCGCAACCTGTGCATTGATCGAGATCGATGATAGGTGCCAGGGGGGTTTTTACTATCCCTTCCAGGTGCAGGACTTCGATTTTTTGGAATTTTATGGCTTTGGGAGAAACAGGACAGTGTTCTTCGCACACGATACAGGGATCGCCGAATTTCCAAGGAATACAGCGGTTCCGGTTTACCCAAACACTGCCTATCTTGAGCTCATTTTTTGCTTCTATCGTGAGCTCCTTTATGGCCCCTGTGGGACAAACTTGTGTGCAGAGAGAGCAGTAATAATCACAGTATCCTATTTTGAAATCGAGCTTAGGCGTCCAGATGCCTTCGGGTCCAGCCTCTGAAAGAACGGGCTGAATGGCGTTTGTCGGACAAACCTTCATGCATTCCCCGCACTTCACGCATTTTTTAAGGAACTGTTCCTCCGGAAGAGCTCCGGGTGGTCGGATCAATCTCTCGTTTGCCCGATGTCGCGTCGGGGAGATGCGGAAAAAGGGCATGGCAAAAATGCCCAGAAGAGAGGTGAACAGGAGTCTCCGGCGGGAGAGGTTGATGGTTTCGACTTTCTCCGCGGCAAACTTTGCCGGGAATATCACTGCGTTCGTCGGGCAGATGGCGCTACAAGTGAAACAATACACACATTCCGAGCTTTTCCAATCCTCATTCGGGAAAGGATTGGCCTGTGTCTGGCATTGAATCGTGCACAGCCCGCAATCGATGCATTTGTCCTTGTCTATTTTGAGATCGATAATGTTCCACCGCGAAACGAGCCCGAGCATGGCGCCCAGAGGGCAGATGTACCGGCACCAAAATCTTTCCCGAACCATGTTCAGAAGAAGGACACCGATGAATATCGTTCCGATAAAGAAACCCTGGATAAAGATCGCGTTGATATCCAAGTTTTCGAAAAATTGGATCAAGGGATCGCCGATTCCAGTCAGGTTGAGTTGGTAGAACAATCCGATAAAGGCAGAAAAACCATAGCTTACGGATGGCAAAACCCCGACAACGATGGAACGGTACAGAAAGGAGAAAGGATCAAAAATACCCACCAGATCGAGGGTAAAAACAGCGCTTACCAGGATAAACACAAAGATGTAGTATTTCCATGCTGTGTGATTGTCACGCAGTTTTTTCGGGCGGTGCAGGTTTGTCTTTTTAAAAACAAAAGAAAAAAACTGTTGAACAGATCCCAAGGGGCAGATCCATCCGCACGCCACACGGCCCAGGAAGAAGGTAACGACAAGGGTTATGACAGCAGGCAAAAAGGCGATAAAAAAGACACGGGATGCGATCGTGGTCGTCAAGGCCAATAAAGGATTCCAATGAAAGAACCCTTCCACGTTGGATATGTAATCTTCTCCCGGGAATCGGGTTTTGAGAAGGAGAATGAAGAAAAGCCCGAAAAAAAAGATTTGTGTGAGAATCCGGGCTTTTTGCAGGAGGCGATACTTTTTAGATCGTTCTTTTTTCAATTTTTAATTTCTCCAAGTCCATACGGCCAATTCCCCTTTCGCTGGCCAGCTGCAAATAAGTAAGCTCTTCGGGTTTGATATCAAAAAACGTTGCGCCCAAAGCGTCCACAGCCACATAGTCCACACCGGCCACGACGATTTTATTGAGTTGCGCATCGGAAAGCCTGCCTCCCTGCGGGCCGTTCCGCACGAGTATCCGGTAGGCATCCAGCACAGTCAGGGCAGGCTTGAAGAACTTGGCCAGATCGATCATGGCATAATCCAGGCCTTGATGGAGCTGGTTTCTTGCCCCGCCGACTGCTCCTAACCAGTTTTTCAGGCCCATGGTCAACCGCGACAGGCTGTGAGTTTTGGCGATCGGGACGTTGATGATTTTGTCCGCCTCGACAAAATCGGTGTAGACTTCCCACTCTTTGAACCATTCGCCGTTGAGGGCCATTTTTTTCAGGTGGTGAGGATTGACGTACGGCACCTTTGCCCCTGCTTCCTTGGCGGCCTTTGCGATGCCCGAACGCGCGTAGGTTTTGCGGGCGGGATTGATGGTATTATCCATGACGATGACTTCCTTGGCATCAGCCTCCACACAAAGTTCGACCAGGGCTTTGACTACTTCGGGATTGGTACAAGCCGCTTGTTCAGGGGTTCGGTCCCAACCGATGTTCGGTTTGACGATGACCACATCTCCCTTTGCAATAAAACGCTTGATTCCACCGATAGCGGTGACGGCCTCTTTTGTTATTTGGGCTGGAGAATCTCCCTGAATCATGGCCAGATCTGGGTATCCGCTTGCCTGAGCTAGCAGGCGCGTGGGGACGTTTACGAGTAGACTCCCGACAGCCACATTCTTTAAAAAATCTCTTCTTTTCATTTCATATTCCTTTCCCCAGAGAATTCATGTACTCCTTGATGCCGCTGTAGATCCCCTGGGCGATGTATTGGCGATACTGGGGGTTTTTGAGCCTTGTTTCTTCCCTAGAATTGCTCAGATAGGAGACTTCGACCAGAACAGAAGGTGTCTCCACACCGATAAGAACCCAGAAAGGTCCTCCCTTGTATCCCAGATCTTTGACGTCTTTATATTTTTTTTGGAGGGTCAGGACAAGATTTTTCTGGATATCATTGGCAAGTTCTTTGGATTCCATGACTTTGCTGTTTTTGGCGATTTGTTCCAGAATGCTTCGCATCTCGCTGAGGTTTTTTGTCGATGTGGCGTTTTCCAGAGCGGCCGTTTCGATAACTGAGGGGTCCTGGCTGAAATTGAGATAAAAGGTTTCCACCCCCGAGCGTTTTTTGCTCGGATTGGAGTTGGCATGCACAGAAACGAACAGATCAGCCCGCTTCTGGTTGGCTATGACCGTCCGGTTTTCCACCGGGACATAAATATCCGATTCTCTGGTCATGATGACCTCCAGGCCATTATTGGCACCGAGGAGTTTTTTCAGGCGCTGGCAGATATCCAGGACGATTATTTTCTCCATGGTCCCGTTTTTCCCTATGGCGCCAGGATCCTTGCCACCATGTCCCGGATCGATCACGATCCTCTGAATACCCAAACCGAGCTGTCGTGCCATGCTGTATCCTTCTTTTGTGGGTTGAGCGGGTTGAGGGGATTTTTCTGTCGAAGCATCATAGTCGGTTTCTTGGGGATAAATATCGATGACGATCCTGAAGGGATCGAAGGCCGGCCAAACCTGAAAACGTTTGACCTTGTTAAAATCTAGGTCCACGACAATACGGACTGTGTTGGGTGACCTTTGGGCGATCCGGATCTGGCTTATGTAATCGTTTTGAACCAGATAGGTTTTGTTGTGCAAGATGGGATTGAGTTTGGCCTGGTAGATATCCACGAAGATCCGGTCCGGAGAGGGCAGCTCGTGGGGGCTGTACTCTCGGAGTGTCCCGATGTCCACGACGATCCGGGTGAATGTAGGATGGGTGAAGTGCCGGAGGTCGTATATTTCGACGCGCTCGTCTTTTTGGAGAGAGAAGGAAACGGATGAAACCAACAGCAAGGCTACACCGAAAGACAACACAAAGTTTTTTTTCATTCTTTATATGCTCTACCTGAATTATCCAGGCTATATAATAACTCGGTTACTTTCAATTTTGCTACAGCGTTATGCGCCATATTTCTTTAGCTTTCCAGCATGGGCCAGCATGAGGGGCATGGCATAGATGGCCTGAAACCGTCCTAGATATCCTTGAGAGCAGGTTCGTTCAGAAAATCGGACAACGGCGTCTGGCATAGCTGTTGGAGCATAAAGTATAAACGGGTTGGGATGCCAGGAGTGAGATTTGAGCAAACTGGGCGTGGAATGGTCGGATGTCACTACCAACACATCAGAGTTTTTGCCTACGAGGCGAGGTATGTAAGTATCGGTTTCTTCGATGGCCGCCTTTTTGGCATCATAGTTGCCGTCCTCTCCTGCAGAATCGGTTTTTTTCACATGAATATAGAAAAAATTGTATTCCGAATAGATTTCATCCAAGGTATCGAACAGGTCTTCGATCTCCGGTCCCGCATCGACGATGGCCATCCCGACCAATTTGGCCAACCCTTTGTACATCGGATAGTTGGCCAAGGCCACAGGTCTGATTTTGTAAAGATCTTGCATCGACGGAAGGGAAGGATGCTTCGAAAAACCGCGAAGAAGCGCTGTGTTTGCCGGAGCCGAATCCTTCAGAAAATCTGTCAGATCGTCCAGAAAAGAATTGACCACTTGGGCTGTTTTTTGTGCCTCATCATCGAAGGGTTGGGTGTATGCGCGGGGCTTGTTTTCTTTTTGGGGGTCGGCATCGCTCAGCGCATCGCAAAGATTCTCACCGCTGAATTTGACGACGAATCGGTGTTCCTTTCCCGGATACACCCTTATTCGCGGTCCTTCCCGAGATTCTAAGAAAGCATTGATTTTTTCACAGAGCAACGCATTTTCGGAGGTCGGAATTCTTCCTGCCCGCCTGTCTGTGATCATATTTTCTTTATGTGTGGCAAAGTTGCCACGGGCGACCATGTCGTCCCTCCCGACCTCCACCCCTAAACCAAGAGCTTCCAGGATGCCTCTTCCCAGTGTGTGCTTTAGGGGATCGTACCCAAAAAGTGAGAGATGAGCGGGCCCGCTTCCCGGTGTGATTCCCATGAAAACAGGATCTGACAGGCCACACGCGCTTTTCGCTGCCAGGTTATCCAAGTTTGGAGTGCGGGCAGCTTCCAGTTCGGTTTTCCCGTTTTGTGGAAGCCCGCCCAGTCCGTCCATCACGAGGAGGATGATTTTTGACGGAGTATCCGTGCTTAATTCTGTTGCGATCTTTTCCCAATCCATGTTCTTCTCCGAGGTCAAGCTTTCATAACTTTAATAATTTTCTGAATGTATAATTATAAATTAAATGAGATTGATAGGAAAGTGCCCTTGGTGACATTTATGAAAGTTATGAAAGTCTGACCCAAAAATTGAATTTCACCCTTTTCATTCATTCTGGCAATTGTTAGAATCGACGCATGGATAAGGTGTTTGTTCTTGATTTTGGCTCGCAATACACCCAATTGATCGCACGAAAGATAAGAGAATTGGGTGTGTATTCTGAGATATTCCCTTTCAATCTGCCCCTTTCCAGGATCAAAACAGAGAATCCGGGAGCCATTATCCTCTCCGGGGGTCCCCAAAGTGTTTACGCCCCGGAATCTCCTGCGATTTCTGAAGAGATTTTTCAGTTGGGGATTCCGATTCTCGGTATCTGTTACGGCCTCCAGATCATGGCTCATGTTTTAGGGGGAAAGGTCAAACCTTCAAAAAAAGGGGAATATGGCTTTGCGCATTTGGAAGTGAAAGACAGAAAAGGACTGCTCTCCGGCATCAAGGATCGAGGGCAGGTCTGGATGAGCCATGGGGACAGGGTTCATGATGTCCCACCTGAATTCCTTATCTCTGGAAAGACCTCTAGTTGCCATGCGGCTGTGATCGAATCGCAAAAAAAGAAAATTTTTGGCGTTCAGTTCCACCCGGAGGTTATCCACACCACGCAAGGCTTGAGAGTTCTCGCGAATTTTCTCTTTCGGCAAGCAGGCCTAATAAAAGAGTGGAAAATGGGCTCGTTTATCCAGGCAAAAGTCCAGGAAATTCGGGATCAAGTCGGGAAGGAAAGAGTCATTTGTGGCTTGAGCGGAGGTGTTGATTCTCTGGTGACATCTCTGATCATTCATAAAGCGATAAAAGACCGTCTTACCTGCATATTTGTCGATAATGGCCTGCTGCGAAAGGGACAGTTCCAGGAATTGTTGAAAAGCTTTAGGCCTCAATTCTCGCTGAACGTTATCGGTGTGGATGCCTCTGAGTCATTCCTGGAGAAGCTCGAACGGGTCATTTCTCCGGAGAGGAAGAGAAAGATTATCGGCAAGGAGTTCATCCGGATTTTCGAGCAAGAAGCTAAAAAAATCGGAAAGGTGACATTTTTAGCTCAAGGAACGATTTATCCAGATGTCATCGAGAGTAATCCTGTCAAAGGCCCCTCCTCTAAGATCAAGTCCCATCATAATGTCGGGGGATTGCCCAAAAATTTGCGTTTCCGATTGGTCGAACCTTTAAAAGAGTTGTTCAAAGATGAAGTCAGAGAGCTGGGCAGGGAGCTCGGTGTGGAGAAAGAATTTATCCTTCAGCACCCCTTTCCCGGGCCAGGACTGGCTGTTAGGATCGTGGGCGAGGTGACGAGAGAAAGACTGAAGATCATACGGGAGGCCGATGAGATCTTGATTCAAGAAATAAAAAAAGCACGGCTGTATTACAAGCTGTGGCAGGCTTTCACGGTTTTATTGCCGGTCAAATCCGTGGGGGTGATGGGTGACCGGCGCACATACCAGAGAGTGGTGGTGCTCCGGATGGTTCGCAGTGTGGACGGGATGACGGCGGATTGGTACCCTGCAGATACCGATGTCCTTTCCAGAATCTCCAGTCGCATAGTGAACGAGGTGGATGGAGTCAACCGCGTTGTGTATGACATAACCACAAAACCACCGGGGACCATAGAGTGGGAATGAGCATGGAATCGACATTCCTTCACCTTCACAATCATTCAGAATTCAGCATTCTCGATGGGGCGTTCAAAACATCTGCGCTCGTGGAGGCCGCCTACGAAAACAAGATGCCTGCCGTTTCCCTCACCGATCACGGCAATATTTTTGGAGCTGTGAGTTTTTTTAAACAGGCCAAGGAAAAAAAGATCAAACCCATCCTGGGATGTGAAATCTATTTGGCTCCCGAAAGCCGGTTCGACAAATCTCCCGATCAAAAGGGGCCCAGATACTTCCATTTGGTTCTCCTTGTCAAGGACGAAAAAGGATATGGGAATCTTTGTCGGCTCATCACAAAGGCATACCTGGAAGGTTTTTATTACAAGCCCCGTATCGATAAGGAGCTGTTGGTTCAACACAGCGAGGGACTGATCGGTCTGTCCGCCTGTCTCAAGGGCGAGATCAGTCATAATCTGGGATTAGGATTGGCAGATAAGGCTGAGGAGACAGCTCTCGAGTATGCCGCCTTTTTTGCCCCGGGGGATTTTTATATCGAACTGATGGATCATGGAATCCCTGCGCAAAAAGAGATCAATCCTTTTCTTGTGAAGCTGGCCAAAAAGCTCAATCTCCCCTTAGTTGCAACAAACGATGTCCATTATTTCCGCAAAGAAGATCATGAAAGCCAGGATATCCTTCTGTGTATCCAGACGAATAAAAAAGTCACGGAACAGGATAGAATCCGTTTTGCCACCCAGGAATTCTATTTTAAGTCGCACGATGAGATGGTGGAGCTTTTCAAGGAGACGCCTGAAGCCATCCAGAACACGACCAAAATTGCAGCCAAGTGCAATTTTGACTTCCCTCATTCTGGGTATTTTTTGCCGAATTTCAATCCGCCGGGGGATAGTTCTCTGGAAGAATATTTTGATCAGGTCATCAAACAGGGATTCGAGGAAAAGATGGCCATATTATCTCCTCGGATTGAACAGGGAGAAATCCCCGGGCGTAAAGCCTATGAAAAGAGGCTGGCAAAGGAAGCAAGGCTCGTCAAAGAAATGGGATTCGAAGGGTATTTCTTGATTGTCTGGGACTTGATCCGTGAGGCACGCACGAGAGGAATCCCTGTGGGCCCAGGAAGAGGATCGGCGGCAGGCAGCCTTCTAGCCTTTTCTTTGGGAATCACGGCTATAGATCCTCTTGAGTACGACCTTTTGTTCGAGCGATTCCTGAACCCGGAACGAATCAGTCTTCCGGATATCGACATCGATTTTTGTGGAAGACGAAGGGATGAAGTCATTTCCTATGTCACAGAGAAATTCGGGCGGGAGAATGTCTGCCAGATCATCACCTTCGGGACTATGGCGGCTCGCCAGGCCGTACGAGATGTGGGTAGGGCTCTGGAAGTTCCCCTTCCGGAAGTGGACAGGATTGCCAAGATGATCCCCCCGTTCGGTCCGGATTCCTCGATAGCAGGGGCTTTGAAAAACCTCCCTCAACTGCGAGAGTTGAGAGATAAGGATGCAAAAATCGCCCACCTGCTATCGGTTGCTCAGAAACTGGAGGGGCAGGTCCGCCATCCTTCCATTCATGCTGCCGGGATCGTCATCACTCCCAAACCTCTTGTGGAGTTTATGCCTTTGTATCAATCCGCCAAGGGAGAAATAACCACCCAATTTCCGATGGGGGATATTGAAGCTATCGGGCTTCTGAAGATGGACCTGCTGGGGCTTCGCAACCTCACCGTTATCCAGGATACCGTGGAACTGGTAAAAAAGGACAGTGGAAAAGAGATCGATATGGATCACATTCCCTTGGATGATAAAAAAACCTTCGAGGTTTTCCAATCGGGAAATACAGATGGCGTATTCCAGTTTGAAAGCGCTGGGATGAAAGATCTGCTCCGGAATTACAAACCTGAAACGCTGAGGGACCTGATCGCCATGAATGCCTTGTATCGGCCCGGCCCATTGCAAAGCGGCATGACGGATGAATTTGTCAAACGCAAAAACCATCCCGACAGGATCAGTTATGAATTCCCGGAACTGGAGCTTATCCTCAAAGAGACCAAAGGGATCATTGTCTATCAGGAACAGGTGATGCAGATCGCGACCGAGCTGGCGGGGTATTCCATGGCTGAAGCGGACCTTTTGAGGAAAGCCATGGGGAAAAAGATTACCTCAGTGATGAAAGCGCAGAAGCAAAGGTTTGCACGGGGATCCAAGGAAAAAGGCCTTTCGCCGGCCAAGTCCAGCAAGATTTTTGAGCTGATCAAACATTTCGCCGGGTACGGATTCAATAAATCCCACAGCGCTGCCTATGCATTTTTGGCCTACCACACGGCCTTTCTGAAAGCCCACTATCCTGTCTATTTTTTGGCTGCTCTCCTCACATCTGAGGCGGAAAAAGGAGTGACATCCCAAGTGGTCAAATACATGAACGAATGTAAAGAAATGGGGATCGAAGTGCTCCCGTCGGACATCAATGAAAGCGACTTCAATTTCACTGTCTCGGAAGGGAACATCCGTTTTGGGCTCTCTGCCATTAAAAATGTCGGAGAAGGAGCCATCAGAGCTTTGATAAACACAAGGAAGAAAAAAGGGCGCTTTTCTTCTCCTTTCGATATTTTTGATGAAGCAAGCCCCAAAACCATAAACAGGAAGGTCATCGAAAGCTTGATCAAAGCTGGGGCGCTCGATTCCCTGAAGTGGAAAAGATCCCAGATGTTTCATCTTGTCGACAACATGATCGACTATTCCCATGAAATCCAGAAGATCAAGGCTTCCAAACAAAATCTTCTTTTTGGGAAGGGGCACATCGAATCGCCCCAGGTCCCTCCAGAAGTTCAGGAAATGAGGGAATGGGATGAATCCTTGTTGCTCTCCTATGAAAAGGATGTTTTGGGTTTTTACATTACGGGACACCCTCTGACACATTACGGAAAACAGTTGAACCGTCTTGTCTCTCACACCATTAGCCAGTTGGATGATGAGTTGGATTTTAACAGTGAGATCAAGGTTGCAGGTATCATTTTGTCCGTGAAGCAGTTAAGGACAAAAAAGGAGGAAAGGATGGCTACACTGCAGCTTGAAGACCTGAGTGGCCGCATCGAAGTGGTCGTTTTTCCGGACAGCTATCAAAAGAATTATGAGTATTTGAGAGCAGACCAGCTCGTTTGGATCAAGGGGAAATTTTTAGGGGAGGGAGAGAGTCGGCGAATTCACCTGCTGCAGATAATGCCTCTGGGGGAGGCATTCCAGAAACAAGCCAAGAGAGTGGTGCTGAGGATTTTTCTTCCGGGCATCGAGGAGACTGTTTTCGAAGAGCTAAAAACTATTCTGAATGAGTACAGGGGGCAATGTCCTGTGATCTTTGAACTGGAGGCCCCCCATTCCTACCGGATTGTCGCTCAGTCGAGAGAGATACAGGGTGTCGTCCCTTCAGAAGAACTCACCAAAGATGTCGAGAATTTGCTCGGTGAAAAATCAGTGTATATAGAGTATAAATAGGATCAGCCTAGAAGTAGAAGATGATTCCAACCCCCGTATTGGCAAGACCCCATCTTTGAGAATCAATATCGGATTCCGCGTCATTCCTCCGGTTGAATTTCCCGAGGGTGTATCCAAAACCGACTTCCCCGAAGATGCCCAGATTTTCCATCACCTGACCCTGCAGCCCTAGCATAACACTTGCCAGGTAAGTTTCCCCGTCTTCTTTGATCTCATCATCTCTCCAGGAAAAGGAAATCTCTTTGTTTACCCCAGTGTAGCCAAAGTTGAGTCCCGTGTACACAGAAAAATCCCTGGTTGAATAGAAATAGAAAAGAAATCCGAGACCAAAATGGATATTGGACGAATCCTCTTTTCTGGTCCCTTTTATCACAGGGCGATTTTGTTCTGGCTGAAATTCACTCTTGACTTCCTCGTTTTCGATCGAAAACCCGACATAAGGCCGCAGAGCAAATTTGCCAGAGATATGGTAGGTCATTCCTATACGAGGAGAAGGATCGATCCGCAGGTTAAGTCCCACGCTTCCTTTTTCCCAAGAAAGGGACAACGAAGTCAAGAACAAGAGCATCAAGATCGGCAATAAAATC
>Ga0209979_1002628_pt1 | contig 16879 bp, 19 predicted proteins | sample AnhtaG_FD_183114 | JGI IMG/M metagenome (GOLD analysis project Ga0209979, IMG submission 183114) | Deep subsurface microbial communities from Anholt, Denmark to uncover new lineages of life (NeLLi) - Anholt_01485 metaG (SPAdes) (version 2) | ecosystem: Environmental > Aquatic > Marine > Oceanic...
ATGGTGGAAGCCCGCGACCAGGTGCGAATGATCGTCTTCTGGCCGGACCGCTGCACCGCCTCAACCCTCTTCATCATCTTGGCGTCCACGAATGGCCCCTTCTTGGTCGATCTGGTCAACGCTTACCCCCTAGCTGCCATGGCGACGTCGCACAATGTACTTGTCGCCCCCTTTGCGCCGGCGGGTGCGATAACCCAGCGCCGGCTTGCCCCAGGGCGTCTTGGGCCCGGGCAAACCGATGGGCGCCTTGCCCTCGCCGCCACCGTGGGGGTGATCGCGGGGGCTCATGGCCGAGCCGCGCACCGTGGGCCGCCGCCCCATGAGGCGAGCTCGACCTGCCCGGCCGAGCTTGATCTGGCTGTGCTCAACATTGCCCACCTGGCCGATAGTCGCCAGGCAGTCCGCCAGGATCTTCCGTATCTCCCCCGATGGCAGCCGCAAGAGCACGTATCGCTCCTCTTTGGCCATCACCTGGGCGGCGGAACCGGCACTGCGCACTATCTGACCGCCCCGCTTCAAGTACAGCTCCACGTTGTGCACCGCTGTGCCCGCCGGTATCCTCCTCAGGGGCAGGGCGTTGCCCGGCCGTATTTCCGCCTCGGGGCCGGACATCACCGTATCGCCTACCTTCAGGCCCACCGGCCAGAGGATGTACCGCTTCTCCCCGTCGGCGTAGTGGACGAGGGCGATGCGCGCCGAGCGGTTGGGGTCGTATTCGATGGCCGCTACCTTGCCCGGCACTCCAAACTTGTCCCGCTTGAAATCGATGAGGCGCAGCATCCGCTTGGCGCCGCCGCCTCGGTGGCGCACGGTGATCCGTCCCTGACGGTTGCGGCCCGCCTTCTTCTTCAGGGGCACCGTCAGAGACTTCTCCGGCTTCTTCTTGGTTATCTCCTCGAAGGTGTAGCCGGTCGCTCCCCGTCGGCCGGGAGAGGTGGGCTTGTACTGCTTAATCCCCATCTCTACACACCCTCGAACAGCTCGATCTTGTCCCCTGGTGCCAGGGTGACAATGGCCTTCTTCCAGGCGGGGCTGAGGACTGTCCTTCTGCCCCAGCGGCGCTGCTTGCCCCTCACGTTCATCACATTGACTGCCACCACCCGCACGTCGAAGGCCTTCTCCACCGCTTGCTTGATCTGGGTCTTGTTGGCCCCTCTGGCCACCCGAAAGGCATACTTGTCCTCGGCCAACAGATAGCTGCCCTTCTCAGTCACCAGAGGCCGCTCAATCACATCGTAAGGGTGAATGGCCTTAGGCATCCTGGCTTGCCTCCTGCCCGCCGACAGCCACGCTGGTCTTCGGTCGCCGCTCCCCGGCGCGATCGCCGCCCCAAAGGGCCTCGCAGCGACGCACCGCCGCCACCGTCATCACCAGAACGCGATGGTTCAGCATGTCCACCACGTTCAGGTAGGCGGCGGGCAGAACCTTCGTCTTCGGTATGTTACGCACGCTCACATGCACATTGCGGTCCGGCTCTCCGGTAACGATGAGCGCCGAGCGCTCGATACCGAGGTTCGCCAGAACGCTCACCATGTCTTTGGTGCGCGGATTCTCCAGAGCTAGCTCCTTCACCACCACCAGGCGGCCATCGGCCACCTTGCCCGATAGCATCGAGCGGATGGCCAGCCGCTTCATACGCTTGGGCAACGCCTGCCGGTAGCTGCGAGGCTTGGGCCCGAAGGCGACACCGCCGCCCCGACGCTGGGGCGCACTAGCGGGCCCTGCCCGCGCCCGGCCAGTGCCCTTCTGAATACGAATCTTGGCGGTGCTGCCTCGCACCTCGCTCCGCGTCTTGGTGCTGGCGCTGCCAGCCCGCTGATTGGCCCGCTGCGCCACAAAGGCCTGATGCACCACCGCCAGGTTTGGCTTGATGGCGAATACCTGGTCATCCACCGCGATGGGCTTCAACTTGGCTCCCTTGGCGCTGTATACGGGAAGCTTCACGACTTCTCGTCCTCTGGCTCTTCAGTCGGTGGCTCTTCAGCCGACGGCTCCTCGGCCGACGGCTTCTCGTCCTCTGGCTCCTCGGCCGGCGCCTCCTCGGCCGACAGCTCTTCAGCCCTCGGCTCCTCGGCCGGCGGCTCCTCGGCCACCGCCTCCTCAGCCCTCGGCTCCTCGGCCACCGGCTCCTCCACCATCTTCTCCTCCGGCTCCGCCTCCTCGGCCTTCCTCTCAGCCACCCTCCGCTTCACGGCCTGCTTGCGGGCCAGGCGAATGCGCAAAAGCCCGTCCTTGGCCCCGGGTACGGAGCCCTTGACCATGATGACACCCCGAGCCGGATTGGAGTCCACCACCTCCAGGTTGCGCACCGTAACCTTCGTGACGCCCATATGACCGGCCATCTTCATGCCCTTGATGACCCGCCCCGGGCTGGCGCTGGCTCCAATCGACCCGGGAGAGCGACCGCGGTCCGACTGGCCGTGAGTCTTGGGCCCGCCATGGAAACCGTGACGCTTCATCACGCCAGCGAAGCCACGACCCTTGGAGATGCCACTCACGTCCACCAGGTCGCCGGGCTCGAAGATCTCTGCGCCCACTCGCTGGCCTACCTGCCACTGGCCGATCTCGTCCACCCGGAACTCCCGCAGGTAGCGGAAGGAGCCCATGCCCTTGAAGTGCCCCTTCATCGGCTCATTGACATGCCTTCGCACCCCGAAGCCCAACTGGACGGCTTCATAGCCATCGCGGTCCTTGGTCCTCACCTGAAGGACGGTGCAGGGACCAGTCTCGATGACCGTCACTGGCACCACCGTGCCGTCGCGGTCGAAGATTTCCAGCGTACCCAGCTTGCGGCCCAAAAGCCCTTCGATCATGACTACAGCTTGATCTCGATATCCACACCCGCAGGCACCTGCAAGCGCATCAGTGCGTCCACCGTCTTGGATGTGGGTTCCATAATGTCGATAAGTCGCTTATGAGTGCGAATCTCGAACTGCTCCCGCGAGTCCTTGTCGACGTGCGGCGAGCGGATAACGCAAAACTTCCTGATCTCGGTGGGCAGAGGCACAGGACCAGCCACCACCGCCCCCGTCCTCTCCGCTGCCTCGCAGATGAGGGCGGCGGACTGATCCAGAATGCGATGATCGTAGGCCTTCAGCCGAATGCGTATTCTCTGTCTGGGCATGCCCTACCTTCTCACGTATCCTCTCACCCGCCCCAGCAGCGTCTCGGCCACCGAGCTCGGCACCTCCTCGTAGTGGTCGAACTCCATAGTGTAGGTAGCCCGACCTTGCGTCAAGGAGCGCAGCCCGGTGGCATAGCCGAAAGTCTCGGCCAGGGGCACCACGGCCCGAATCAGCCGCATATGGCCCCGCTGGTCGACCATGGTCACGTGGCCACGGCGGGAGTTCACGTCGGCGAGCACGTCGCCGAAGAACTGCTCCGGCGTAGCCAGTTCTACCTCCATGATCGGCTCCAGCAAGATGGGCTTGGCCCGCGACAGGGCCTTTCGCATGGCCATCGAGCCGGCCATCCGGAAGGCCAGCTCGGAGGAGTCCACCGGATGATAGCTACCATCCACCAGCATCACTTCCACATCCACCACCGGGTAGTTAGCCAGAACGCCCGTCTCCAGGGCTTCCTTCACCCCCCGCTCCACCGGCGCGATGAACTCGCGGGGGATGGCCGCGCCGACGATCTTGTTCACGAACTGGAAGCCAGCGCCCCTCTCGCGGGGAGCCACCTCCAGCTCCACCACGCCGTACTGGCCGTGGCCGCCTGTCTGGCGGACGAATCGACCCTCGATCTTGACCGGACGGGTGATGGCCTCCTTGTAAGCCACCTCCGGCTTGCCCACATTGGCTTCTAGCCGGTACTCCCTCATCATCCGGTCGACGATGACCTCCAGGTGCAGCTCGCCCATGCCGGAGATAATCGTCTGGCCCGTCTCAGCGTCATAGCGGGTGCGGAAGGTGGGGTCCTCCTCCGACAGCCGCCCCAGCGTTTCGCTCATGCGGTCCTGGTCGTCTTTGGTTCTGGGCTCAAGGGCTACGGAGATAACCGGCTCGGGGAACTTGATGGCCTCCAACACGATGGGATGGCTCTTATCGCAGAGGGTGTCGCCGGTGAAGGTATTCTTGAGACCGACGGCCGCTACGACCGTGCCCGCGTACGTCTCCTGAATGTCCTCTCGCCGCTGAGCGTGCATGCGCAGCAGGCGGCCAATACGCTCCCGCTCGCCGCGGGTGCTGTTGTAGACCAGGGAGCCCTGGCTAACCTTGCCAGAATAGACCCGAAAATAGGACAAACGCCCCACATAGGGATCGGCCACGATCTTGAAGGCCAGGGCGGCGAACGGCTCATCGCCGGTAGCCTGCCGCTCGATCGTCTCCCCCGTCTTAGGATGGACACCCTTGATGGGTGGCACATCCACCGGTGCCGGCAGGTAGTCGATCACCGCGTCCAGCAAGGGCTGAATGCCCCTGTTGCGCATGGCGCTGCCGCAGAGGACAGGAGTGACCACGTTGGCCAGGGTGGCACGGCGGACAGCCTTGTCCAGCTCGGCGGCTGGTATGTGGCGCCCTTCCAGGTAGCTGATGAGCAACTGGTCGTCCAGCTCGGCCACCGCCTCGACGAGCTCCTCCCGACGTATCCTCGCTTCCCCCAGCGAGCTGATAATGAGCTCGCCTGCCCCTGGAGCTACTGCGCCCGCCTTCGGCAGGGCAGCCATGAACTCCTCAGGCCAGCCGTCACGATCCTCGCCGTACTTCTCGGGCAGAGGGACCTTCACAGGCTCCTCGTCCTTATCAGCCGGGAAGAGCCAGGCCACCTCTTTCACCAGGTCGATGACCCCCAGATGCTTCTCCTCCACGCCCAGAGGGATCTGGATGGGTAGCGGCCGCGCTATCAGCCTGTCGCGGATCATGCCCACCGTGCGCCAGAAGTCGGCCCCCACCCGGTCCATCTTGTTGACGAAGGAGATACGCGGGATGTGATAGCGATCGGCCTGCCGCCATACCGTCTCCGACTGGGACTGGACGCCAGCCACAGCGTCGAACAGCACAATGCCGCCGTCCAAGACCCGCAGACTGCGCTCCACCTCCACCGTGAAGTCCACATGGCCAGGCGTATCCATGATGTTGATCATGTGCCCTGCCCATTCGCACGTGGTAGCGGCAGCGGTAATAGTAATCCCTCGCTCCCGCTCCTGGGCCATCCAATCCATCACAGCCGTCCCTTCATCCACCTCGCCGATCTTGTAGGTACGGCCGGTGTAGAAGAGGATACGCTCGGTAACGGTCGTCTTACCCGCATCTATGTGGGCGATGATCCCTATGTTGCGAACCTTTTCGATGAGCGCAGACTTAGTCATGGCTTTATCTCAAGATCATTAGGAAGAGGGGAAACGTTAGGTGTTCATAGGTACGGCCGCTACACAGAGGTTACCATCGGTAGTGAGCGAAGGCCTTATTGGCTTCAGCCATGCGGTGGGTGTCGTCCCGGCGCTTGATGGTGACGCCCTGGCCGCTGGCAGCATCCATCAACTCAGCGGCTAGCCTCTCAGCCATCGGCCTCCCCGTGCGAGCACGCGCCGCCGTCAGAAGCCAGCGTATGGCCAATGCCATCTGCCGCTCCGGCCGCACCTCTAGAGGGATCTGATAGGTGGCCCCACCTACACGCCGAGGCCGCACCTCCAGAATAGGCTTGGCATTGCGTATCGCCTGTTCGAATACCTCCACAGGGTTGCGGCGAGCCCGCTGCTCGATGATGTCCAGAGTGCCGTACATTACCCGCTCAGCGGTACTCTTCTTGCCGTCCCTCATCAGTTTGTTGATGAACATCTGTAACCAGACACTATTGTGCCTGGCATCAGGCGATACCCGCCTACGGATGACCTTGCCTCGCCTCGGCATCGCTCTGCCTGCCCTACCTGATCTCCTCCGTGCGACGGGTGCCGTACTTGCTGCGACTCCGCTTCCGCCCCACCACCCCTTGGGAATCGAGGGCACCGCGGATGACATGATAGCGTACCCCCGGCAAGTCCTTCACTCGCCCTCCCCGGATGAGCACTACCGAGTGCTCCTGAAGGCTGTGCCCCTCGCCAGGGATGTAGGCCGTAACCTCCATCCCGTTGGTCAAACGCACCCGCGCTACCTTGCGCAACGCGGAGTTAGGCTTCTTGGGAGTCACCGTCCGCACCTGGACGCAGACACCCCGCTTCTGAGGAGCCCCCTGCGCCCGGACCAGCCTATTCTTCAAAGCGTTGTAGGAAAAGCGCAGGGCTGGCGCCTTGGTCTTTCTGACCAGCTTCTTACGCCCCTTCCGCACCAACTGACTTATGGTGGGCAAATCCTCTCCCCCTCAAAACACAGCGAAAAAGGCCGAAAGCCTTATTCCTGAGCCAGTCGACGGTGAGGCTTCAGCCCCTAGCTGTCCGCCGACCGTTGTCACTTTGGGGTCTTTCGACCTGTACGTATTTACGTATAGCGTATATACGCAATGGACGCCAGACGCCAACGTTAGACTATATCAAAGTTCGCACGCTGTCAAGAGCACTCACACACCCGATTAGCTGTGGAGACCGCTCACCTACGAGCAGACGTCGAGAGCGTGGCCTCAGCAGAGCAGGGTGACGGAGGACTGCTCCATGCCATGTCTCATCTTCCCTGCACCATAGCCAGGAACTCAGAGCGAGCGAATATCCCCTTGCGAAAGGGCCCCCGCACTGCCAACGTCACCACTCGCGTACCCGGCTTGTGGGCGCCCCGCATGCTCAGGCAGAGATGCTCCGCCTCCAGCACAACCCCCACACCGTCGGCATCCAGCGCCTCCAGAATGCAATCGGCCAGAAGCCGCGTCAGACGCTCCTGAACCTGGGGCCTCCTGGCGAGAATGTCCAGCGCCCGCGCGATCTTGCTGATACCCACCAGGCGACCATTGGGGATGTAGCCCACGTGGGCCACTCCGTAGAAGGGAAGAAAATGATGCTCGCACAGGGAGTAGAAGGGGATATCCCTGAGGACTACCGGCTCATCCTTCTCCTCCCGGAAGCCGCCCCGCAGCACCTCCAGGGGGTCCCGGTCGAGGCCAGAGAAGAGCCCAGCATACATCTCGGCGATGCGCCGAGGCGTCTCGGCGAGACCCTCCCGCTCGGGATCCTCGCCGATGGCCTCGATGATCTGTCGCATCGCCTCAGCGATCCTGGCGCGATCTACCATGTTCCCCTAGCCTTAAGGAAAGTCCGCGCCTGAATCCCTGGCAGCGGCCAAGTGTCAGGCGCGGTCGCAAATTGGCAGCTTCGTGATATTGTACAGGCGCGCCCTTCACAGGATCAATCAGTACAGAGGCGGGATATGCCCCTATGCCACGCCGATGGCCTTCTCCACAGCAGCCAGGTCAGCGGGCACCTCGCGGATCTCGGTGGGGACAGCCATCGCTGTCTCCGGGTCCTTGAGGCCGCTCCCAGTGATGATGCAGACGATGGTGCTGTTGCCGAGGTCCAGCCCCTGGCGGCTCATCTTGAACAGACCCGCCAGCGAGGCCGCCGAGGCTGGCTCGCCGAAGATGCCCTCCTCCTGGGCCAGCAGGCGGTAGGCCGTCAGGATCTCCTCATCGCTCACCGCCTCTATCACGCCGCCCGAGGCGTCGCGCGCGGCCTCAGCCCCCTTCCAGCTCGCCGGATTGCCGATGCGTATGGCCGTAGCCACCGTCACCGGCTTCTCCACCGGCCTCCCCAAAACGATGGGAGCCGCCCCCGCTGCCTGGAAACCCATCATCCGCGGCCTCTTGGTAGCCTTTTCCCTCTGCTGATACTCCACGAAACCCCGCCAGTAGGCGGTGATGTTGCCAGCATTGCCCACTGGAATGAACAGGTAGTCGGGGGCATCCCCCAGGTGATCAATGATCTCGAATGCAGCCGTCTTCTGGCCCTCCAGCCGATAGGGATTGAGGGAGTTGACCAGGGCGATGGGATGCTTGTCGGTGATCGCCCGCGCCAGGGTCAGGGCCTGGTCGAAGTTGCCGTCCACAGCGATGACCTGGGCACCATGAGCCACTGCCTGGGCCAGCTTCCCCTGGGCAATATTACCCTTTGGCACCAGAACATGGGCCCTCAGGCCGCAGTGGGCGGCATAGGCTGCGGCGGCGGCGCTGGTATTGCCGGTGGAAGCACAGAGCACCGCCTTTTGGCCCTCCTCTATCGCCTTGGCCACCGCCACCACCATCCCGCGATCCTTGAAGGAGCCGGTAGGGTTGCAGCTCTCCAGCTTGAAGTAGAGGGGGCCACAGCCCAGTTGGGCCTCCAGCCGCTGCGAGCGCACCAGAGGCGTCTCCCCCTCCCCCATGCAGACAAGGGGGGTGGCCTCCGTTATCGGCAGATAGTCCCGATAGCGGCGCAGTACGCCAAGTCGATCACTCGCCGCCCAGCTTGAGGCCACGCTGTTTCATCTCCTTCAGTTCCTGTTCCATGGCAGCCAACTGGCGGCGTTTCTGGCGCTCCTGGAACTGGCTCGACTTGCGCAGGTAGTCCACCACCTGTTGGCGCTGTTCACGGATTTGCTGCTGAAACGCCGCCAGGCGCTCCATCTGCGTCTGACTCTTGCTCTCCACCAGCTCCAGGGCACGAGCATGGTCTTCGGCGCGCTGCTGCTGCTCTCCCAGCACCTGCTCTAGAGCCTTCAGCCGCTCCTCCAGGCGCTGCCTCTCCGTGCGCCAGCGCTCCTGAACATCCGCTAGCTCCTGGTGGACCACATGGTCGTCGCTCATGATGGTCACCTGCTCTCCCAGGCGACGCACCTGCTCCACCAAGAGTTGCACCCGCTCGGACAGGATGGAGTCCTGCTTGGTCAAGGCGTCCGTCTCAGTGTGCAGACGTCTCGCCTCATCCTCCAGGCGCTTGACAGCCTCGCTGTGACGAGCCGTCTTCCTCGCCATCTCCTCGATGCCCTTCTCCGAGGCCTCCAACCGCTTCTCCAAGAGAGAGGCATCGTCCCGAAAGCGGCGTCTACCCTCCTCCACGGCCAACATACGCCCCTCGTATGATTGAGTCAGCCTCTCCGCGGCCTCCAGGCGGCGCAGGGATGCGCTGTGCTCCTCCCTCTCCCGCTCCGCCGCCGCCTGCTGCTGACGCATCATCTCCTCAATGCGGCTCTGATTGGCCAGTTGACGCTCCTGGAGGCGCCCCAATTGTTCCCTGGCCTGGCGCACCTCGTCCTGTAGGTGGGGGAAGGCTGTAAGATGTGAGGCCAGGGCGGAAAGCACATCTTCCCCCTTCTGCACACTCTCCGCCAGGTTCCACAGCTGGTTTTGCGCCTGCTCCACCTGCTGCTGCAGCTTATAGAGCTGGCTCTTGGCCTGCCGCAGCTCCTCCTCCAGCCAGGAAACCGCACCAGCCGGCGCAGTTGTCGCCTCCGCCGGAGAAGGGTCGGCCTTTGGCTGCTTCTTGTCCGCACCCATCGATATCCCCCCTGCCTGCCGCTAGGCCGGTCAGCTTTCCACCCGCAGAAGATTGCCGATGCGGCTCACCACCGCTAGCTTGCCTGCCTCCTTGATGGTCTTCTGCACCGATTCCTCACGCGCGACGTGGGTCATGATCACCAACTCCGCCGTCTGAGCCACCTCATCGCTCTCTTTCTGGAGCACCGAAGCGATGCTTACGCCGTTGTCGCCGAAGCAGCGGGCGATCTGACCCAGCACGCCGGGCTGATCGGCCACCTCCATGCGCAGATAGTACTGGGTGGTCAGTTCGGCCACCGGCTTTATGGGCAGCGCCCGGCCCGCCCGCCAGGGCGGCCGATCTCCCCTTCGGCCGGCCTTCGCCGCCGCCACGCTATGAGCGGCGTCCATGACGTCGGCCACGATAGCGCTGGCCGTCGGAAGGGGGCCTGCCCCCGGCCCTTGAAACAGCACCCGCCCCAGCAGATCGCCCTCCACCTGAATGGCGTTGAGCACCCCGTCCACGTTGGCCAGAAGCTCCTCCTTGGGCACAAACGCCGGGTGCACCCTGACATCCACGCCGTCCTCCCCCGTTCTGGCCACGGCCAGAAGCTTGATAGCATAGCCCAGGTCGTGAGCGTAGCGGAAGTCGCGAGCGTTGAGGCTGGTGATCCCTTCGCGGTAGACATCGTCTGGCTGGACATGAGTGTGGAAGGCTAGGCTGGCCAGGATGGCCACCTTGTAGGCGGCATCGAACCCCTCCACGTCGTTGGTGGGATCAGCCTCGGCGTAGCCCAGGGCCTGAGCCTGCTTCAGCGCCTCCTCGAAGTCCAGCCCCTCTTTGCTCATGCGAGTCAGAATATAGTTCGTGGTGCCGTTGATGATAGCCCGAATGGAGGTGATTTCGTTGGCCGAGAGGTCGCGTCTCAGAGGACCGATGATGGGCGTGCCGCTGCCGACGCTGGCCTCGAAGAGGATATCCACCCCATGCTCCTGAGCCAGGGTCAAAAGTTCGAGACCATGCTTGGCCATGACCTCCTTATTGGCGGTCACCACGTAGCGGCCGGAGAGGAGCGCTTCCTTGATGAAATCATAGGCCGGCCGCTCGCCACCCAAGAGCTCGATGACGATATCGACGGCCTCGTCGTCCAGCGCAACACGCGCGTCGTCGGTGACTAGGCGGCGGTCCACGGGCACGCCATCAGCCTTGTAGAGGTCGCGCTCCAGGATGTGGCGCAGGTTTAGCCGAAACCCCAGTTGCTCGGCGTAGGCTGGCCCCTTCTCCAGGAGGGTGCGGGCCACGCCGCTCCCTATCACCCCTAGGCCCAGCAAAGCGATCTGAATCTCGTCCTGCCTCGCCATCGTTCCCTACCTTACAAGCCGAAAGCCTTGTCGACTGCCCACTGGAGCTTGTCCGCGTCTAGTAGTAGAGGCTGGAGCTCAGGCACAGCGAAGAGAGTCCGCTGCTCATTCATCCAAAGGGAGAAGTAGCTGCTGCTGATGCGGGTCCGCTGATCGTCCGTCACCTCCCGCTCGGCCTCCTTCTCCTCCACCTCAAAGATGAAGTAGCCCCCCGGCCCGGGGATAGGCTGGCTGAGAGTACCCACCTCCAGATCGAACACCTTGACAGCGTACGATAGGTCCAGTTCATCGCGGGCCAGCCACTCCCGCTCGCGCCCTTCGTCCTCCGTGGCGCTGTCCACCCAGCCCCGCTCACCGCCCTCCTCCTTGGTAGCGCTGTCCAGAGAAAGCTCACGGGCCAGGTCGCCGAAGTCTTCGCCAGCATCCAGCCGTTCCAGCACCGAGCGGGCCTCATCCTCTGTGCCCACCAGGATCTGGCGCATCCTTACCTGCTCGGTGGTCTCGAGCACAGACAGGGAGAAGACCTCCTGCACCTTGCGGCTTAGAAGGTCGGTCTCTATCATCTGTCGATACTCCTCTTCCGAGAGATCGCTCCTCTTCAACTCCTGCTCCAAGGCGGCAGCGAATGCGTCGGGAGCGCTCTGCGTCAGGCCCAGCCGATCACCGATCTCCAGCTCGATCTCCTCCGGCGACACGGACACGCCCAGGTCGGCGGGTGCTCTCTGCCGCAGTAGCTCTTCCCACTCCAGAGTATTCACCATCAGGCTAGTGGCCAGAGAGGCCTGCTGGGGCTGTTCTTGAAGGCCGTACTCAGCCACCAGGAGCCTAAGACGGCGGGCGAAGTAGTCGAGATCGAAGGTGGTTTCGCCTACCTGAACGGCCTCGGAGCCAGGACGCTGGACGTGCTCCTCGTACCAGGGTTGAAAGACCAAAGCGTAGCCGAGGAACCCAAAGATGACCACCAGAAACAGCCCAAAAGCAGTGATGACCGCCACCTGGCGCCGAAAGTCGCGGCTCCAGGGCCGCCGCCGCGGGCGCGGCGGGATGGGCAGCGGTCTCTGTCGTCTCTTCTTGACCAAGGGTAAAACCCCTTCAAGAATAACGGACGGAGAAGCAGACGGAAACCCTCCCCCACCGTCCCAGCTTGGACAGCGCCAGCTACTGGCGTGAAGAGGAAGAGCCCGCGGCGCGAATGTGCTCTGCCGTGTAGGGCAGAAGAGCCAAATGCCTGGCCCGCTTCAGGGCCTGCGATAGAGCCCTCTGATGCTTGGCGCAGGTCCCCAGCTTCCTCTTGGGCTCGATGCGCGCACGATCAGACAAAAAGCGACGCAGCTTGCCAACGTCTTTGTAGTCGATATCCGTGGCGTGCTCCACACAGAACATGCAGACCTTGCGCCGTCGGCCGTATCGCCCGCGGGGCCTGCGTCTAGCCGGCTCGGCACCGACCTCTTCTCGGGATTCTTGTTCTCGTTCTTTTGCCATCGCTCAAACCCATCTACTCAAAGGGTAACTCCTCGGCCTCCGTCGTCTCGGCCTCCGTCGTCTCGGCCTCCCTCGTTTCCGCCTCTCCCTCCTCAGGCAACGGCACACCCGGCGCCCGGTCGAGGAACAGCACCCTATCGGCCATCACCTCGTTCCGGAAGCGCCGCTGTCCGTCGGGCGCTTCCCACGAGCGGCTACGCAGCCGTCCCTCCACATAGACCCGCCGCCCCTTCTGAAGGTACTGACTACACTGTTCGGCCAGATTGCGCCAGGCTACGACGCTGAACCACTCCGTCTCCTCTCGCCGTTCGCCCTCGCGCGAAGTGGATCTATAGTTAGTAGCAACGCGAAAGGTCGTCATGGCGTCACCGCTGGCGGTGTAGCGCATCTCCGGATCGGTGCCCACATTGCCGATAATCATCAACTTGTTCAGACCTGCCATCGCGCCAGCTCCTTTCGCTCAACCCCAAGACGCTCACGCACTTCAGGGGGCGGCGGTTTCGCCTTCCTCCCTCCGCACGACCAGATGGCGTATCACTTCCTCTGTCAACTCTATGCTCGCCTCCAGATCGGACACCTGAGTGGGGTCAAGCTTGAACTGGGTAAGAACGTAGTTGCCTTCGGTGTACCGCCTGATGGGATAGGCCAGCTTCCTTCGGCCCCACCGATTGACCTCGGCCACCTCGCCACCACGACCGGTGATGAACTGCCCCACCTTCTCGATAGTATTGGGCACTTCCTCCTCCGGAACATCAGGGTTAATGATCATCACCATCTCGTAATCGCGCAAGGGCTCGCTCCCCTCCTCCCTGCTAGCAGGCGAAACCCGAAGTCCACCCGCCACGGACCATAGAACGCAGCGAATTATAGCATGCGACTGCTTCCTTCACAAGCGAAGCGGCTTCTGGGCAAGGTCTGCCCACCCTCATCGGCCAGACGACGCTTCAGTCTCTAGCTGCGTCGGCGATGCCCGGCACAGGGAAGCTGCTGGCGAGCTCCACCACCTCCCGACGTACGGCCACCGCCACCTTCTCATCCTCTATGCTGTCCAGAATGCGGGCGATGAGTGTGCCGATGCGGCGCATCTCGTCCGGCCCGAAGCCCCGGCTGGTAACCGCCGGCGTGCCGATGCGGATGCCGCTGCACACCGTCGGCGGTCGCTCATCGTAGGGGATGGTGTTCTTATTCACCGTGATGCCCACCGCGTCCAGAGCTAGCTGAACATCGCGGCCGGTGAGCCCCTTCACCCCCACATCCACCAGCAGCAGGTGGTTGTCGGTGCCGCCGGAGACGATGCGCAGACCGTGGCCCTGAAGCTCCTCGGCCAAGACCTTGGCGTTCTCCACGATCCGCCGCTGATACTCGCCGAACTCTGGCCGCAGGGCTTCGCCGAAGCACACCGCCTTGGCGGCGATACTGTGCATGTGCGGCCCGCCCTGGGTGCCAGGGAAAACGGCACGATCGATCTTCTGAGCCAGGTCTGCCTGACAGAGGATGAAGGCGCCGCGAGGGCCGCGCAGGGTCTTGTGAGTCGTGGATGTGACCACCTGGGCATGGGGCACCGGCGACGGATGGAGGCCCGCAGCCACCAGGCCGGCGATGTGGGCTATGTCCGCCAAAAGATAGGCCCCCACCTCATCGGCGATCTCCCGGCAGCGAGCGAAGTCGATGATCCGCGGGTAGGCCGTGGCCCCCACCACGATGACCTTGGGCTTGTGCTCGCGGGCGAGAGCGGCCATCGCATCGTAGTCCAGAAGCTCCGTCTCTCGGTCGACGCCGTAGTGCGCGAAGCGATACAGCTTCCCCGAGAAGTTGACCGCCAGGCCGTGGGTAAGGTGGCCGCCCTGGGCAAGGTTCATGCCCATGGCCGTGTCGCCCACCTCCATGAGGGCGGTGTAGGCAGCCCTGTTGGCCTCGGCGCCGCTGTGGGGCTGGACGTTGACATGATCGGCGCCGAAGAGCTGCTTGAGTCGGCTGATCGCCAGCTCCTCCACCTCGTCCATGTGCTGGCAGCCGCCGTAGTAGCGCTTCCTCGGATAGCCCTCCGCGTACTTGGTGCTGAGGACAGTGCCCAGCGCTTCCAGAACGGCGGCGCTGGCATAGTTCTCCGACGCGATCAGCTCCAGCCCCAGGCGGTGCCTCTCCTCCTCCCGCTGGATAATCGCCGCCATCTCAGAGTCCTGCTGTTCCAGAACGCCCATCTCTTCCCTCACCCGTTCAGTCCGCTAACCAAAAAGGCAGAGGCCAACCCCCGAAGGTCGTCGCTCCTGCCCCTCGATGCCCGTTTGAAGAGAGCCTGCTCCTCTCGATTTCGGCCCCAGTCTAGTCCAGAGGCAGCCCTGCGTCAACGTCGGCCCTCGCCTGTAACCGGTTCGCCGTTGGTGGCTTGATTCTCCACCCCAGCCTGAAGGCGGGGGCATCGGATTCGCCTCCCCATGCCCCAGCCTTCAGGCTGGGGTTGTGTGTGAACCCGAAAGCCCCTCACCCACCGAGAATGCCCCATTCACCTATGCCTCGCCCGCCAGCCGACGGTCGTGCTCCTGCCAGGCGTACTCCACCAGCGCCATCAGCCCGCCGGAGACCAGCGAGTGGCCACCCAGCAGCACCGGTATGGGCGCGCGCCGGGCCGCCTCGGTGAACTGGCGCAGGAACGGCTCCTCGATCTCCTCATGCCGGCCAATGTCCGAGAGGAAGCGGTCGGCGCGGCTGGCCTCGATGCCCAGGTGGGCCAGAAGCACACGGCTGTCCAGGAAGGCGGCGTCGGCCAGCTCCGCCAGCGTAGCAAAGAACCGCTCCACCCCCACCTCGGCCAGGTAGAAGCCCAGAAGGGAGCGGGCCTGGCCGCCCCCAAGGCGGCCCTCGGCCTGCATGCCCCGCTCCTCGGCGAAGAACCGCACCCGACAGGCCGTCTCCCGCTCCAGATACTGCCACACCTGGCTGCCCGCCCGACCGGCCACCAGCACCTGAGTCGTGGGGTCAGTGAAATAGCCCAGGACCCCTCGATAGGACGCTACGTCCAGTCGCCAGTCGTCCAGCAGGCTCTGCAGGCGGGGGCCGGCTCCTCCCATCAGGGTCAGGATAGCCAGGTCGGAAGGCGAGTCGATGTCGAACTGGCTGGAGACGCTGCGGGGCAGCGGCCGCGGCGCCAAGCCCGCCTGCTCGGCCAGCAAGCGGGCCAGAGGGTTATCGCTGTCGGGCAGCTTGATCTTCCTTAGGGCCTCCCCCGGCGAGAAGGCCACCAGATCGGCTGAGTACAGATTGTTCGTGATGACCAGGCCGTCGCCTGGACCCAGCTCCTGAGCGATGCCCACGAACTCCTGAGCCGAGAGGAGAGGAACGCTACCGCCGCTGAAATAGAGAGGCTTTTCCAGACCAAATCTATCGATGACCCCCGCCAAACGGCGCCCGAAGTGGAAGGCCTCGGCGTCCACATCCACAACGACGCCAGGGGGCAGCTCTGCCAGCCCCTGCCGCGAGTCGGCGACAAGGATGGCGGAGGCGAAGGCACCTGTGGAGAGCGCTCGCTCCAGACTATCGAGAGTAGCGGCGCGGCGGGCGGCGGCCAGCATCTCCTCCAGGGGACTGCCGCTCAGCCCGCCCAGAAAGGCTACTAGGGTGGGAGCCTCAGACAAGTCATCAGAGGGGAAACCCCTACCTACAGCGCCTCGGGGATGATCAAGCCGTAGTCCCCATCGCGCCGCCGATAGAGGAGCGCGTAGGTGTCAGCGTCGGCATCGAAGAAGAGGAAGAAGTCGTGGTGCAGAAGCTCCATTTGCTCGATGGCCTCCTCCTCGCTCATCGGCTTAACAGGAAAGCGCTTAACGCGCACTACCCGGCCCAGAACGATCTCTGTCTCCCCATCCTCCTCCCGTTCCTCCTCAGCTTCCTCAGCCACAGCCGCTTTCCCGGCCAGGGCTGCCCCTTTTGCCTTGAGATGCTTGTCGTTGTGATACACCTTCTCCTTATAGCGCCGCACCTGGCGGGACAGGATATCTGCGGCGGCGTCGATGGCCGGCAGCAGGCGAGGACCCCTCTCCTCCGCCCGCAGGTAGGTACCATTGCAGTTCACCGTTAGCTGTACCACGTACCGCCGAGCGTTCTCGCCCCCCTCCTGCTTCAACTCAACCACCACCTCATCCACCAGGGGAAGATAGCGCCCCAAACGACTCAGCTTGCGGGTGGTGTACTCTCGCAGGCTATCGGTGACAGTGACATGACGCGAACGAAAGGTGAGCTCCATGTCGGATCAATCCCTCCTTGGAGTCCCTGAGCGCAAGACCACTGATCCATTGTAGAACGACCGCACTTACCCTTTCAAGGAGATCAGTCCTCGCGCGCGAAGGTGAGAGCCCAAACGGAAGCGGCGCCAGCCTGGCGCAGGGCACGGGCGCAGGCATCGAGGGTCGCGCCGGTGGTCATTACGTCGTCGATGAGCAGGACGCGCTTGCCCTCCGCCCAGCGACGGTCGGCGACAAAAGCATCGGCCACATTGCGCTTGCGTGCCTCCGCGTCGGCGCTGCGAGCCTGGGGCGCAGTATTGCGGCGACGCGCCAGCCCTCGCTCCGCCAGAGGCAGACCACACAACCGGGAAAGTTCTCGCGCCAGGAGCAGCGACTGGTTATAGCCCCGTAATCGCTGCCTTCTGACGTAGAGGGGCACCGCT
>Ga0209979_1002629_pt1 | contig 16873 bp, 12 predicted proteins | sample AnhtaG_FD_183114 | JGI IMG/M metagenome (GOLD analysis project Ga0209979, IMG submission 183114) | Deep subsurface microbial communities from Anholt, Denmark to uncover new lineages of life (NeLLi) - Anholt_01485 metaG (SPAdes) (version 2) | ecosystem: Environmental > Aquatic > Marine > Oceanic...
TATTCGTCCCGGAAGTATCTGATCGTTGAGAGAACGGGATTGGGAGCCGTGCCACCCAAGGCACATAGGGATGCCTCCTTTATGACACCGCCGAGTTCCTCCATGAGTTCTATATCCTCTTCCTTGCCTCTCCCTTCCGTTATGTCGGTGAGAATATCTAGCATCCTGTCCAGCCCCTCACGGCAGGGTGCGCATTTGCCGCAGGACTCTTCGGTCAGGAACTTGATGAAATATCTCGCTATATCCACCATACAGGTGTCCTCATCCATGACTATCATGCCGCCTGAGCCCATCATCGACCCTGCCTCGGCGAGTCTATCGAAATCAACGGGCAGGTCAATCAGGCTCTCAGGAATACAACCGCCCGACGGACCTCCTGTCTGAACAGCCTTAAATTTTTTACCATCGGGGATTCCACCACCGATGTCGTAGATTATCTCTCTGAGCGTGATGCCCATCGGCACCTCAACCAGCCCGGTGTTGTTTATCTTGCCCACCAGAGAGAATATCTTAGTGCCCTTGCTCCCTGCAGTGCCGATCTGCGAGTACCAGTCAGCCGTGCGGTTGATTATGAGAGGAACATTTGCCCAGGTCTCGACATTATTGAGGTTGGAGGGCTTGCCATTAAGTCCGCTCATCACAGTATGAACGTGCTTGGGCCGTGGCTCGCCTATCTTGCCTTCAAGTGATGCCATGAGCGCGGTTGATTCGCCGCAGATGAAGGCGCCTCCGCCCCGTGAGATCTTGATGTCAAAGTCGAAACCAGAACCGAGGATGTCTTCGCCGAGCAGGCCATATTCTCTCACCTGCTCCAGCGCTATGCTCAGGTTGGCCACGGCAAGGGGATATTCATGCCTGACATAAACATATCCATCGTGTGATCCTATTGCGTACGCCCCGATTATCATCCCTTCTATGACGCTGTGGGGATTCCCTTCGAGGAGGCTCCTGTCCATGTAGGCGCCGGGGTCACCCTCGTCGGCGTTACAGATGACATAGCGGATGCCATCCAATGATGGAGCATTGCGACAGGACTCCCACTTTGCACCCGTGGGGAACCCGCCACCTCCACGCCCGCGCAGCCCTGACCTTCTGATCTCTTCAATTACTTCCTCGGGTTGTGTTTCGAAGAGTACTTTAGATAGAGCTGAGTAACCGCCTATAGCAATGTAGTCATCAATGCTATGAGGATCCACCAGCCTGTTGCTATCAAGGAGAAGCCTGTTCTGCTTGCTATAGAAGGGGATATCCTGCTCACGGGTCACCTTCTTGCCGGTAGAGGGGTCGGCATAGAGGAGCTTCTTGATGACCTTGCTCCCTACTACCGACTCCGAGATTATCTTCGGGACATCAACGGGCGTAACGTGCTGATAGACAATCCTCTGCGGATATATAACGACTACAGGCTCTATCTCGCAGAAGCCCTGGCAGCCCGTAGTCTTAAAATCGACAGTATCAGCAACCCCCAGGTCGCTCAGCGTCCGAGAGATAGCCTGTGCCACCCCGGCGGCGTCGCGCGCAAGCCCGCACGTCCCAACGCTGGTAACGATGCAAATGCGGTTAGGGTCGCGCTGGCCCACTACCCTGGCCCGCAATCGCTCCAGTTCAACTACTGTCTTCAATCTCTCCATGCTTCCTACTTTTTAAGTAGTTTCTTGACCCTTCCAGGGCTCATCTGCCCATGATACTCCCCATCCACAACCACGATGGGTCCTAAAGCACACGCTCCCAGACAGTTAACGGTCTCAAGCGAGTACCGCATATCCTCGGTTGTCTTGCCAGGCTCGATGCCGAGCCGTCTTTTAATTTCGTCGAGTACGGCAGGGGCACGCCTTACATGGCAGGCAGTACCTAGACAAACGCTGACTATATGTTCACCGCGTGGCGTCAAACTGAACGCCCTGAAAAAGGTGGCCACGCCATAGACCTGTATCAACGGTAGACCTAACTGGCTCGCTACTGCTCTCACAGCATCTTCCGGCAGGTAACGCCACTCGGATTGTATGTCCTGAAGTATCGAGATAAGGCTATCGCGGTTGCCACCATACCGCTCGACTATTCCCGTGACTTTCTCTGGATCGATTTCCGCCTCACGGGCAACTGTCTTGGATCCCTCACGTTCTGTGGCGTGCGTTGTCATCTACAATATCTCCTTTACTAGGCCTTCAACATGTTTTGCTATCGCCGGGGCGCTCGTCAAACCTGGGGACTCGATGCCGATCAGGTTTATGAATCCTGGCAAACCTCTATCCTGTTCATGCCTGATTACGAAATCTCGGAAATCGTCTCCTGGGCCTTGAAGCTTAGGCCTGATGCCTGCCATCTCCGGCTCCAGGTCGTCATCCTCAATAAAAGGGAGAAAGGCTTTCACCGAGCGATAGAAAAGTCCTTTTTGCGACTCATCAACCTTGTAATCAATTTCATTTACATATCGTGCATTGGGCCCTAACCGCATTCTCCCCTCTAGATCCAGAGTAGCGTGGATTCCCATTCCCCCGGTACTGGGCTCGGGCACTGGATAGATTAGCCTCTTGATTAACCTGTTTTTACGATTACCCACGTTAAAGTATTCCCCTTTGCAATAGAATAGTTTATACCCTGCCTTGTCTATATCTATCCCCACAAGCTGAGCTATTCTATCGGAGTTTAAACCAGCACAATTTATTAAGACTTCGGTTTTGAAAGTAAAAGGGCCAGATCTATTCTCTACCGTCACTTCGTATCCATTAGACAGCCTTTCTATTCCAATAACCTTTGACTTATAGGCTACCTTAGCTCCTTCCTCTTTTGCCCTATTGAGAAAGTATTTCATCAAAGCGTGTGAGTCTATGATCCCGCTCGAAGGAGAGAAAATGGCAGCAATCGCTTCGACATTTGGTTCCAGTTCCTTAATCTCTTCTGCGGAGAGCATTGTCAGCCCCTTGGCTCCATTCCTTCTTCCCTGGTCCAGCAATGCCTCCAATTTCCCCACCCCTTCCTCCTCGGTTGCTACTATGAGTTTGCCTGTCTTTCTATGGCCAATTCCATATCGCTGGCAAAGTTCGTAAAGCTGGGCATTACCGGCAACACATGTCTCTGCCTTTAACGAACCCCCAGGATAATAAATGCCGGCATGGATGGCCTCACTATTCCTGCTACTCGTTTCTTTGCCAAAGGTCTCGTTCTGCTCCAGTATGTATACTGCCCTGTCCTTGCCTGCTACTTGAGCAGCCACGGCCAGCCCTATCACTCCGGCTCCGATGATCGTAATCTCGGCTTTAGGTAATGCCCCTCCAAACATATCACCGCTCTATTTGAGGATACCCAGGATTATTGATGTTACACGTTTGGCGCCACATCCGGAAACGGTATAAATCTTTACCTTTTCCATTTACAGACCCTTTAATTTTTTTAAATCCTGATACTCCATTACAGCACTCATGGCATGGTTTTCAACCTCGATGCCGGCTTCCACAGCAGCGGCCACCGGGTTGAGACCGCCTAAAATTATTATGCCAATCTTGTTCAGTTCTACCGGGACTTCGCCCACCGACTGACTCGTATCCCCCATAACCAGCAGTCCACCAAGCCCGGCTTCCCTTAAACCGTGGATGACTGTTTCGGCAACAGGCCGGCATAAAGCCGGTATCTCCCTAAAGTTGGCCAGCACCTTCCCTTCACCTCTGCTGGCTACTTCCCCGACACTGGTCATTCTACTTGTGACGAATATCTCCGAGGGGTCTAGCGAAGAACCGGCATACTCGATGAGTTCGACAAATCGGAAAGGTTTGTTATTCCTTATCTGAAGCAGCCCACCGAATTTCGAATCCATCGGGATTCCCGCTTTAAGCAACGCCCCGTTGATGATGATGCTACATACAGTGGCAAAGCCAATCTTGCCTTCAGGGACGGTTACCCCAGCCAGCCTTTCCCCTTCATGGGCTACCGCCACTAAGTCGCTAACACAGATCCCTGCTTCGAAGGCATCCCTCATGGCCTTTAGGGCTTTGTTAAATTGTTCTTTCGGGAAAAGGGAGACATTGACAGGGACTTGACCGCGGCGCTTCTCCCAGTCGAAGGTTGTTTGGATGGCCAGCAGCTCGATCTTGCTGATAATAAAGCCAACCTTGTCACCCACAAGGGCGCTCTTTAGCTCTTCTATCCCCGGCCCGGTGACTAACCTCCCGTCTCTTCCGATCAGTCGGGTAAGACCCCTTTCGTCCATGATCTTGAGGTGGTACCTTACCGCCCGCTCCCCAAGATCGACGCCGTAATCCTGCAATCGCTGGGCAATCACCCGAGCCCCCAGAGGCTCCGGGGACTCACTTAGTATCTTGAGGATAGTTTTTACTTTCCTTTCTACCTCGTGCCGCTCATATCCGATCACTTTTCACACTCCAGCGAAACTGCTGCTAAGTTCGCACCGGTATCCCCTTTTCCTTCAAGTATCTTTTCGCTTCAGGAATGGAAATCTCTCCAAAGTGGAAGACCGAAGCGGCCAATACTGCTGCCGCCTTCCCAATGGTTACCGCCTCATAAAGATGCTCCAGCTTGCCCGCGCCGCCCGAAGCAGTAACCGGAATGGAAACCGCTTCGGCAACAGCTTTTGTCATCTCCAGATCATAGCCCTCCTTGGTACCGTCGGCATCCTTGCTGGTGAGCAAAATCTCTCCTGCACCCAGCTCTTCTACTTTTTTCGCCCATTCCACAATATCAAGCCCCGTCCCCTCGGTGCCACTCTTAATCACTACCTCCAGCCGGGGAAGGTTGCTCCCAGGAGGATTCTTCTTCCCATCAATGGCAACAACAAGCTTCCCTTTCCCAAACTTATTTGCAGCTTCTTTTATAAGTTCGGGATTCTTTACCGCCGCTGTATTGATTGAGACCTTGTTCACACCGAGGTTGAACAGTTCCTCCATATCCGTAATACTTCCAATGCCACCACCTACGGCAAAGGGAACCGTAACCACATCGCAGACCTTTTTGACCCACTCCAACCTTGTCCTTCTATTTTCCACCGTAGCGAAGATGTCCAGGAATACAAGCTCATCTGCTCCTTCCCGGCAATAGGCCTCCGCTGCCTCCACCGGGTCACGGGCATCCCTCAGGTCAACAAACTTTACTCCCTTGACCACTCGCCCTTCCCTGACATCCAAGCAAGGTATGACTTTCACCTCTTTCATATTTACAGATAATCCTTTTCAGTAATTTAATATACAACGGCAAACGGTTACCTTTTGCTATTATAACACATTTTTGTGGTTTGTCAATGGGTTATGAATGGGAATTTTTGACCAATTTTCCCCTTTCAAAATGCTCCTGTGGCGACGAACCAAATTGTTGCCTGGTTCCATTGGTTGATGTATCATAGGCTGGGATATAATCCCCGCATATAGGAGGGAGAATCCCTTGTTTTGGATCGCGGTCTCAGTTAAGGCCGGTCTCCCCGATCCCAGGGGAGAGGCGCTGCAAAAGGATATCCACGACCTTGGAATCACCACGGTAACACAGGCCAGGGTCAGCGACATATATCTTCTGGAGGGACAACTAACCCAAGCTGAGGTGGAAACAATCTGTCAGGAGCTACTGGCCGATCCGGTGGTCCAGGAGTATTCCTTCGAAGAAGCGTTCCTCTCCCCCGATGAGCACGCTCATTTCATCGAGGTGGCATACAATCCCGGCGTGATGGACCCGGTGGAGGAAAGCGTCAGGAAGGGAATTGGCGACCTGGGCATCACCACGGTTGACTCGGTAAAAACGGCTAAGAGATACTTCTTATGGGGTGAGCCCTCAGAACAGGACATTAAAACTATCTGTGACAAGCTGCTGTTTAATCCGGTGATCCAGCACATGGTCACGAAACGGGGAGCGGGCTCTTTACCATCCGCCACATACGATTATTCTCTCCAATCCATTGAACTGCGGAGCCTGGACGATGCCGCGCTAATGGAGTTGAGCAAAAACAGGCTCTGGTTGAATTTGAGCGAGATGAAGCGTATCCAGGATTATTTCTCCAGGTTAGGCCGCAACCCCACGGATGTTGAACTGGAAACACTGGCGCAAACCTGGTCCGAGCACTGTGTCCACAAGACATTTAAGGGTAAGATCAAGCTGGACCAGCTCATTATCGACAACCTGCTCAAGAGCACGATCATGAGGGTTACCGAGGAACTGGAAAAGCCATGGTGCCTATCGGTCTTTGGGGACAACGCCGGGGTAATTGATTTCGACGGCCGCTACGCAATCTGTTTCAAGGTGGAGACGCACAATCATCCCTCAGCGGTGGAGCCATATGGCGGGGCGGCGACGGGGATCGGCGGGGTCATCCGCGACCCACTGGGCACGGGACTGGGAGCGAAACCCATTCTGAACACCGATGTGTTCTGCTTTGCCCCCCCCGATTTCCCATACCAGAGTCTCCCCCCGGGGGTGCTCCATCCCCGCCGCATTTTCAAAGGGGTCCGCGCCGGGGTCGCCGACTATGCCAACCGCCTTGGCATCCCCACACTCAATGGTGCCATACTCTTTGACCAGCGATATGTAGGGAATCCCCTGGTCTTCTGCGGCACGGTAGGGCTGTTGCCGAAGAGCATGAGCCAGCGAGGCCAGCAACAACCGGGGGACCTGGTCGTCCTGGTGGGCGGGAGCACCGGGCGTGACGGTATCCACGGGGTTACCTTCGCCTCGGGAGAACTTACCAAAGATTCCGAGGCAGTTTCTTCCAGTTCCGTTCAGATCGGCAATCCTATTATAGAGAAGAAGCTCATCGATGTCCTCCTTAAGGCGCGGGACCGGGGACTATATCGGCGAATTACCGATTGTGGCGGGGGTGGACTTTCATCGGCGGTAGGTGAAATGGCCGCAGAGACCGGGGTGCGCGTGTATCTGGAACGAGTCCCTTTAAAATATGCAGGTCTCTCCTATACCGAGATATGGCTATCCGAATCACAGGAGCGGATGGTGGTGGCGGCCCCGCCAAGCACTGTTGACCAGTTGATCGACCTTTTTGCCAGCGAGGATGTGGCAGCGACGGTCATCGGCGAGTTCACCGACGATCGCCGGCTTCATCTTTTCTATAATGGCAATCTCGTTGGCGACCTCGACATGGAATTTCTGCATCACGGGTTGCCGCAACTGGAGCGGGAGGCGACCTGGGAGCCACCACAGCATGAGGAGCCTAACTTTCCTCAACCAGCCGACCTGGGGGAGGAGCTATTTCGAATCCTGGGCTCATGGAACGTTTGCAGCAAGGAATGGGTAATCCGCCAATACGACCATGAAGTGCAGGGCGGCAGCGTGCTCAAGCCCCTAGTAGGGGTAAATAATGATGGCCCTGGAGATGCCGCCATAATCAAACCTATACTTAACTCAGACAGGGGAATCATCGTCTCCAACGGTATCAATCCCAAATATGGGGACATCGATCCCTACTGGATGGCCGCCTCTGCCATAGACGAGGCGCTGCGGCAGGTGATCGCCGTGGGAGGCAGCCTGCGAAAGGTGGCGCTGCTGGATAACTTCTGCTGGGGCAATCCCGAAAAGCCTGACAGACTGGGCGGCCTGGTGCGCGCAGCGCAAGCCTGCTACGATATGGCGCTAGCCTATGAGACCCCCTTCATTTCTGGCAAGGACAGCCTATATAACGAGTATGAGACGGAGAAAGGGAGCATATGTATTCCACCTACGCTCCTCATCTCTGCAGTGGCAGTGATGGATCATGTAGGGCAAGCAGTTTCTATGGACTGCAAGCAGGAAGGCGACCTGATCTACATTGTCGGCACGACGTATGATGAATTGGGTGGCTCGCACTACTACGCTATTCACGGCTATGTAGGCAACAATGTGCCCAGGGTGGACCCCAAGAAGGGGAAGAGGCAGATGGATGCCCTCAGTGCTGCCACTGCGAAAAGCCTGGTGAGGGCGTGCCACGACCTGAGCGAGGGTGGCCTAGGGGTGACAGCTGCCGAGATGGCCTTCGCCGGGGGGCTTGGCATGGTAATTTATCTGGTGAAAGTCCCGCTAGGCGATCCGACTTCTCAAAAAATCCGAGACGATTTCGTTCTCTTCTCTGAGTCGAATACCCGCTTTTTAGTGGAAGTATCGCCTAAGGATAAGCACCAGTTCGAGAAAATGATGGCCGGGGTCGATTGCGCCGCCATTGGTGAGGTTATAAGCGACAAAAGGCTCGAGGTTTACGGCCTGAAAGGAGAGCGGGTGCTTTCCGCTCCGCTTGCGGAACTCAAAGATGCGTGGCAGAAGCCACTTCGCTGGTAGGTTGTAATGGCGACAGTGAGGACACTGATATTGCGAGCCCCGGGGACAAACTGTGATGGGGAAACTGCGTTTGCCTTCGAACAAGCGGGATCACAGGTGGACGCGGCACATGTAAACGAACTCATCCGTCACCAGAAGCTCCTTTCCGACTACCAAATAATGGTCATCCCCGGTGGTTTTACCTATGGCGATGACATCTCAGCGGGGAAAATCCTGGCAAATGAACTAAGGCTGAAGCTGGGAGAGGATATACAGAAGTTTGTTGCCGATGGAAGGCTCATCTTGGGGATTTGCAATGGTTTTCAGGTCCTGGTGAAAGCGGGGATTTTACCCGAATTATCACCGCAATTAACCCTGGCAGGCAATGATTCGGGCAGGTTTGAGTGCCGCTGGGTCTATCTCCGCGTCAATGAGACCAGCCCCTGCATATTCACCCGGGGTATGGACATGATGTATCTCCCGGTAGCCCATGGCGAGGGAAAGGTGGTAACCGAACCGGGAATACCAAATATCGCCCTACGCTACGCTGACGAGACGGGAAACACAAACGCCGGCTATCCCCATAATCCAAATGGTTCCATAGATAATATAGCCGGCATATGTGACGATTCGGGGCGTATTTTTACCTTAATGCCACATCCAGAACGCTTTATCCGCTGGACCCAACACCCGCGGTGGACACGGGAGCCGGCTAGAGAACGTGGGGATGGCTTCCGCATTTTTGAAAACGCCGTGGCGTGGGCCAAAACCATTTAATGGCATCCGAGGGAACTATTTACACTGTCGGCACCAGCACCCGCTCCGCGGAGGAGTTCATCGAGCTGCTCACCAGCCGCGGCGTGGCGGCGGCGGTCGACGTGAGGAGGTTCCCCTCTAGCAGGTTAGAGCACTTCTCCAAGGAAAACCTGTCCACATTATTGCACGAGGATGGCATTGACTACGTCCATATGGGAGAAGAGCTGGGCGGCTACCGTCGCGGAGGTTACCAGGCCTTCACTACGACGTCCCAGTTCCGTGAGGGCATGGAAAAGCTCACCGAAATAGCCAGGGGAAGGATGGTAGCGATCGTTTGTGCCGAGCGCTTCCCCTGGCATTGCCATCGCCGCTTTATCAGCGCCGAGCTGGAGAAACAGGGATGGCAGGTAAGCCATATAATCGACCAGGAAAGGGATTGGCTACCAAAGAATAATTCTGCTAGTATATAGATATACAGAGTGCTGTCAGAGTGGGGAGGGCAAACTATGTTTGAGACGAGGATCACCAAAATGCTGGGTATCAGATATCCGATTATCGGCGGAACCATGGCGTCGATAAGCGACGCTGATTTTGTAGCCGCCATTTCCAATGCCGGGGGGATAGGTATTCTTGCGTCGATCATGTACCAAACTAAGGATGATTTCGCAGCGGCCATCGACAGGATCCGAGAACTGAGTGATAGGCCCTTTGCGGTCAACCTCAATTTCTTTCCCGCCCAGTTTCCCGTCTCCCAGGAAGAGTATACTGAGATCATGGTGGAAAAAGGGGTTAAGATTGTGGAAACTTCCGGGCATATGGCGCCGCCGGAGGATTTGTGTAGACGCTTCAAAGAGGCAGGAATGATATGGATTCACAAGTGTGTGGGGCTCCGTTATGCCCTCAAAGCACAAAATCTGGGAGCCGATATTGTTACCGTGGTCGGTTATGAAAACGGCGGGGCCACAGGCAGGCTTGATATCGGGACCCTGGTGCTGGTTCCGACGGTTGCCAAGGGGGTTCAAGTTCCGGTTATCGGCGGCGGTGGTGTTTCCGATGGCCGTGGATTTGCTGCCGTTCTTTCCCTGGGAGCCGAGGGAGTAATCATGGGTACACGCCTTCTCGCGACACAGGAATGTCCAATCCATGAGAGTCTGAAACAGGCGCTCGTCAGTGCGACTGAACTCGATACCATGCTCATCATGAGGTCAGTCGGCACCCACAGGGTCTGGACTAATGCCGCCGCCACTAAGTGTGCTGAGATAGAGGCAACCGGTGCCAGTTTTGAAGAGATTCTCAAGATTGTTTCTGGGGATAATTCCCGAAGAGTTTACTATGAAGGCGACCTTGACTGCGGAGTTGTCCCCTGCGGGCAAGGAATCGGCCAGGTGCATGACATCCCGACAGTAAAAGACCTATTTGATGGAATCATTGCCCAGGCCACTGAAGTGGTGACCGGACTGGTAAAAAGCTGACGCGACCTTATGTTGCTCGAAACAAAGATTCTTGTTGACGGGCTGGTGTTCCCCGAGAGCCCGCGCTGGCACAACGGAAAGCTATGGTTCTCCGACATGCACGGGCACTGGGTAATGACGGTCGATTCCAACGGCAACACCGAGAAAATCGTCGAAGTGCCGGGACAGCCCTCTGGCCTGGGTTGGCTCCCCGACGGCCGGCTGCTGGTGGTTTCGATGACCGATCGTCGCCTGCTGCGACTTGATCCCGATGGGCTTACCGAGATCGCCGACTTACGCCAACTCGCGTCGTCACACTGCAACGATATGGTCGTTGACCAGCAGGGTCGAGCCTACATTGGTAACTTTGGATTCGACATGATTGAGCAGGAGCCTTTCGCGCTGGCCGAGATCGTGCTGGTGACACCGGACGGCGATGCGCGCGTCGTCGCCGAAGAGATGGCCTTCCCCAACGGAAGCGTCATCACCCCTGACGGGCGCACGCTCATCGTCGCCGAGACATTCGGCCCGCGCCTCACTGCCTTTAACATCGAGCCCGATGGCTCTCTAACAGGACGACGCATTTGGGCAGAGATCGAGCAAGCCTTCCCCGACGGAATCTGTCTTGACGCAGAAAACGCAATCTGGGTTGCGTCGCCACTCAGCGCGGAGGTTCAGCGCCTTCGTGAAGGCGGCGAGGTGACCCACCGCGTGAAGGTATCAACACAAGCATTCGCCTGCATGTTGGGGGGTTCCGACCGTCGCACACTCTTCGCGCTCACTGCAGAAACCCTAAATCCCGATGAGGCCCGGGCCAAAGCGAGCGGTCGCATCGAAACCGTCCAGGTCGACGTTCCTGGCGTTGGGCTTCCGTGATTCCGCCTGTCCGCCGATTGAGTGTAACGTCCAGGGGTTGCCCCGTCTTCGCGGGCGCGGTATATGCCACACTCCGGATAGGGAGGACATATTGGAATCAACTTACATCAGAACTCAAAGCAACCTATCTTAGTGGCTTGTTCAAATATGAGTTCTCCGATTCTAACTACCAATGTATGATAGAACCATTTGCAGACCAAATAAGAAATCAGAAGCCACAGTAGTAACGGCTTAGTAAGTCAGGGCTAGCTTTTCATAGCTCAAAGACCAGGGCGAGAGGGAAGAGGGCTAGTTTTCTGCAGCGTAACGACTAGGGCAAAAATGAGAATCTTGTCCCAAACCTATTGACAAATCGGCTTAATCGTGCTAGTCTCTTGCCAAACTTCCGAAGGAGGGTAGAATGCAAGCCTACTGTATGAAGTGCAGGAAAAAGGTGGAGATTAGGAACCCGAGGTCGATAACAATGAAGAATGGTCGGCCCGCAACTCAGGGCAACTGCCCAAATTGTAGTACCAAGGTATTTCGAATCGGCAAGTCGTAAAATCGCTTTGCGGCGTTCCTAGTCCAAAAAAGACACCGTTAACCGGTGTCCCGACCTGGTGTTTCATCGCTTGAGTTTGCTGGGTTGGTTAATAGGTAGAGAATTTATCGCTCCTGCGTCGAATTTTTTTACTATGGCGCAGGAGCGATGTCATTTCTATGCTAGCCCCACGATGGCAATAGCGACGGTGCACGCTGGGGGCATACCACCCATGTTATGGGTCAACCCTAATTTGGGGTTCTTTAACTGGCGGGGGCCAGCCCTTCCCTGAAGCTGAAGGTACATCTCATACATCATCCTAAGCCCGCTAGCACCGACGGGGTGACCGAAACATTTGAGACCACCATCAGGCTGCACCGGCAAACCCCCATCGAGGTCGAAGAAGCCGCCCTCGATATCATCCCTGCACTTCCCCCTGGGGCTGAACTGGAGGTCCTCCATAATCGTGGCCTCGGTTATGGAGAAGCAATCATGGACCTCGGCCATACCGATCTCCTGGCGAGGGTTCTTTACCCCCGCCTCGGCATAGGCCGCCAGCCCAGCACGATAGGTCTCCTCCACATGGGTGAAGTCGTAATCGCTCCTCACCGGGCCTTCGGCAGGGCCAACGCACATCTGTACAGCCTTAATATAGACCGGGTCAGCCCTGAATTTCTTAGCGTCGGCGGCACGCACCACGATAGCGGCAGCTCCGCCATCGCTCACGCCGCAGCAGTCGAAAAGCCCCAGCGGCCAGGCAATTATGGGAGCGTTCATTACCTGCTCAATGGTAAGCTCCCTGTGAAAATGGGCCTTGGGATTCATATTGCCATTATGGTGGCTCTTCACCGAAATGTGCGCCAGCATCCTCTTGCCTTCATCCGGGCTTAGGTTGTAGCGGTCGAAGTACCTCGTCGCCATCATGGCAAATATGGCCGGTGCGGTGGTGGCCACGCCTCCCACTCCCGCGGTGCCCCCAGGTGCGGTGGAAATCAGTCCAGCGAAGCCCATATCCTTCAGCTTCTCCGCCCCCACCGCCAGGGCAATATCAACCACGCCTGAGGCCACCGCATAGGCAGCGTTGCGGAGCGCGTCGGTGCCGGTGGCGCACATATTCTCCACCCTGGTTATCGGCTTGTACTGCAGCCTGAGGCCGGCTAGGCCCAGCCCGGCCATTCCGGTGACCTCCTGCCAGTTTCCCACCCACGCGGCATCGATATCCTTGGGTTCGATCCCGGCGTCCTCATAAGCCTCATAGGCAGCATCGACCATCAGGTCGCTGGCGCTCTTATTCCAGAGCTCACCGAACTTGGTGCAGCCCATTCCAATTATGGCTACTTTATCCTTTACACTCTCTGCCATTTCATCCTCCTTCGTTAGCCTCTTACCGGCCGTGCTTTCCAGTAGTAGTTATGTATCCCGCGATCGAAGTACATCTGCCTAAATACCATCTCCACCGGCATACCCACCTTTACCTGATCCGGGTCACGATCGGTCAGCTCAAACCACCCTCGACCGCCGCCCTCGAAGTCCACGAATACAGGTGAGCCCGGTGGATCGACAACGTCCGCCAGCAGGTCAAGAGAATAGGTGAAGATATGGCCTCTCTTGTCGGAGAAGCGGTAATCCTCGAATTGATCCTTGGCCTGGCAGTAGTAGCACACCCTGATAGGTGTCATGCCACCAACGCCGAAAGGCATCTGGTACTGCACATTGCCGCAGACCTTGCACTTGTCCCCGTAGAGGCGAAGTACCTCCTTGCGGCTCCGCTTCAACGCTGTCAGTGAAGTGAAAGGTATCTCCGGCCTGCGGGCGCGCTCCACAGTGACCAGTCCACGCCAGCGAAGGTAGGTGGCATAATTGGTGAGTACCCGCTTCGATGCCAGGTAACCCTTGGTGGCGCGCCGGTCACGGACCTTTTTATTCTTAATCGCATCCGTTACCTCAATGAGGAAGGCGTCGGCCCCATTTCCATAGTTGGCAAAGAGGATCTTGTCACCCGGCTTGGCCTCTTCTAGAGCGGCGACCAGCATCATCATTGCCATTGCAGTGCCCGTATTGCCCACCGTCATGAAAAATGGCTCCTGGATCTGCTCCATGCCAAAGCCAAGCCCTCCTGTTAGCTTGCCATGCCTTCTTATATCGATAGGGGCACTAACCACTACCTTGGCGAAATCCTTCACCTCAAGCTTATGTTTCTTCATCAACCCGGATATCGCCTGCGGAAGAATGGCGGAGTAGCCTTCATCGAGCACCATCCTGTCCTCCCAAGAACGTATAAAGGTATCACCATCGGCGCGCCACTCACCGGTAAATTCGTCGGATACGAAATAGTGGTCTTCAATACTGGCAATAACATCCTTGTCTCCAATAAGAAGAGCAGCGGCGCCGTCACCAAAGGACCCCTCGACAAAACCGCCCGGTGCCGGCATACGAGTGTCGGCGGCAGCCACCAGAATGTTCCTGGCCGTCCCCGCCTTGACCGCATCCAGGGCTGAAGCGATAGCGATAGTGCCGCCCCGTAGCGAGTTGGCAAAATCGGCGGTTCGGATCTCGCTTCCCATATCGAGCGCTGTGGCGATAATGGTGGAACACTGCTTCTCCTTGTAGGGATAGGTGGTGGTGGCAAGATACAAGCCACCGATCTTCTTGGGGTCGGTACCATGCAAACAGTCGTTGGCCGCTTCCCAGGCCATCGTTAGCGAATCTTCATCGTGACTGGCCATTGCCTTTTCCCCGGGTATGGGAAAACCACCCCAGGCTTTATAAATTTCCTCCCGGCTTAGCCGATGGTACGGGATGTATGCGCCGTAAGAAGTTATCCCAACCATTCAAAACACCTCCTTATAGATATTTACTAGCCGTTTTTAACAGTATATGGAGGCTATCTAAAGCCCCCATAAACAGTGTTACCTATTAATTAGTGCTACCTCGAATACTAATAAGGTCATCTAGCCGATCACCTCCGCTTCAAAAAGCTCTTTGATGCGGGTCTTATCATAGCCGAGCTCGAGCAGTATCTCCTCGGTATGCTGCCCGAAGCGCGTGCTCCAGTTCCTCACCTCGACCGGTGAATCCGAGAGCTTGTGCATCGAGCCGACCTGCTTCACGCGGCCCAGGGTGGGGTGATCCGATTCGATAATCATGCGACGGGCGATTAACTGAGGATCGGATTCCACCTCGTCTATGTCATAGACCGGAGCAACGCATGTATCCTTCTGTCGCAGCAGCGCGACCCACTCATCCCGTGTTTTTGTCAGGAAGGTCTCCCTGAAATAGTTTAATATCTCTTCTCGCTTCTCGCCCTCGGCAAACTGATGCTCAAGGAAATGCTGGCAACCGAGAAGCTCACACAGGTTGGCATAAAACCACGGCTCTAGCGCGCCGATGCTGATATATTTACCGTCCTTGGTTTGGTATACATTATACCAGGGATAGTGCCCGGTGAACATCGTCTCCCCCTTTTTGGGGACCATCCTATTATATAGATAAGGGCTTATCTGAATGGAGGTCAGTTCCACCACTGCGTCTGTCATGGACATATCCACAAACTGCCCCCTGCCAGTCCTCTCCCTGGCCATCAACGCTGCCAGAATCCCTATAGCAGCGGACATTCCACCAGCAGCGAAGTCCGCGATTATGGCACCCGGAATAATAGGCGCTCCGCCCACCGGTCCGGTCATCCCTAAAAGACCACCGACAGATATGTAGTTAATGTCATGCCCCACCAGATCGCGATAGGGCCCTTCTTGCCCGTAGCCAGTCAGTGAGGCATACACAATTCGCGGGTTGATCTCTTTAATGGTATCGTAGTCAACCCCCAAGCGTTTCACCACCCCTGGCCGGAATCCTTCCATCACCACATCGGCGCTTTTGGCCAAATCATAGAAAATACTGCGGCCCGCTTCCGCCTTTAGATTAAGCCCCATTGTCCGACAGTTCCGAAATCCGGGCTGGACAGCCGTATCGAACAAAAACATGACCGGTCCGCCACGGCGTTCGGGATGAGCCTCATAGATCTTTATCACTTCGGCACCGAGATCGCCCAGCGTATTGGCGCAGAAAGGGCCGGGGCCGAGCCAGGCCATGTCAAGTATCCTTAAGCCTTCAAGAGCTAATGCCATCTTTTTACAATATCCTAAGTGTGCTAAAAATCTCGCCCCTATTCCGTTTTGCTCACCAATTCGGCTAAATCCAGAGGTTCACCCTTGGATGGGTCTCGCTCAAGGCTGATTGCGCCAATTGGGCAAACATCTTCACAAACGCCACAGCCCATGCACTTCCCCTGGTCAATAACCGCCATCTCATCACTCATACTAATCGCATTGAAAGGGCAGCAGTTATCGCAACTGCCGCATCCGTTACAGTCATCGCCAACATGGGCAAGATAACCCGAAGGGGCCAGGATAGGGATTGACCCCTCTAACTGGTTCCACATCTTTACCCCTAGGCAGCAACATCTGCAGCAATTGCAAAGGAAGTAAAACCTCTCGCCCATATCTTTCTTGAAATAAGCACAGTGAACGTCGCCTCTCTCATGTGCTGCCTCCAGGATAGTCACCGCCTCATCTTGAGAACCCTTGCGGAACGAGGGGTTATGTTCGGCGATGAAGGAGGCAAAGGGCTCCCCGACAATGAGGCAAACCTCCATAGGAGGAGGAAGACAGGGATTTTCCGAAGCTTTGCGACAGGCACAGGTCCCTACCGCAATCGCTTGCGGGTTCTTGAGGATTATGTCTTTGGCAACCTTAAACGGGATCACCTGCTCTGGTGTAATCAGAGACAGGTCCATTTTCTGGGTAACCAGCTGTATCGCGTCCTTCAACTTCACCACTTTCCCATGATAGATACTAGTGGCAAGATCCGGCGCGGTCTCCGCGACACGCTGGATAGAGGCCTCAAGCATCTCATCTATATCTGCTTCCGGCAGCTCCTCACGTTCCTTGGTAGGCAGGCCACATGCCACAATGGCATGGTGCATAAAGTGGTCAAGATACTTCAGGTAAATATAGGCGGGGAAGAAGTCACTCTTGTCCTC
>Ga0209979_1002630_pt1 | contig 16869 bp, 22 predicted proteins | sample AnhtaG_FD_183114 | JGI IMG/M metagenome (GOLD analysis project Ga0209979, IMG submission 183114) | Deep subsurface microbial communities from Anholt, Denmark to uncover new lineages of life (NeLLi) - Anholt_01485 metaG (SPAdes) (version 2) | ecosystem: Environmental > Aquatic > Marine > Oceanic...
AATTGCCTCAAGTACTTCCAATACTGGAAGTTATTCATGGGATATTTCCTCAAGTCTTTCTACAAGCTCATATTACGTGATAAAAATTATAAGCACGTCAGACAGCAGTTTGTATGATGAAAGTGTTTATTTTTCTATTGATGAACTCGAACGATATATCTCTGTAAATTCTCCCTCTTATGGAGAAACACTATATCAAGGGGATACTCATGCGATAACCTGGAGTTCAAATAATGCAGGTAGTTATGTTAAGATTGAGTTGTATAAAAATGGGTATTTTTATTCGACAATTGATTCATATGTTTATAATGGTGGAAGCTATTATTGGGAGATACCTAATAGTTTAGCTGCAGGTAGTTATGAGATAAAAATAACAAGTTTGTCAGATGACTCTACTTATGATTCTGCATATCTAACAGTAAAGGGGACGTCTTCACCCGTTGTTCCCGAATCCTTAGAAGGGTGGGAGATTTGCATAGTAGGAATATTCTTAGTCGTTGTTGTCATCATTGCATTTGCTTTGAAAAATAAGAAAAAAAAACCGACAGTACAAAAAACTAAAAAAGAAGATGAATTAAAATTAAATCAACTTAAGGGTAAAGTTCAAAAATGGAAGAAAGAAGGATATGACGTTGATGAACTTGAGCATAAGATGGATTCCATGGAGAAGCCTTAATTGTAGATATTACTAATAAAAATTGCACACTATTGGATGGTCGCCCATTGGCGTTTGATGAAGTATAGTATTTAAAACAATATGCTTTTGGAAGAAAACAGAGTCTATTATTTTTCCTTTTTTTTATCACTTTTGGTAACGTAATTTACTAGTGTTCTAAAATAATTATTCATATTTTTTAAGTCTTCGTGGACAGAACTCATTTGCTTACCAAATAAATCATATTTTTGGTCAAGTCTACCAAAGCTTTGGACCATATCTCCATGCATGTTTTTAACATTGGTAGCTGTCTGCGACATGATATGACTGCCAGTATCCATTTTTATCAATGTTTCTTGAGCATGAGACGGAATATCAGCATAGTCGATTTTAAAAAAACCAAATTCCTTAGGTAGATTAAACCTATCAATCTCTTTTTGGGATGTATGTCTTTCAATATTTTCAACATTTGGGGAATAAATATCTACTGTATCATCTTTTATGTTTATTTGTTTTATGAAATCAGTTAAATGCTTTGAATCTTTGCATTTACAAAATATTTCTACATTGCCATTATCTAAATTTTTGACAGTACCCAAAACATTCATTCGCCGAGCTATTCTCATAACAATATTTCTATAGCCGACACCCTGAACATATCCTTTTACAAGAAGATGTGCTATAAGTCTGTGTTCTCCATCGTTGTTTTCTTTCATTTTATCACATGATACTATAGTTTATATAATATATTACTACAATATATATTTAAATTTTTGCTCTTCTCGTTCTTGTCCTCACCTCAATTTATTAGAGTAACTTTACTATAGATAATTATCTAGTTGATATTAAAGCATTTCTATCGGGAGAAATTCTCCCGGTAATTCCAGCCTTTTAACTTGCCAATGAGAACATACCAACAAGCGAGATAAAGTCACCAATTGGCAACCACCTATTGTTATATCCATTTTGGAGAAAATTTTTTATAGTCTAATTGAATTTATATTTTGATATTTGAAATAGTTAAAAGATGATGTTATGCAGTACTATGCCGTTTCTGAGAAAGGCGTAAGAGATCAAAACGAGGATCATTTCATAGCAGAAAAAATAGATGATTTCTTTGTTTTTGGTGTTGCTGATGGAATTGGCGGACATATTGGAGGGGAGTTTGCAAGTAAGATAGCAATAGTTGAACTTAAAGAGGCTATAAAAAGAAAAGGAGAGCATGGTTTAAAAGAGGGCTTTGAAAAAGCAAATTCAACTATTTTCTATGAAAATGAGAGAAGACAAAGTAACATGGGAACAACACTTGTTGCATGTATTGCAAAAGAAGAAACCGGTGAATATATCATTGCGAATGTTGGAGATAGTAGGGCATATATCTTCGGTGATAAAACTTGGAAAACAAGTGATCATAGTTTGGTGCAGGAACTTGTTAATAAAGGTGTTATAGGTAAAGAAGAAGCAGATGGTCATCCACAGAAAAATATTGTGACAAGAGCTCTTGGTTTAGAAGAAAGCGTTAAGGTAGACATATACAATGAGATAGAAACAACTTCAGCTGTTCTTTTGTGTTCTGATGGTTTAAGTGATTATGTAAAAGATGTAGAAATTGCTGAAATCGTGAAAAACAGTCCAAAGATGGCTTGTAACAAACTAATTAAAAAAGCATTAGACAATAAAAGTAAGGATAACATAACAATTATAGTTGTAAATTTTAGGGAGTGAAAATTATGGTAGGTGATGAAATAAGTATATTTCTAAAAAAGGCAGAAGAATATATTTCACTTGCAATTGAAAAGGAAAAAAAGAAAGAGTATGATGGTGCAAGGAATTATTATTTAATGGCATCAAAAGCACTTTTTGAGGTAGCAAAAAGATCACCAGACGAATTGAAAAAAAGAAGGATGGAAAAAGCAGAGAAATTGATGGAAAGAGCAAAAAATCTTCCACAGGCGATACGAGAGGGCGGGGAGAAAAAAGAGGAAGAAGTTGTTAAAATGCTTGAAAAACCTACGATAACGTTTCAGGAGGTTGCAGGTCTTCATGATGTTAAGGAAAAAATTAAGGATTTGATCATCACTCCATTTAACTATCCTGAGGTTGCAAAAAAATGGAAGGTGAGAACGGGAGGCGGAGTGTTGCTTTATGGTCCTCCAGGTACTGGGAAAACATTGCTTGCAAAGGCTGTTGCTGGTGAACTTGATGCAGATTTTTTTTATATTAAAGCCAGTGATGTGATGTCGAAATGGGTTGGGGAAAGTGAAAAAAAGGTAGCAGATCTCTTTGCAAAAGCTCGTGAAAGCAGCAAAGCGGTAATTTTTATTGATGAGATTGATGCGTTGATTCCAAAGAGAACCGGTCAGTCGTCTACGGTGATGGCACGGGTTGTTCCACAGTTTCTTGCAGAGATGGATGGGATGGATTCAAAAAACGATAAGATACTTTTGATGGCTGCAACTAATGTGCCTTGGAATTTAGATGAAGCTGTGTTGCGACCAGGAAGGTTTGATTTTAAATGTTACATTCACGTGCCAGATTTTGAAGCTAGAAGGAAAATTATTGAACTTAATTTAGATGTTCCTATGGAGGAGAATTTTAATTTTGATGAACTAGCACGATTAATAGAAGGATATAGTGGTGCTGATATACGATTGATATGTGATGAGGCAAAAAGGAAGATGTTCAGATGGGAGATAGATGGTGTAGAGAGTATTCTCAAAACCGAGCATGTTAGTGAAATACTAGAGAGAATTAGACCTTCTGTTGATGAAAAAATGCTTAAGAAATATGAAGTGTTTAGTCAGAAGATATAAAGAATAAGACGTATTTAGTGGAAAATTTTTTTAGGACGGCAGTGATTTAGTGAAATTGCAATGTCTCAATGTAAATATACCTCAGAAGTTGGTGAAGTACAATGTGAAGAACAAGCATTATCTGATTCACCTAATGGTTACTGTATTTTTCATGAAGAATTAGAAAATAAAGATATTGACAAATGCATGAGGTCGTTCTATGAAAAGATAATTACTGGAGAAACAAATTTTGAAGGATTTATTTTAAAAGATGTAGATTTCTCTCAAGCAGGAATAACACAGATTGGAAACAAAGATAGTTCTATGTGGTTTAATAATGCAAAATTTTATGGTAATTTTTCTGCTAACGGCATTAGATTTTTAGGATTTGCTTCTTTTCTTGGTGCTGAATTTCATGGAAATGTCGACTTTGGTAATGCATCATTTTTTTATGCAGCGATTTTTGATTATGCTAAGTTTTTTGGAAAAGCTAACTTTTCACTTGTTGATTTTTTAAGAGAATCTAGATTTTCAAATACCACTTTTTATGAAACCTGCGAACTTGTAAATATAACTTTCAGAGGACCTGCCTTTTTTTCTGGTTGTACATTTGAGAAAGTAGCGATTTTTACTGATACAGAGTTCGACAGAGGTGGAAATTTTAACCATGCAAAAATAAACTCTGTTGTATTTGAGAATACAGATCTAAAAAATGTCTCCTTTGATGAGGTAAATCTCTCAAACTTTAAGTTTCATGGTGCAAAGCTAAAAGATGCAAACCTCTCGGGTGCAATTTGGACTGGCCCCTGGAAAAGTCCTTGGAGAAAATTCATCCTCAGAGAAGATGTAGAAACAATTAAAGCAAAAAAAATATGTAAAGAATGCTTGGCGACAGTCATTGATGATAGCAGTGAGTGCAGTTGTTGTGGAAGATATTTTATTGCAGCGGACAACGATTTCTCCTGTCCAAAATGTGGAGCTAACAATAAGGTAAATTCTGAGGAATGTATCAATGAGGATTGTAATGCTACATTTTCAGTAAAGATTAGAAACAAAAAATATTCTGATAGGAACTATCGGGCAAATCTGTTCAAAAAAGCAGAAGATGTATATAGAAATATTAAGTTGAATTTGCAAAACGGTGGAGACTATAGGACTGCTGGTGAGTTTTATTTTAATGAAATGATTATGAGAAGAAAAAGAGCTTTGCGTGAAAGAAATATTGTGGATTGGCTCATCAGCCATCTTAACTCTAAACTTTGTGGATACGGGGAACGAGCAAGTAGGGTAATAGCTGCATCTTTAGTTATTGTTTTTGCATTAGCATTGATGTTTTTTATTAATCAAGCGATTGTAAAACAGGGATTTACATCATATAATTCAGGTTTCTTAGAATGCTTATATTTTAGTTTTGTAACGTTTACAACTCTGGGTTACGGAGATTATGCTCCTAGTCAGGCTTTTCAACTTGTAGCAACAGCTGAGGCTTTTTTTGGTGCGTTTATGATCGCTTTATTTGTCCTTGTTTTTGGGAGAAAAATGCTTAGATGAAACATTATTTTGTGTGATATTTGATAAATTTATGTTCCTCTAAATATCCAACTTGGAGATAAATTTATATAGTCTAAAAGTATTATTTTTTAAAATGTTTTTACTGGTACTCGACTACGAGACTGATGCCGAAAGAAAAAGGATAGATTATGCAATAGAACGATGGCAAGATAAACTTAAAATAAAAAAACCAAAAGGCACAATACTTGTTATCGATGGAAGACAAGAGCAAATAGATGAATTTGTAGAAGATCTGTGTGCTAGACTGGAAGATTCTGAAGAAAAAGTTAAAATCCATAGACTGGGCAAGTACGCTCCAGAGATTGAAAAAAACGTTAAAACAATGGTATATCAAACAACAGAACAAAGAGATTTTTTAGAAAAATTTATCGATTATCTAATGGCAAAATTAAGCGCAAGCTACGAATATGGCAGTAAAATCGGCAAAGTATATAAGATATATACAAAAAAAGGACAAGCAAAACTAGAGATTGCTCTTCAAGACAGAGGGGAAGGAACTGATATAACAATAGCAGTTGATGGTTATGGAGAGGTTGTAGATTTTATCTCAGATAAAATAGATAATGAAATGAATACGTTTTTGGGAGGAAAATAAAATGATATATGATGGAGATATTGAAGGTGCAAAAAAATTGATAAACCCTGCAAAGAAAGTAATCAACAAAGGTTCTTCTGTAATATATGAACCGTTTGAAAAAAGAATACAACTTTGGAATGAGATAAAACAAAATCTTGATGCGTATGAGGATGGTGAATGTGGAAAACTTCTTGATGACTTAGATCAGCATTACAGAGCTTCATTTGATGTAGCGTTGCTTGTCCTTGCAAAAAGCTTTAAAGAAAAAGACGAAGATTTTCCCCAATCCCACATTTTTAGTGAAGATGAATTAAACGCTTATGAACGAATTGAAAAATACAATGTTTTTGAAATAAACACTAAAGACGATATCAAGAAGAAAGTGATTGCAAAGGATAATAATTTCTTGGATCTACTTGAAGAATACTATGTTCATATGGATGAATGGGTTGAAGAAACAATAGAAAAATCAGACATGAGACTGACGCTTAGGTATTACTTAAAGAAAAAATGGGGAGAATACAAACAAAAGATAAATCAGGCAGTTAATGAACTTAACAAAGAGTATGATTGGCTTGGAACACTTATCAATGAATGGAAAGCAAAAGCAGAAACACAGGTAGAACAAATTACAGAGGAGATCAAGGAGGAATTTCAGGAAAAAGAACAAGACATGCAAAAAATAATCGATGAAATAAAAGGCATGAAGGGAAAGATTGATGCGGGCAGTAGATTTGTTGAAATAGGAGAAGCAAAATTCTATGAACATAACTTTATAGGACGGGCAAAAAACAAGTTGCATGGAAAAATCGAGATTTCTGGCATGAAGTTTAAAGTAAAATATATTGCAGAATATCCTGGAGCTGACGTTTCACAATATTCTGAGAAAATAAATGAAAAAGACATGAAAAATCTGCCAGAGAATAAATATGTTATAGCAAAGCTTACGCCAAAAAAGCTTTTTGGGAAAAAATCAATTCTTTTAAAGGCTGCATTTTGCAGTAGGGTCGAAAAATTCGCTAACTATGGCGTAGATACAGATCCAATAGAACTTGCCGATGTAAATCCATACATTTCAGCTGCAATGGATGAAACAAAAAACGAACGAATGCTATTGTTTCTTGCATCTCCAACAGGTTTTGCAAAAGAAGTTGAGGAACATATTGCAGGAGATGAGTTTCATAAAAACTTTCTTTCAGTTGTCTCCGTTTGTCTTTTGGATCTGGAGACAGATAAGCTTATATTAAATCCTCATGATAAAACAGCTGAACAATTTAAGGAGATGTTTGTACTTCAAACAGATGAGGAAAAAACAGCGAAAGCAAAAAGCTGTATCAAAGATATGTTAATGGAAAAAGGCCATGTGCGACTGGATCAGGCGATAAAGATGTGTGGAGACAAAAAACTTGTGAAAAAGATTTTTTATGATCTTAAAGAAGAAAAAGGATATGTTGTTAGAGGTGTGAAAAAAGTTGGTTTGGTTCTTGTAGGGGAATGAAAGCATGTTTAGATCAAAAGAAAAAATGGAAATAGAACGAAAGATTAGAATTAGAAAATCAAAAACAGTTATTCAAAACTATATTTCTAAACTTGAGCGACTGCAGAAAAGGGTGTTTACTCATGGTAAGGAGTATGCTAAGCTTGGGGAAGAGCAAATGGTGAAAAATCAGGCATCAAAATATCTTGCACTTGAGAGCAGAATCCATCAGGCAAAAAAACTATTGCTTCTCATGGAGGAAGCTGATATTCAAAGAGAGCTTGTAAGTGTCTCTGGAAGTTTTATTCAGTTTTCAAAAGATATCGTCAATTCAATTGCCGATGCACCAAAAGTTGAAGATGTTACAAAGATCCAAGTGAGGTTTGAAGAAGCTATGACTAAGGTTGAGGGCATTGAAGAAGCATTAAATACTGTTTTAGATGCATCAAGTGAGGGAATACTTACTGGTGAGGTGTTTGGAGAGGAAAAGATAGATGAAGTTGCAAAGCTACTTGAAGGTGAAGCAGATGCAGAAGAAAGCGAGATGGACACAAAGCTGGATACTGAGTTAGATAAAGAAATTGAAAAGAAAATGAAAAACATTGAAGAGATGATGAAGAAATAGATGTTGTGAAATACAGATTTGGGGAGGCAAAGGATATGAATTTCGAAGATGTTATACTTAATCTTGCTAATCAAACTGCAATTGATAGAACTGCAAATGTAGGAGCTGGATTTAGAGGAAAAAATACACGTGAACTTTTACTAACGCAGAAAAAATTGTTTCTAAACGAAAAGAAAATTGAAGAGAGATTCACAACACATGAAGAAGATTTCGACATCAAAAGGTTTTTTATTTGCATGATTCTAAATCAAGGAGAATGTTCAATAAGTGACGACTTAAAAACAGTTGAAAAAGAAATAATCACATATCGAAAATATCTACTTGAAAATGAAAAATATATTCAATGGTATACAAATAAAAGAGAAATTTATGAAACTGTTCTTGCAACTGTTTTGGAGGATAAGAAAGTATCACAGGATGAATGGAAAGTTCTTCAAAAATTACAAAAGAAATTGAATATAAATCTCCATAATCACTGGGTATTAAGAATCCAAAATGACTTATTCGACTCTGTTAATAAACCATCAATCTCTCTTACAGATGACAAAATAAAAACACATCTTAGAGACCTTCAAAAGCAAGGACTACTTTTCCATATAGATAAGGATGGGAGAAGGTATATTATACCTGAAGAAATAGCCATTAAATTAATGGATATAACGGGAATGGAATTACAGGATTACAAGTATGATGAGTTATTGAATAATCAAATAGTCACAAACAAGGATAAAACTAATTTCTTAAAGAAAAATGGCATTGATATCAGAGGAAGCAGTGACATACTTAACAAATATATAATTACAAACAGATTAAGACCATCTAATTTTCTCAATTCACTTAACAGTAAAACTCTAGGTAGAGTAACAACTAAATTAGCAATTAAAAAATCTGGCACAAAAGAACAAAAAATAAAAAGAATAATTAGCCACTATAATGAAAGATATATTCCAACTGAAAAAACTGAAGATAGGAGAGAATCTTATTATAAATTCTATGAAGAATTAGCAAATAGAAATCAATCAGTTCTTATCAACAAAGGCATAATCAACAAAGGAGAAGAAGTTGGAGCTAGATTTGAAGAAGCAACCAGGTATTTGTTTGGAAATGTCCTTAATTTTAAATTGGAAAAACCAGAGATAAAAACAAGACTTCATGGAGTTAAGGCAGATGGGATGGCAATAAAAGATAAGAGTTTCATTGTCTGGGATTGTAAAACAAAAGATGATTATTTCACAATGACAACAGCTGAAAGAAGGCAATTCATAGATTACATAAATGAATATAAAAAAATTGGAGCTAACAAATTTATCTCATTGCTTATAATTACAAATGAAATTAAGAATCCTGATAACATAAGAAAACAACTAACTGAAATTAAGGGGGAGACTGGAGTTGATATTTCTGTAATAAGAGCAAAAGATTTGAAGGAATTTGCCGAGAGAGTGAGAGAGTCTAAAATTAAAACTAATCTAATTCCATTTTATAACACAAGGATTCTAGACCATAATTATCTTGAAAACATATGTTTCAGTTGCTGATAATATGAATAAACATCTCTTGATAGATTGAGGAGGTTGAAATGACAGAAGAAGAAGTGTATTGTTGTAAAGTGTGTGAAAAACCTGTTACAACTGAATGGGAGATAAAATATAGAGTTCATAGATCCTGTTTTGATGATTCGGTAAATGCAATTATTGGTAAGGTTTCCATATTATCAGATTAAGAGGATTTTTGAATGACAGAAGAGCATCTCTTGATAGATTGAGTGGAGGAAAAAATGGCAAAATATTGTACAAATTGTGGAGCTGAACTAGAAAAAGATTGCAAGTTCTGTGTAAAATGTGGAAATAAAAATATTCAGCGAGAATCAGATAAAAAAAAGCCTAAAAAGACCGTAGATAAAAAAGCAACAATGACAGATGAAAAAACAAGATTAAACCAGTTAACAGAAAAAATTCGAGGATGGGGAGCTGAAGGATATAATGTTGAAGAACTTGAGGAAATGATTAGTTCTGTATACGAATCAGAACAAGAGGAAGATACATCTATACCTTCCTTTAAAGAGACACCTGTGAAAAGAAGTAATAAAGTCAAATATGGTGTCATTGGTGCAGTTGTGATAGTAATAGTCTTTTCATTAGTATCTACGGGTTATATCTATATGAGTGGAATGATTGCAGCTCCTAACTCATATGACCAAGTACCAATTTTGACATTTATCAAAACTGATACAAGGAATGATAATTCATTAGTAGTCATAAGTGCTGACCCTGGAAATTTAGATTGGGGTGACATTGATATTATGATTGATGGGTATAGTTACAATCATGGTAATTATGGTTATGTTGAAGCAGGAGATAAAATAGATATCTCTGATATTGTAGGGGATGGTATATATTATGTATCAATTAGACATATATCAACGAACACTTTGATTGGTGAATATGATTTCATAGGCTATGATTAGAAGGATTATTCTTTATGAAATTGTAGTTTGAAAAAGTATTAAAATAGTTATAAACAGAATGGAAAACAAATCATATGTTATTTGAAAAAATTGAACTACGGGATGGAGAACAAATCATTAAAAAAGTAAATGCTAACTATCATCGCGGTCAAAACTTTGGGATTATTAGCAATGACGGTGAAATGAAAATAACAAATCAAAGGATTATCTTTAAACCATTTGTAATAACCTCCTTTTTGAGTGGAGAAAAAACCTTGGAAATACCATTGGAAAATATAATCGATGTTGAGAAAAGAAAAACATTAATTGTTTTGGAAAATGGGATGCAAATTAAACTAAGATCTGGTATTGATTACAAATTTACTCTTAACAAAAGAGACATGGTAGTAAATCTCATCAAAGAACATTCGATAAATAAATCGTTAAATAAAATCAATGAAAAAATCAAAGAATGGAAGGAAGAAGGATATATTGTAGATGAATTAGAACAAAAAGTTAAATCTATAGAAAAATAGAAAACTATATTTTCAAATAGGCAATGTAAGATACGTTTCCAATGGGATTGAAAGTAAATTTCGAATGGAGAGAGCAAATTGGACCTACCCTAACGTTAAACCTTTTTAATAAAAACGTTGGTTTGTGTTTTTGTCATCAGAAAAAAGATCGATGTTTCACAATTAGAAATTATATGTTTCCTCTTTGCTCAAGATGCTTTGGAATTCTTATTGGGATCCTAATAACTATACTTTTTATTGTATTTGCAGTGAGACTATCACCATTAATTTGCTTAGCTCTACTTATACCTCTAATACTTGATGGTGCTACACAATCTATCACAAAAAGAAGTAGTAACAACTATTTGAGATTTACAACAGGATGTATGTTCTCCTTAGGTTTTATATTACTTGGAACAGGGGGGTATCTACTATAATGGACGATGATCAATTTTGTTGCATTGGCATTGTAGCACTGGTTTTTATAGTGATACTTTTCAGCTGGGATCTTGGTGCAGGCATAGTTGGTACGATAGTTATCGTGTTGATCATTGGCGCCATCTATGACAGTAAAAACAGTGATAAAAAGAAAGAAAAAGAAAAAGTAAAACAACTTGAGGAAAAAATCAAAAAAATGAAAGACGATGGATATAACGTCGATGAATTAGAGGAAAAGCTGAAATCTGTTGAGAAGTGAAACGGAATTTTGAAGGACGAATATGAGAACCTTTAAAGAACTCAATCGTGATAATTTAGTTATCTACGTTACTAGATGGAGCTTCAAAAAAGTTTTAAATGAACTTGAAGAAAACGAAGAAGTAAAAGCTATGACACAAACTCGTAGTGGCATCTCTAATGTTTTCATAACAAACAAGCGAATAATGATGAGAAAAAATCCTCTGTGGTTTGGACTGGGAGATAATCGTGATATTGCTTATTCAGATATAGAGAAAAACTCCATTACTAATACATTTATAGATAATCTTCGTTTCAACGCAAAAGAATTGCAATTTGTAATATTGGATGAAAAGTTTCGTTTTCAAAATCTACTAAAAGAATTAATGGCAGAGGATGAAAAAAGAAGAAAAAAAGTAAAACAACTTGAGGAAAAAATCAAAAAAATGAAAGACGATGGATATAACGTCGATGAATTAGAGGAAAGTTTGGAGTTCATAGAATAAATCTAACTTGTTGAATCGTTAGCAAAATAAACAACACATGATCCTTATATCCATTTTGGAGAAGAATTAATATATCTTAAAGCTATTATCATCTTGAGAAATATGACAGTTGATTTATCAGGTCCATTATATGCTTCTTTAGAAAAAGCTAAAAAACAATTTGAAAAAGCAAAACGTGAAAAAAATATTGAGCTTGCAAAAGAGAAAGCAAGGGAATGTGCAAGGATATCAAGAGCTCTTGCAAAAAATGTACCCAACTATGCAGACATCTACTTAAAACAAGCTGATGACTGGGATAGAAAATCAGAACAAGTCGCAGAAAAAAAGAGGCTGGAAAAAACTACGGGTGGTGGCGCTAGTGAAACTGATGAGACAGATGAGTACAAAGCACAAATAGAAGCACTCATTTCAAAATCAAAAGTAACATGGAAAGACATAGGCGGTCTGGAAAGAGTAAAGCAACTGATGATGGAAACCATTGTTATCTCAGGATTAAAAAAACCAGAATCAATCAAACCATGGAAAGGTATTTTGCTGTTTGGTCCTCCAGGAACGGGAAAGACACTTCTCGCTGCAGCTGCAGCAGGAAGTCTAAACGCAACATTTATCAATGTCGAAGCGGGAAAGATTTTATCAAAATATTTTGGAGAATCATCAAAACTTATCTCTGCATTATATGAAGTTGCAAGAGAACGAGCACCAACAATTGTTTTTATCGATGAATTTGATGCGCTAAGCATCTCAAGAGACGGCGACATAAGCGAAGCATCAAGAAGAATGCTTTCCAGCCTGCTTTCAGCACTTGATGGATTGCAGGATAAAAAAAGCAAAAATTTTGTACTTACACTTGCAGCAACAAATACCCCGTGGAATTTAGATCAGGCTGTCCTTTCGAGATTCCCTCGGCGTATAAACGTGTCGTTACCTGATGAAAAGGCCTGTCAGGAAATAGTTAAAATCCATACGAAAGATTTAGATATCTCAAACATTCAGCTTCCAGAAATTGCAGAAAAATGCGTTGAAAAGATGTATTCTGGAAGGGATCTTTCAAACCTATGTCAGCTTACCATGTGGAATATGGTGAGAGAAGAAAACAAAAACCTATCGGCACTTGCAAGCTTATCATATGAGGAACTTATGAAAAAAAGCCTAAAAGTGAGATCGCTTGAAATGAAAGATTTCTATGATGCCTTTGAAAACATTAAAACCCCTCTGACAGAAAATGCTATAGAAAAATATGGGCAATGGAGTAAAGAATTTGGGGAGTAGGAGATATCATGCCAACTATTTCAGAAATAGAAAGATTAGTGGGAGATTATGAGAAAAAAATTGAGAAACTGAAATATCTAGAAAACGTATTGAAAGATCTCGATGCAAAGGGTTTTGAAAAAGAAGCCTCTGAAATTAAAAAACAACTGAAAGATCCGAAATCTCTTGGAAACATCGAAAGAGATATTAAAAAATTGGCAGGTAAAATAGAGGATAGAAAAAAGGCAGAGGAGGAGGCTAAAAAAGAACCAAAAAAAGAGATAAAGGAAGAGCCTAAAAAAGAGATAGAGGAAAAGGTTGATGAAGAGATTAGAAAAAGAGAATATGTACCAGAACCACCTAGAACTTACGAGCGTTTCTCTCAGCATTTCCCATATGAGTTAACACCGTTTTATAGAGAACCTGGGCTTATCGGAAAAGGAGGATTTGCTCGAGTTTTCAGAGTAAATAGAAAGAAGGATGGTAAAGAAGTAGCTGTAAAAATACCTATTTCTATGGATCGAGCAATTGGAAAATCGTTTATCAAAGAAATGGAAAATTGGACGAAACTTAATCATCAAAACATTGTAGAAGTATTTGACTATAATGTCCTTCCTGTTCCTTATTTTGAAATGGAGTTATGTGATTCCTGCCTGGAAACCCTTGCAAAGCCTATGGATATAGATAGAGCAGCGTGGATTATTTTTAACATCGCTGAGGGATTGAAATATGCCCACAATAAAGGAATAATTCATCGTGATATGAAACCGCAAAATATCCTTTTAAAAGACGGTGTTCCAAAAATTTCTGACTGGGGGTTGAGTAAGATAACAGCAGAGAGTAGGACATCAACGATGGCTGCTTTTTCTCCACTTTATGCTGCTCCTGAGCATTTTTCAAAAAAATTTGGAGCAAAAGATGAACAAACAGATATCTGGCAGCTTGGCGTGGTCTTTTATGAACTTGTTACAGATAAACTACCGTTTGAGGGAGATGATTTCGTAGAAATCAGCTCAAAAATTGCAACAGAAGATTGTTGCCTTCCATCTGACAACAATAAAGATGCTGAGAAAGTTGACGACGTCATTGTTAAATGCTTGCAGAAAGAGAAATCGAAGAGATATAAAAACATTGAAGATCTGCAGAAAGATCTGGCAAATGTTTTAAACATTGAATACAAGAATTCTCTGAAGGAAAGCCAGGATATGAATAATCTTTCAAAATCAGCATATTTTTGTGGAGAGCTACTTGTTGTAAATATGAAAATTGGAGAAAAAAAGGATGCCTACAAATATGCATCAGACATGTTAAAGTATGCACAAGATGATGTGAAGGATGAATTGGACAGTTTATGTAAGGATTTAGAAGCAATAATTGAAAACAATTTGGGTATAAATGAACAAGTGATAGAAAAAGCAGACATTCTTATGCATAAAATACGTATGGAATGTTAGAAAATATTCCAAAGATATGTTGGCTATGGGCACCATCTGTACTGAGGTGCAATTTACCGCGTCGCACCCCGAGGTACTCCTAATACACGCCAATCAATAACTGTTCAAAATACCTCACTACGGAAGGTATCTAGCTATGCCTAGAAACATCTTTTAACAAGTAATATTATTTGTTTTATAGACAAAGAGAGGATATGAAACTGTAATTTGGAGGAGGAAACGGCATGGAGAAAATAGGTTTGTCCATAGGCATCATAGGTGGTATCGGACTAGGGTTGTTGTTAGGAAATGAATATTCTGGGAGCTATATAACCATAATAGGAGCTATTTTAGTAATCATATCGATTGTGACCATGGGTGTTCTATCTTATAAAGGCAAGAAATAATTAGTTTGAGGAAGGAAAAAAATGAGTAAACCTTTCAAACAAGAACTTATCGCGCCTTGCGGAATGAATTGTGGTATTTGTGTTGCTTATCTACGTGACAAAAGAAAATGTCTTGGTTGCAGGTTACTCGATAAGAAATGCGGCATTAGAAATTGTGAGAAGTTCCAAAAAAATAAGTTCAAATATTGTTACGAATGTGATACATTTCCTTGTGCGAGAATAAAACGTTTAGATAAAAGATATAGAACAAAGTATGAAATGAGTATGATTGAGAATTTAGAACATATCAGAGAAAACGGTGTTGGTAAATTTATTGAAGGAGAAATAACTAGGTGGAAATGTCCAAAATGTGGTGGAGTGATTTGTGTGCATAATAGAAAATGTTATACTTGCGGAACTCAAGGAATTCCAAAAACTGGAAAAAGTGCAGGAGACGAGATTTGAACTCGAGTTTACCGGTAAAAAAGTTAATAGTAATATTGTGTTAAGATATCTGTATCAGTATTAGGATTATCTCTATTTTTGGTTATCTATTCAAGTCATTTAACCGTTTTATTAATTCATCAAAAACCATGCTTTTCTTCTTTTTATTTAAGTGGAATAAGGTTTTAGAAATCATTGCCTTTGATATTGTAAATATATAATTTAATTTTATCACACTGTCTTTTACTGCCCCTTCCTCTCTAGTAAGAGAGATTCCTTTCATTTTTAGGTTGCTGGTAATCCCTGCAACAACTACATTATCAAATTCTTCAAATAAGATGAGAGCTGGTCTCTTTTTTATTTCAAAAGTATCTGTAAACTGTATTTTGGCGATTATTATATCACCCGACTTAAGCATCTTCCCATACCTCATCTTCTTTATTGTCCCATAACTCTTTCATTTTGTGTTGTTGAATTTTATGGAGAAATTCATCATATTGGTTTCTATTTTTTACATTTTTAAAAATTTCTATCATATGTAAAATTAATTCATTATATGTCTGTCTAGGATATTCCCTAATTTTCTTTAGAGATTTAACAACAGATTTATCCAATTGAATAGTAGTCACATCATTCATTATATATCGCCTATAGTTACTATATAGTTTATTATATATAAACTTTTGCTCGTAGAAAAATGCAGGGGGCGAGATTTGAACTCGCTTTTACCGGTAAAAATTCTTATTTTTCAAAGAATATGAAAGCATTTCGGCTGTCCTAATATGTTTTATCGTGATGGTCAAGTGATATTATTCTAACAGCATTTCTTTCTATTTTGAACACAAGAACAAATGGGCCAAAATGTATTCTTCTATATCCTGCAAGAACATTTCCAAGAGATTTATAATGTTCTGGGTTCTGAACTATATCAATAAGTTTCTTTTGTATTTGACTAAATAATTTTTTGTCTTTTTTCTTCAATTTTTTCATGGATTTTTCAAACTGTAAACTAAATTCAACAATGTAATCCATGTTATAAGCTCTTCAGATATTCAGTGGCATCTTTTTGATTGAATTTTTTAACGTTTTTTCCGCGTATCATATCATTTTCAATTATTTGATATCTTTCCACTCTCTCAAAGAACACTTTTTTTCGGATAAGTTCCAGAATGAACTCTTGAAGATTTCTATAACCAAATTCTTTTGAATATTCTTTTGATGCATTAAGCAAATTTTCTGGCAGGGTAAGGCTTATCTGTTTTAAAGTCATAATATCACCAAGTACTTATATATACTAATATGTACGCAATAGTACATAAATCTTTCTATTGAATAGAACCCATCTAATAATTCTGCATGGGTTAAATGGGCGGAAAGAAATATTGATCTAAGTTCAACTAAATAAAAGTGAAAAAATTAGATGACCCCAAAAAAATTCTATGCAATTGACACTCATTGGCCATTGCTTCTATTTTGTGAATATAGCTTCTGCTAATGGCGAGGATGTATTTTGTTTGC
>Ga0209979_1002632_pt1 | contig 16859 bp, 15 predicted proteins | sample AnhtaG_FD_183114 | JGI IMG/M metagenome (GOLD analysis project Ga0209979, IMG submission 183114) | Deep subsurface microbial communities from Anholt, Denmark to uncover new lineages of life (NeLLi) - Anholt_01485 metaG (SPAdes) (version 2) | ecosystem: Environmental > Aquatic > Marine > Oceanic...
GGGATTCAGGTGTATTTAGATTTGATATTGAGTATTGATTGAGTGTGGATGAAACCACTGCGGTATCTGATCATTATCCGGTAATGTCCTAAATTACGTGACATGACCCTTGTTATCATCATTCAAGTCCGTTACTGATATTGATTTCAAGTATTATACCAGAATTCTATAAATTGCCCCACCACATAACGATTATTAGGCAAAAGCCACGATTAGTAGTACACTACCCATTATCCAGTCTATGCTGATATTTGGTGTGGACGGGATGTAGATTAAGTCACCGACCCCGGACTTCGCTGTTGCTCAAGTCCGAGGCATAAAAAGAGTGCATGAGTTTTTAGATTGCTCGAAGTTTCATTGTAAATATTTTGACAAAACAGGCACGGAAAAATAAATTCAGAAAGGTGATATAGAATGAAAAATACACATAAACAATATGGGATTTATAATACAATCCACCACAATAGTATATTTTGGGTAGAGTTCAATGGAAATAGAGCGGATTCTTTTTTGGTTAATCCAAAACATAGTCATGAGGTATTTCATGAAGCTTTTTAAGAAGGTGGTTAAGCCACTTGAGAAAATCAGTAAAGTTATTTATATTACCAATGCTACTCCAACAATTGAAAAAGTATGTCAAGACGGAAGAGACGAATGTAAAGAGGTTATTTATTCGTTTCCTTTAATTATAGATAGCAAATCAACTCTTAAATTATCAGTAAAATCTTTAAACTGTGTATTTACATACAATGGATCGATATTACAAAATGTGTATTGGAAATGTAATAGTGTTTTTGCAAGTAATGGAACAGAAATGCCTTCAATAGTTATTGAATCTCTACAAAAAGAAACTATTGTGTGCAAATTTAAGCCTTTTCCATATATGCCATCGCCTCCTGAACTTACTCATAATTGGGGAATGAAAGGCATTATTGAATTTGATTGTTATTATGGAAGCTTTGAGAAGGAATTTGATTTCATTGACTTGTCAATCAAACCTCCAGAAGATTGGACTAAAATTATATCTGAATACCAACTTCTTTATTCTTCAATATTATCTAAGAAGGTTACTGAAATATATTAATCACTGGTGTTAATTAGCCATTTCATAATCTTAAATAAGTATTGATTAAACTACTCCCAACTACTCTAACAAACCCATAATCCAGCATGTCCACCACGCCAAGAAACAAACATATCTAAAATTTGTAGCAATACCATCTACTATGCTCTTGAGATAGACCATGCACTAACATCTGAAACAATGGCAACATCATATGTCCTTGCAATGAAATTAAAAGCAAACATATACACCATAAAAAGAAATCCCAGTGCCCACCACTGTTTCTTATTCATATCGTAAACCTCTTTATAATATAAATTCTAACGATGTTGGTGTTCTTTAAGCATCCATGTGAAGATTGCTAATAGTAAAAAAAATATTGCCTTTAAAAAACTACTTATTATAACATATTGTTCAAATCCATCATATTTGTTATTCATCAAAAAAATATTTTGGAATATTAATCCATTTATCGCATAAAGAAATGAGAATCCTAATAGAAATATCCATTGTTTCTTCCAAATGACTATGGCAAGAATAAATGCTCCTATTAATGTGGGTAAAAGGCCTAATAAAAACGTGTAAGGCATGTCTTCAAAAACGAATACCAAATGTTTAAAACTTTCGATTCAATCTTATATTATCATTTCGTTGTGTTTACCATTAGACATTTAGATGACCGTGCCCAGCTTTCCTTTACACTAATGTTATGTTGGTTTGGAATGTATTTAGGATGCACAGTTTAGCCATATCTTCAGTCAACGACCCCGGATTTCGCTATCGCTCAAAGGACAAAGTATTTAAGTTTGCTTTTAAATCTTCATTTAAGGTGTTATGATGAGTATTGATGTAAGAGATAGGAAGCTTTTGTGGACAAAAGCAGGAAATAGATGCTCCTTTAGATATAATGGTTTTGTTTGTGATAAGGAATTGATTGTCAGAGATGGTGATGATAATGTTATTATTGGAAAAGAATGTCATATCGTTGATAAAAATCCTAATACTTCCAGATTTATTAAAGATTTTCCGAATAAAGATTCTAATGATAATCTAATTCTAATGTGTGGTGAACACCACGATATTATAGATTCTGATGGTGATAAATTTACTACTAAGGTACTTAAAGAGATGAAAGAATCACACGAGAAATCCATTGCTGATAGATTAGAAATGAAAGAGATTGAACCTTTGATAATTAGGGACTCTTTCTTCGAAACTGAAGCAAAAAATGTAGATGAAGCTATTGGGATGGAGGTCAATAGGCCCGCCCAACTACAGAATGTGAAATCTAAATTAATAGTAGAAAATGCTAAAAAAGCTGTTGGATTTAGTACAAATCAAGGATTAACAGGTATAATTACTTTCTGTTCTGTTTGTCATAATCAGGTTCCATTTGCATGTACAGGAAAGCCACCTGCTTATACAAACTGTCCATATTGTGGTGCCGAAATAAAATTGTAGGGTTATGAATAGGAAAAAATTGTCCCCTTTCTATTTTTAGCCTCTCAAAATAATTGAACTTAACATCGTATATCCGAACAGAGTTCGCATCAAGCTATTCAAAGGATGCACAACACTCCTATCGTTTTCAATAACTATCCTCGTACTAAAGCATAAGGTCTTCAAACAGCATAATACTAACCTAATTACATACCTCAGATTATTCAACCGGGTCTGTATAACTTTTGAGTGGAACTTGTGGTTATCCTTGGACGATAATATCAAATGCATTTCCGATTTCAAAGTTGAATATAAATAATATAGTATTGTACTTTTATAAACATTCCAGCATTCTAATAAGTATAAAAAATGGGTAAATCTAATGATAATCAGACCAGAATCTTATTGAAGTATGATATAAGGATAGGATTTTTTTTTTCCTTAATGAAAGTAAAAAAGCACTAACATGAGATACTATTGCACCGTATTTAAGATTTTCCATGTATCCGACAATCCAACAGTCCCATATTTTCCTGCACAGCCTACTATTACTCATCGGCACAATTATTATTTATAATAGAAACTTATTTAAATGAAATAGTTGTAATTTTATACAATGGCAAGCATAAAGCAAATTCTCTCAATAAGTTTACCAATAACAATAATACTATTTTTACTGGCAATTACTGATGATTGGGATGAGGGCCTTGGTGTGATTCTATTGTTTTTAGCAATTATTCAAGGTATTTTTTGGAAATTTGTAAAATGGACATAATAAAAATTAAAGCGTTAATTACCTATTTTAGTTTTTCAATTATCATAATTTTTATTGAAACCGTATCGGGTGTTTCACTGAATATCTATCATTATTTTGATGTATTCCTCGAAATATTTTCAGAAATATCAATGCCAATGTTACCTACGGGTGGCAATTGGGCAGATTCTACAAACAATGCTATCTCAATAACAAATATGGCGAGATTTTTTTTAAGAATTATGATATCTCCAATACCGTTTGTGTTTGCGATAATAATATATTGCAGGGATAATAAAAATGGGTAATTTTAAATGATTTATTAACATCTGTTGGGATATATTGAGCATTTCTGCCATTTTAGGATAGTGCCTTTAAGATTGCCGTATCATTCAGTATTTCAATGTCACAGGCTTACCGATACCATCCACACAAATGCCATAGGTTTCATCATTGGCATTGATATCGCATACATTGTCAACGATACTGCATGCATTACAATGGATACCAGCATCACCATTGAACCCTGCATTACCATTGATACATCGAAACATTGCAGTAGTCACATTTTCATTATGTACATCCCAACTACATTCCATTTCGTCATTGATCATTTCTTGGCGTGCATGGACAGTTCCCACACCCTCGAAAAGCCAATCAGGACTTGATTGGTGGGGTGATCTCATCTTTCAGTTATGAATGTGCCAATACCAAAATATCCTCTACAATCGCATTCTAATCATTAGCTGTTCGGGCAAGGATATTTGTGAGGTTTGGTGGCGTAGGGCGATGATTTATGAGATCGACGGAAGAGATGGGGATTGAGTCGCCAACCTCGTACGACGCTATGCTCTGGTCGGGGCATCAGGGGATGCTCGGGGATGTAAAAAAGAATTGTGAAAATATCATTTCATAAGTGAATGTAAGAGGTGAATGTAAGAGGTGAATGTAAGTTACCTTACACTTATTTATTGTCAGGAAACAGATGGAATTTATATTTAATCATTTTCACTTTGATCTTCGTCAATATCATGCGATAGCAGAACATCTTTTGTTTGATTTACTTTCTGAATTCTTTTGGTAAATTCTTTTTCTATATTCTTGGAGCTAATTTCACGGATTTTTTTTGCTTCTTCTTCCAGAAAATAATAGAGGTGTTCTAAATCAAGACCTAACACTTCCAGTTCAATAGAAGTAGGAATTATATCATTCAGTCCATTTTTTATTTCGTTTTCAAATTTTTCTGCATTTTGATAACTCAAATTTGTAATTAAAACAATTTTCTTTAATCCAAGTTCTTTATAATTTCTAATTTGTTTATTTATTTTCCCAACTTCACTTTTAATTGAATTATCCGAAATAATCAAAGGATTTTCATAACATTTGCATTCAATACCGGTAAATGTTTCTTCAATTAATACATCAAATTCAATTTTTTTATCACCAATTTTAATCTTTGCATTGGGAAAAATCTTTGTAGGTGTGAATTGATTAGACTTCAAATATGCACTAATAAACACTGGTAAGTCATTATTTTCTTTTTTTAATTTTGAAAAGGAAGGGGTAAATTCATCAATAGTTAATATCGACCACAATGAACCACATTTTGGGCAATTTTCATTAACATTAATACTTTTTGAAAATTTGAATTCATAATTCATGCATGTAGAACATATTGAAATACCGAGAAACGGTGTCAATACATTAAGTTTCCGAAGTAAAGCCACATTTTCTCCAATATTAGGAATGATGAAATTTATGTTTTTATATCTTTCAAAATATAATTCATAAAGGTTAGCAACAAATAATTCACTGATAGGTTTAATACTATTTCCAATATATGGTATCAAAGAATTCAATAACTTTTCCATTTTCTCTTCTGACTCAAGTTTTTCGATAAACTTTGCTACGAAAAGGGATTCTTTTTCAGATTCACTTTCAACTGAAAATATTCCCATGGAGGCTGAAATAATTGGATCTATAAATTTCCTTATTTCTGGAAATGCTTTTTGGACTTCAAGTGCTAATTCAGTTTGAGTATTGGACTTTAAAAATTCAATAGTACCTTCAATGTTTTCTTGTGGACCATAGCAAGAAATAATGCCAATTTGACCAAAATCTTTAGACAAATTAAGAAAGTTTTTATTTATGAATAAAACTAAACATGCATTTCTAAATTGAGATACTTTCATAGCATTCACTAAAGGTTTTAGAACATCCTCAAATTCGACATTAGAGTCTTCAATTTTTTTCATACTATATCCATACTCTCTTCTAATTCTTAAATATTTTTAAATCAAAATTTTCGTTATGTGGTTTTTATATTATACTGCACCTGGTTTTATTTTATGAAATATAATGTAATATAATTTTACCATCATTCTGAGCATAACCCTCCTTCCAGCAATAACAATTCCTATACTAAAGCACTGGGTCTTCAAACACCATAATGCTTACCAAATTACGGACATCAAATTATGCAACCGGGCCTGTATAGCTTTTGAGTGGAACTTGTGGTTATCCTTGGACGATAATATTAAATGCAATTTCCGATCTCAACTGTAATGGATTGTGGTTTCAGTGGGGGAGAAGGGTGAATAAAGGTAGTTCTGGTGACATAAAGATTTCCACATAGGTGGATTAGAACAGTATATTTCATCATCTACTTTGATACCTGCCATCGATACATGTAATTCCAATGTTGTCCTGGTAGTGTACACTGATCTGGATAGTAATCCATATTGGCATTATGGCAAAATATTTAATCTACATCCACCTACCATGAAACTAATTATCATAGAAAAACGTTGAGTTATTCTTTGATATTGAAGAAATCAGTTGACCATTTAGTTGAAAAATATAGGGAGACGTATTACGATATGAAGAATGTAGAAATGACGCAAGATGGAGATATTTTAACAATTAAAGTGGACTTGTCTAAAGAATTCGGGCCATCATCTTCTGGCAAAACTATTATTATTGCCTCGAGTGAAGGTAATCAACCAATCCCCAATAAGGAAGATATCAAAATCGGATTGAATATTTATCGGAAGAAATAGACTGAAAAATCAAATCGATTTCATGGACCATTTTCTAATAACTCCATTCAACATGTCCAAGTGCTGACCGGTTAAGCTCTTCACGCAGATGCTTCCACTTGGGTAAGAATTCATCCATATAGGAAATAAACTTGTCATTGTGATTTCGTTCGATCAAATGCACCATTTCATGAAAAAGAACATATTCTATACTCTCGATTGGTTTCTTTGCTAATTCAGTATTAAGCCAAATTCTTTTTGCATCAGGGTTGCAGGTACCCCATTTTGTTTTCATTTTTCTGATACGTATCTCGGCCACTTTTACATCCAGCTTTTGTTCTATTTTTGCAACATACTGCGGTATTAACTCTCTGAGCTGTTGTCTGTACCAACCTTGCAAAATATCGTCTCTTTGTGCTATGGTAGCACCTTTACGAATATAAAGCTCAATAGAATTATGTTTCAAAACTACCTTGGGCGAAGCATCATGTTCTACTACTTTCAACAAATATCTTTGTCCAAGGTAATAATGGCTTTCACGTGTGACATATTCCCTCTGTGCTTCTCTTTTTTGATTTTCAAATTTTGCTTGTTGTTTTCTGATCCAACCCAATTTTGAAATACTAAAAAGCCGAATTGTATCCAGATCCATTTGTGTTGGTGCCGAAATTGTCACTCTGCCATGAGGAGGATGTACACTCAAGTGAACATTCTTGATGTCCTTGTAAATAACATCTAAACAAATATCACCTAATTCAATTGTATTATGATTAGTATTCATTTTGCTGTGTTATAATTTGAAAGATTCTTTCCACTTCTGCTTTATCTTTCAACACTTCAAATATTGCGTGTTTGATTTCATTTTCACTTGGGATGTTGCCCCGCCAATCAGCCCGCATACTCTTGTGTACTGCAGTATCTACCAAAGTTGCCAACTCCTCATTCTTCCCAAGATTATTGTACAGAGCTCGTTGTGCGTTTGTCTGTATTCCGGCAGGCAGATCATCACGAGTAAGATTCATTACTCGTTTTGCCAGTTCGGCAATCTTTTTTAAATACTCTTCATAACTCACTGCATTTGCTTTTCGTTCTCTTATAATTTCACTCAAGAGCTTTGACATCTCGTCAAAGTATGCGGGATCAATCAAATGGTCTTTGATAATTTTGACACGCACATTGTTTTCAATTGTCTCAGCGACTGCTTCTTTACTGCTTCTTATTCCATCGGGAAGAGTTTTAATTGCATCAGCAATGCCAATGTTTAACATAATATCAAGCAGTGATTGATCGCCAAACGGATCAATTCGTCTGCTATCTTCTGCTTGAATATAGGTATCAATCAAATGCCTCATATCCGCTTCGTAAGTTTTCATGTCGAGTTTTTCACCGCTCGTAATACGAATCTCTTCTCTCAATCTCAAATATTTATCAACCTTATTTTTAATATCTTCAATTTCATCGGCGCTGTATCCAGCTTCACTCATTTCATCTTTAATGTTGGCATATGCCCGTATCAATTCAACTGTATGCTTGTAGAGCGCAGTTCGCTTCATTTCACTATCTTTCAAGTCTTGTTTGTTCTCTGGATTACCACAGAAATAACGTCTATAAGCCAATTCGTCTTTAGGCGGCAATACCGGTTCACAAACCAAAGCTATTGCCTCCAGTGCATTATCCAATCGCTCTTTGCCTTTAATCAAACGATCCTTCAATAAAATACCAATATCTTTTGGTTCAAGATTTTCACTATCCAATTCAGAAGCATAAACATTATAAGCGTCTCCTAATTTAGAAAACAGATCTTTATAATCCACGATATACCCAAAGTCTTTATCTTCACTGTCCAGTCGGTTCACACGACAGATCGCTTGAAACAGCCCATGATCTTGCATTCTTTTGTCTATATACAAATATGTACAAGGCGGTGCGTCAAACCCGACCAGAAGCTTATCCACAACAATAAGAAGTTTCATATTTGCCGGTTCTTTGATAAATTTCGTCTTGGCGTTGTCCTCGTAGGTTTCGGATTTTGATTTGCCTGGTTCAGGAGAGATATCGTCCAGCAATTCAGAGTATATGTTATACACATACTCCTTCTCGGTCTCGGTGTTTTCACCCGTGTCTTCGGTAGTAATATCCCTGGTAGCAGGATTGTACGATGTAATTAAAGCGCATTTGCCTTTGAGTGAGGTATTTTGAAACATATCAAAATAACGAGTGGCTTCATAAATACTTCCAGCAATCAAAATCGCATTTCCAAATTCAGAGTTAAGCCGTGGCTTGGTGCTAAAGTCAAAAACCACATCTTGCACGATCTTTTCCAGCCGGGATTTAGAACTCAAAACATGTTGCATTGTACCCCATTTCTTTTTCAGTTCATGCTTTTGGAAATCATTGAGTCCTTTGGTTTTGGCTTCAAACCAGGCATCTACCTTTCCCTCTGAAGAAAGTTTCGTATCAATATCACGTGCTTCATATATCAGATCCAGAACTACACCGTCTTCCACTGCTTCATTAAATTTATATCTGTGAATGTATCTACCAAACACTTGTTGACTCGTTTTCTTATCTTTTTTGAGCAGTGGTGTTCCTGTAAAGCCAATAAATATAGAATTTTTCAAAATTGCTTTCATTGCCAAGTGCATCTTGCCGGATTCAGAGCGATGACATTCATCCACAAATACAAACAACTCTCCCACGGTGTTACTTGGACCATCTTCCAATTCTCTAATATAAGCATCAAAATTATCTACATTGCGAACACGAAATTTATGAATAAGAGAACAAAGAAGGCGAGGTAAAGGATTATTCAATTGTTCCATCAAATCCTTGCCACTTGTTGTGCGCTTAATTTCTTTTTCACCGGCTTCATGAAATACACGTTCTATCTGTTTATCCAGATCAATGCGGTCCGTTAAAATCACTACCCGAGCATTGGGATTGTTTTCCAGAATCCACTTGGCCAACCACACCATAATCAAACTTTTGCCACTGCCTTGGGTATGCCAAATAATTCCACCTTCTCGTCTGCGAACAAATTCCTGCGCCGCTTTAATACCAAAATACTGATGCGTTCTTGGCAACTTTTTGATGCCGCCGTCAAACAGTACGAAGTCATACATGATTTCCAAAAACCGTTTTTTATCGCACATCTTGAGCAGATATTTATCCAGCTGAAGCATACTGTCATCCTGCTCGTCTTCTTTCCATTTCAAAAAATACTTTTCGGGAGTTTTAATGGTCCCGTATCTCAAACCCTCGGTGTCATTGCCGGCAAAGACGTATTGAATCGTAGAAAAGAACGATTGAATAAACTCTTCTCGTTGATTGACTCTACTCTGGCGGATACCGTCACCAATAGACACGGTGCTTCGCTTGAGCTCAAGCACGCCAAGGGCGATGCCATTCACATATAAAACAATGTCAGGACGCTTTTCACGATGACATTTAATCGTTACTTCTTCGGCAATAGCAAAATTATTTTTTTTTGGATTTTCCCAATCAATCAAATGTACTTGTTGATTATTTTCTCCGGCATTTTCTACAACTCCAATCCCATATCGAAGCAATTGATAAACATTTTTATTATTGGTATAGAGGTCTTCGCTGTAATTGTTGGCTGTGGTGCGGAGTTTGTCCAAGGCACGAGCGATCAGGGTATCGTTATATCCGCGGCCAGACAGATATTTCCTAACTTCTGATTCCTCAATATTGCTATTGCCCTGTCGATCTTCCCAGTTACCCAGGTAGTCATATTTAAGACGATCACGAAACAACGCCACAACTCTGTTTTGTGTAGCTCTTTCTGGTTGTCCTACATTTAGATTAGTTTGTGCCATGTATTCGTATTCTCCCAGTTAAAAGCTGTTGCATCATGCCCTGCTTGAGCATGGTGTATTTATCCCGTTTTTGCTCCAAGCTCTCAATCTCTGCATCCATATCGGAGAGGATGGTAGCAATGGCGGTTTGTTCTGGCAAAGTTGGTCGAGGGATCTGAATGGTTTTTAGATTGGTTTTTGAAACACCATAGACTTTCAAACCAGTAGCAAGCCTATCCATGCTAGTTTTCACTAGCCGGTTGGAATGAATATAACCCTTAAATCCATCAACAAATATTCCTTCTTTTCCTCTCAACAAAAAAGTGTGGAGTCCAGAAATAGCTTTGTTCGTAGTAATATTTTTTACTTCAACACTTTTCCCTATACCGTCATAATCTTCTGACGCATCAGCCATTATTAAATCTCCATCTTTTATGAAAGAGTAGGTTCTGACTTTTATTTTTTCTATTGTTGGGAGAGTGGATTTCTTAAAATCTAAAAAGTAATTCCACGTAGTATGGATATCTCCATAATGAACATAAAACACCACATCATCATCGGATAGGTCAGCTCTTGAGTAACTAGCTGTTGATAAAAAATTAAACGCTTCTCCGTAACTTATTACATCCCAATCCTCCGGGATTACTCCCAGCTCGGTTTGCTTGTAACCTTTTTTTATCTCAAATCCAGGCAATCTTTTTTTGCCAGTGAGAAGCTGTTGCATTGTGCCTTGTTTGATGGCTATCTTCTTGGCGATCAGTTTTTCCAAGCGTTCAATCAGTGCGTCAGTGTCGGAGAGAACAGTGGCAATGGAGTTTTGCTCCTGTTTTGTAGGTGGTAGTAGAATATTAAATTCTTTGATTGTGTTCGATTTTAAAAATGTTGTTCCTACTTGAGTCGATAATTGTCTAATTACATCTCTTATTTTATCTGACTTCAAATAGTAAAAAATATATTTTGAATTACAATCCTTATTCACTCTGATTAAGGCTACATTATGATCGAAAGCAGTATCCTCATCTAACTTATTCACATACATTACCTTACCGACACCTTCTAGTTTTACAGATGCAAGAGCGATAATAATATCTCCAACATAAACTTGATTATTCAGCAGTTCATTTCTATTCAAAGACACTCGTTGTGCATTATGAGGTTCAAAATAATCCCCTCTAAAAACGTCCCCAAGTTTAATTATTTTTATTCCACTGCCATATAATTTTTTTTCTTTATATATTCCACCAGGTATTCGATTGGTTTCAACTACCCCCTTGAGTATATTTATTTTCCAATCCTCCGGAATCACCCCCACCTCGGTTTGCTTGTACCCTTTTTTGATTGTTGCATCTGCAATCATACAAATCCCATTTTAATAAGATGTGCATCCACTTTGCCGGTAAGCACTTCTATTTCGGTGACGAGTGTCGGCAATGGTGTGCCATATCGCTCGGCAAGTTCTTTGATACGATGAGTAAGTCGCTGGCTGATGCGATCCATTTCGCCCTTTACCGCCTGTTCGAGAGTCGCCACCCATTTATCATCCACCACCAAAACCTTGATCTCTGATTCGGTAAGTGTCTTGTATTTGGTAATTACCCTGGCATCAAGTACCTTCTCGGCTTCTTTGATTTTTTTCTTCGCTTCGGATTCTTGTTCCCCAAGTGCGAGATATTTCTCCATCACTTTCAGCTCTTCAGCATCTTCCGGCTTGTTTTTGATTTCTTTGATTCGGGATGTGACACTCGCTTTGTTAATCTTTTCGAAATCCGCAAAAGATCCATCCTCACCACTGTGTTCTTCAATAAGTTCTTCAATTTCCCGGCTGGCGTTATCAAGTTTAGCGTGTAGCTCTTCTATTGCCTGCTTCTCACTGGCAAAATAACGATTTATCACCAGATACTTGGGCACAAGGTCGCATTCCAGATCTCCCTTTTTGCCTTCTACTTGCTCAAGCTCTGCCTTCCAGCCATCAACAGCAATCAGATACATATCGTCTTGCATTGTCTCTTCCCAATATGCCATAAGATGCTGATAAATATCGTATTTATCAATCAAACTGGTTTTACTAAATGTCGCTAAAATATCCTCGGATATTCCATGAATAATTTCCTTGGGTTTTGCACCGATGGTCAGATTTTTGAAGTGAACGGTATTTCGATCTTTCCAGGTGTCAAACGTCGCTTCCATTGTTTTGGCGTATCTGGTAAATTCTGGATGTGAATAAATGGTATGCTTGATATCTTCTTGTGCAATCTTGAGTGTGCTATATCCCTCTCTCTTACTCTCACCAAATAGCGAATTCTTGAGCGTTGGATATACATCCCAGTAGTTTTGTAAATCTTCAATGTCCTCTGTTGGAATGTCACCTTTAAGATGCGCTTCAATATCTTGAATGTCTTCTGCTTCCTGACTGTCTATGTATCTGGGAATGTTGAGATTAAATTCATTTTTCTCAATCTCGACCACACTCACCATGCGAGAATATTTTGGGATTTCCAGTTGTTTGTTAAACACATCCACGATCTTGTGAATGTCCTGGGCACGCAGACGGTTCTTGTTGCCATCTTTCACAAAGCCCTTGCTCGCATCAATCATAAAAATACCTTTGCGGTTGTCAGCATTTTCTTTGTCGAGCACGATAATACATGCCGGAATACCAGTGCCATAGAAAAGGTTAGGTGGCAGTCCTATGATACCTTTGATATAGCCACGACGGATGATGTTGGTGCGGATCTCTGCTTCAGCATTGCCACGAAATAGCACACCATGGGGAAGAATACACGCACCTTTGCCGGTGGTTTTCAGTGAGCGGATAATATGAAGAAGAAAAGCGTAGTCACCATTTTTGGCAGGGGGTGTACCAAAATGTTCGAACCTGCCAAATTCATCTGGATCTTTTACGCCATTACTCCATGATTTGAATGAGAACGGAGGATTGGCTACGACAAAATCAAAGGTCTTGAGTAGATTACTGTCTTTGAAAAGGGGCGTGGAAAGAGTATTTTCCCGCATTATCACCGCTGTTGCGTTGTTGTGCAGGATCATATTCATACGAGCGAGTCCAGCGGTGGCATTGTCCATCTCTTGACCATACAGTTGGATCTTTTTATCTGTTTCATCCACGAGTTTCAAAAGTAAAGAACCAGAACCAGCTGTTGGGTCATAGCCGGTTGGGGTATTGATTGTTGTACAGGCAATACCAATGACTTTGGCGACGATACGACTTACTTCAGAAGGAGTGTAAAACTGCCCTTTGCTCTTACCGCTCTCAGTAGCAAAGTGTCGCATCAAATATTCATAGGCATCACCGAGAATATCATCACCTTCGGCACGGTTTTTACTAAAATCAAGAGCAGGGTTTTCAAAAATCGCAATCAGATTGGAAAGCTTTTTGACCATATCAGGTCCACTGCCAAGCTTTTCTGTATTATTAAAATCCGGCATTTCAGAAAGTTTGTTGGCTTCGGCGATGGGGGCGATTATTTTTTTATTGATTTCGTCGCCAATGTTAGGATTGCCCTTGAGTGCGACCATATCCTTAAAGCTTGAACCTTCAGGGACAGTGATAGGGGCATAAGGTACGCCTGCATATTTGTCGGATATGTATTTAATAAACAACAAAAATAGAACATAGTCTTTGTACTGTGATGCATCCATACCTCCACGAAGTTGGTCGCAACTTTTCCAGATCGAGCTATAAAGTTGTGATTTTTTAATTGCCATAATTATTTCCTTGATTAACTGTTTGAATTATATAATATTTCATCTTCCTTAATAAACAAATTGTTTTCGTGGTGAAGCGAAGAAAATAGCTTATACCCACCATAAAAGAAATAAATTACTTAATTGAACTTGATTGTTGACATTTAATGATTGTCAAAAACATTATATTCGGTGTTTAATTCCATGGAAACATAAACTTCGAAAATCGTCTGAATTATAGGGTCATTAATTTCAATAACTCTAACCTTCATTCCTGAGACTCTTTCTTTCTGTTCAAGGAATATATTTATAAAAGTTGAATCTGATTCAAGTGCTTTTCTGTTTATTTTAATATCAATGCCTTGTTCATTAGCCTTTTCTTTTGCTAAAATAAAAGCAAAAGTTGCACTATTATGGAATGAACTTTTCCGACTATGTTGTTGAATTCGTTCTTTTAACTTATTAGAACGACCAACGTATATTGGTTTTTGATTTTCGTAAAATACATAAATTCCCTTTTTTGGAATGTCAGCCAGACTATCCCGCTGTCTTAAAGGAGATTCGACAAGTTGTTGCATCAAATCAGGGATCTGATTAATTATTTCACCAAATTTATTGTTCATTTTTTACCTCGTCTAATCAACTTATTTTAAAAATGTATTATGTAACTTAAGTTTTGCTAAATAGTGATATGGGAACCAATGGCAGATTCAGATTGATATTCTGGACATTATTCAAACATTGTTTAGATATGATTTTAAGAATACGATTTGGCATGCTTGACGTTTATTATTTTTATAATCCATACATGCCTCATTAATTATATCGTCTGAATTTTCCATGGTCAACTGGTCATTCATTAGATTAAGAGAATCCATAGTTCCTTTTTTATTAACGGTTCTATTGAAAAATGGGTTCCCTGGGGATGGGTGTGGAATCCAGGTAACAAATTTTGTTTTTTCATCCAATGTTTGTGATTCAAAGTCGACCCATGAAACATTTGGGAATTTAAATTCATAGATTTCTTTTAGCATTTGATATTGTTTTTCACCTAATGCAATTAACATCCCAGGACTATTTGATGAAAAGAATTTGTATTTTAATAATTGGAAATTTTGAAAGGTGAATATCCTTTCATATAGATTCACGAATTTTTTCATGTTTACAGAACTTGTATTATGTTTTTTTGTATCAGGAGACAATTCTGTACTGCAGTGCATACACCATTGTGAAAACATTACATTAGTATCGAGTGGATTTTCGAATAATCGACCTTCAGGATGAAGGTTAAAAGACAACTTTGCATCATCTATGTTTGACCACTCTTCATTCAGATCCAAATCGGATTTCAATGCTTCTGTCAAATTTAGATATTTGAACACTACTCCCAAATTTCCAAGCATTTTCCCATTAAAACTTGATTTGATTAGGGTTGATCGTACTTGTTGTTCTGTGCTATTTAAATTGGTATTTTCCATTATGTAATCTAATGCAGGTTTGGAAGTAGCCATACCCATAATAATTAGCTTTGGATCATTTCTCGGAATGTTCCCAGCTGGAGCATACCATAGATGGATATTTTCATCTTGACCTAACAGAATAGCTTTTGATTTATCGGGACCTTTTCGAAAAACATCAGGATGATTATTTATGAAAGGATTGATTTCATTAACCCATAATTTTGCATAATCTCTGTTCTCATATCCATTCTTAAAATATGAATGAATGATATCTACTAATTGTGGTTGTATGATATTATTTTGCATTTATACCTTCTTTTTCGCCAACTTCTCAATCAACCTCTGCACACTCTCTCTGGCTTTCTTTGTCGCATCTTCATCAATTACAATATCAATGACCTTTTCATTCTTAAATATAAGAACTACCTTATGTCCCTCTCTTGCTCCTTTTGGCAACTCTCGAATCGGAATATCTATCTTATGCTGTTCTTCTGTTCCATATAGTACGACAGCAAAGTTTTCTTCAATCCTATCGATAGTCCCTGTTTCTTTCATGTCAATCAGTATTCTGTATTTACATTATAAGTATAGCAACATTATATCGAACAGATATTGATGGAACAGTTATCGTTGATTCAAGTTTGTTCAATGTATTCTGTGTGGGATGACCATAATTATTATCCGCACCCAAACCAGTTCTATAGATGTTTACAATTGGACTATTGACAGTCCTTCACGAAGCATTCTTGGCTCATCTTCAAACCATTTTCCTGTTACTGTAAGTTCATATTCTCTAGTAATTGTTTTAGCATTTGCACAACCAATCTTGATGCAAATCTTATAAATCCCTGGTTCAATCAAATAATATAAAATGTTTGATAGAAATTTTACATCAAAACAGAATATAGTTTCATCGTTTTTTACTGGCAATTCGGGATTGAATTCACCTGGAATTTCTTTGCGATATTTTGGATCGTGAATATGTCCTAAATTACAATATTTGTAAGTATCAGGTGAAATATAATCACAATATACTTTTCTTTCACCCATTTCACCAGGTATGCTCCAAACCAAATTGTCTAATGAAAATGAATTTAACCTTTTATAATTAATCCCTTCTTTCCTGAATATATCTGAAATAATAACTTCTACTTTTTCTGCACTTGTTTTTCCCTTATTCCAAATTTTAAACCTATAATAGTATGTATAACACTTTAAATAGTCCGAAGGAGATTTTTTAATTGAAGATATTGTCCGATGGCAGTCTGGTGGCTGTAAATCAATCTCACAATCGAGCATTGGGCTTCTAAAATGAGCACGAATTTTATCTTGAAATACTGCGATAATTCCTAAAAATATTGTTCCTCCAGCTACAAACCAATCAGCTAAACTTCCAATTTCCAAAAAATCATCTCGCTAATTTTATTTGATTTGTCAATTCATATAATTATTCATTGTTTATTTGATCTCACTTTCCGCATGTCTTTCATCAAACATAATATTTTTCACATTCCTTTCCCATTAGACTCAAAATGTCCCACAATTCATCAGTCATATTTGCCACTCTTTTCTCAACATTCCCAT
>Ga0209979_1002634_pt1 | contig 16857 bp, 10 predicted proteins | sample AnhtaG_FD_183114 | JGI IMG/M metagenome (GOLD analysis project Ga0209979, IMG submission 183114) | Deep subsurface microbial communities from Anholt, Denmark to uncover new lineages of life (NeLLi) - Anholt_01485 metaG (SPAdes) (version 2) | ecosystem: Environmental > Aquatic > Marine > Oceanic...
GATTGAGCGCCAGGAGCTAACGGCGGATGCGGCGCTCACCGGCGATCGGCGCCTCGCCCTGCAGGCGCTCCTGGCAGATCCGCTGGTGCCGTCGGTAGAGGCCGCCGAGCGAGTGCTGGATGGCCTCCTGTCGGCTCATTCGGCACATCTGCCTGACTTCTGGCTCTGATCGCCAGCCAGTTCGTGCCTACAGAGAGCTGCACTGGCTTCCGGCGGTTGCACGGCCAACCCGAACGGGGAGGCGTTAGCGATGCGGCGTGCCATACGTTCCTGGATAGAGATGCTGCGCGTGGTCGCCTATCCGGCAATCGGGGTGGTGGTTGGCGTATCCGTGGTAGGAGCTCTCATCCTTGGCTCTACGATCCCAGTGCTCACTCCCGCATTTACTATCCTCTTGGGTGTGCTTGCCTTCCTCGTGGGTCAGTTCGTGCTTCGATTCGTGTTCGAGCCAGTCGTGGAACTCCGAAGGACAATTGGCAAGGTCGGTTATGCCCTATCACACTATGCCCGCGTCTACACTAGACCTGGTCCCCCAGTCCACTCCGTCGAGGAATCTGAGCTCCGAGACAAAGAGCCAATACAGTACAAGATAGAAGTGCGTGCAGCGCAGGACAGAGGGAAAGCGAGCCGCGAGTTCCGTCGCTTTGGCAGTCTCCTTCGTGCGCAACATAAGGCCATCGTCTGGGCTTGGATGGCCCGAGGACTTCGCCTCTGCCCCAGTGCCGAGAATGTCACTGCTGCGTCGAAGGAACTGATGCACCTCTCCAACAACATTGAGTTCTATCCCGAGATCCATCCCGACTGGTCGGAAAAACGCCACCGGATCTCCCGTGAAAATCGGGAAAGCCGGGCGAAGATTCGCGAACTGCTATGCTTGCCCGAAGACGACTAAGAGCGGTGCCTCCGCGCCCGGTTGACTACTGCTGTTCTGAGCATCACCGTCCCCTCCGCCTACGGATTGCATCTCTTGCAAGACGTGTATCCCTGAGCGATGATTTCCTTGCGAGTCCCGCGTAGCGTGACGGCATTCGTCGTCGGGAGCCAACGACACGTCGGCTTGTGGAACTTCCGGCTCGCCCGATTCCCGATGTAGTGGTCGCCTTTGGCGGCGGCAGGCTCCTGCGGTGTCGCCCGATGGTAGGACGGGCCTGCGGGCACCGAGCCGCCCTGTGCCCATAAGCCATGCCCTGCATCACGGGCCTCCCTCACGTACTTCGTCCAGTCCGAGCTGTCCACGTGGCAAGGCATGATTGATGGCAGGCTCTACTTCTTCGACGATGATAGTGGCGACGCTAGGCTCGTCGTTATCTCCGTAAAGAGCGGGAACGTAGGTGTAAGCCAAGTGCGCGACCTGTTGGGCGTGATGGACAATGAGGAGGCCGAGATGGGTGCGTTCTTGACTCTTCGCAAGCCCACCAAGCCGATGGTGCGCGCCGCGGCTGAGGCGAGCTTCTATGATCCGCCCGGACTGCTTCCCAAAGTACCGCGCCTGCAGATTCTGACAGTTGAGGAGATTCTGGAGGGGAAGAAGCTGGACTTGCGTCTACGTGCGGGAGCCACCTTCAAGAGGGCGCCCAGGAGGGTCATACAGAAGCCGGTGAGGTAGGGGCGCGAAATCAGCGTGAAAGGACGCGAGAGTGTGAGAAAGGGGAGCTTGACACGCATCCAGGTAGGGTATAAGATATAAGATACTTACGGCCAAGGCCGCAGTGTTGTACATGCGTGGAAGAATAACCACCCCGCCATTGCGCACGCAACGGCGGGTCTATCACCTCCCTGCGGTTGCGGAGCAACCGCAGGCTCAATTACCTGCAGGGGGTTGGGCAGACCCAACCCCCTGCGTCTTTGTGTGAGAGGGTGCGGCGTCATGGATCGGGTTATGATCTTCATTGACGGGAGCAACTTCTACCACGGATGCAAACGAGTATTGAGCAGTGCCGCCGTTGATTTCGAGAAGTTTGCGGAGCTGCTTTGCGACAATCGCCAACTCAGGGCAGTATACTACTACAATGCGCCTGTTCGCAGACAGGACGATGAAGAGCGGTACCGGGGTCAACAGCGCTTCTTGGCAAAGATACAGCGTATCCCGTACTTCAAGGTCAAATTGGGGAGACTCGTGAGGCGAGCCGGTAGCTTTGTCGAGAAGGGCGTCGATCTGACGATGGCCATGGACATGTTGCTCTATGGTCTGCGCGATAACTACGACGTTGCCATTCTTGTAAGCGGGGATGGAGACTTCGCGGCACTAGCCGATGCCATCGGTGATGACCTGGGCAAACACATCGAGAATGCGTATTTCCTCAGTGGGCGTTCGCAGGTCCTTGAGAACGCCTGTCACAGATTCATCGAACTGACTCCCGCGCTCATGCAGCAGTGCATGATCTGACGCTGTACGCCCCTGTCCGTCTACCTCTCATCGTAGCCCCGCGTTCGCAGTGCAGCCAGAACCATCCGATCGTATGAGGCATGCCCCCTCCCGAGTTGAGATATCGCCCATCCCTGAGTTTCGCCGAACCCTTCGCTGCTGCAGTCGGCTTGACGCTATCGCTCCCGATGCTGTACCATCATTGCCGATCCGTAGGCGGCCTGTCGCGAACCGCTGGCCGCCCACGACCCATCGCTGACTGACCACTGATGGCCGACCACCGACCAGTTACTGCTGCCCGGCGGCGCTTGCCCTCGTGGCTTAAGGTGAAAGCGCCCAAGGGCCCGCGGCTCCGCGCTACGAAGGCGGTGCTGGAGCGGCTCTGCCTTCATACCGTCTGCGAGAGCGCGAAGTGCCCCAACATCGGCGATTGCTTCGCTCGACGCACGGCCACGTTCATGATCCTCGGGAACGTGTGCACCCGAAACTGCACCTTCTGCGCTGTCGAGCATGCCGGCCCGGAGCCCCTTGAGCCGACCGAGCCGGAGCGCGTGGCGGCGGCGGCGGCGGAACTGGCTTTGCGTCACGTCGTCATAACATCGGTAACTCGCGACGATCTGCCCGACGGCGGAGCGCACCACTTCGTCCGGACAATCCACGCCGTGCGGCGCAGGCTGCCCGAGGCCTCCATCGAGGTGCTGACGCCGGACTTCGTGGGTCGCGAGGAAAATATTGCCGCCGTCGCCGACGCCGGGCCGGACGTATACAACCACAATGTGGAAACAGTGCCACGGCTCTACGATCGTGTGCGTCCCCAGGCCCAATACTCACGCTCGCTGCATTTGCTCGAGTATGTGAAGCAGAACCACCCGGCCTCGTTCACCAAGTCCGGCATCATGGTGGGTCTCGGGGAGACGGACGCCGAGGTCGTGGATGTACTGCGAGACCTGCGGGCCGTGGGCTGTGACAGCATCACCATAGGTCAATACCTGCGCCCCTCGCCGCGACATTTGCCGGTGGAACGGTATGTGCCGCCGGAACAGTTCGCCGAATACGCAACTACAGCCACCGAGCTGGGCTTTCGCCACGTGGCGTCAGCTCCGTTCGTGCGCAGCTCGTATAATGCCGCAGAGGCCTGGGAAGTGGTCAGTGGGTCAACGAGTCGGTGATGGCTGGACTGCCGACGGCTCTTTCTGACCACTGGCCACCGACCACTGATCACTGATGATCCGGCGCATCCTCTACAACCTCGTCCCCGCTCTGGTGCCCTTCGCCATACTCGCACTCGCCGGGGCCAAGATCGTCGCGCAGCGCAGCGCCTGGACGAAGCAGCAGGTGCGCGAGGTCTTGCGTGCGGAGCTGGCGACGCGCACGGAGCGCCAGGTGCGCCTTGGGCCCGTGGAGGGGGACCTGCTCCGGGGCATTACTCTTCGCGATGTCGCCATTGCTGAGCCGGAGGGGTTTGACGCCGGCGAAACTCTGGCGGTCGAGGAAATCCGCATTCGGTACAATCTGGTCAAACTTGTCAGGGGCGAAGTTGGACCGCTTACCTCTATCCGTGAGCTGGCCATCGTCCGGCCGACGATACGCGCGACTCGCGGCCGCGACGGCAAGATCGACGTCGCGGAGATGTTTGCTCCCGAAAAGCCTCGCCCCCCTACGCCTGATCGCATCATGGTGCCCGTGACGGTGAGCGGCGCCAAACTTGTCTACACGGATCTGACGCTGCCGACGCGGACCGGGCGCCCGCTTACCATCAGGCTCGAGGACGTCAGCGGCACGGTGGATATGAATCGTCAGGGCTGGATGGATGTGTCGCTCCGTGGCGTGAGCGCGGATGGGCTGGCGCGAGAGGTACGGGCCGACGTCAAGTACTGCACATCCCCGTCATGCTTCTCCGTCACCGCGCAGATAGACGGCGCCGCTCTCGAGCGCCTGGCGGAGTTGCTGCCAGCGCAGCCCCCAGTCGGCGTGGCCGGCGGCACGGCCGACGTCCGCGGGGTCCTCTACGGAAGGCAAGGCGAGGATGAGCGTTGGGAGATCGGCTACAACCTGGGCGCCAAGGTAGCGAAGGCGCTGGTGACCATTCCCCAAGCTGACGGACAGCGAGTGCTGTTGAGCGGCCGGATGCGCCTCACGCCCGACACGCTCGTTATCGCCGACGTCAAAGCGACGGCGCCACCGGGGCGTGCTACAGCATCCGGAACCGTCTTCAACCTGCTGGGCGAGCCGTATATCGACGTGCAGGTGAGAGCCGAAGGCATAGATCCGGGAGCGGCTCTGGCCTACGTCGAGCTGCCGGAGTCCGCGCCCGCGTTCGCCGTGCAAGGCACGGCGACGGCCGACTTCACCATCACTGGCGCGATGCCGCACGTGCGCCTGAAGGGTACCGTGCGACTCCCTGGTGGTGGGCGGGTCTCCGATGAAAGATGGGGCCTCGGCGAACTCGTCGTAGGCCCAGTTCGGGCGACCGTGGAGGTCGAGGACATAACGCAGCCGCGTGTGGTGGTGGATGCCACGCTCTCTGGCTTGAGCGCGCAGACAGACGGCGGGACCGTCTGGGAGGCGGTGCCGGTTCAGCTTGGCGCCATTCGTGCCGATGCGGTCCGCGCCGCTCTGACGTGGAGCCAGGCGGCAGGAGTCGAGGTGACCGGCGCCATCGAGGAACTGCAGGCGCCGGCGGCCACGCTCTCGGATGGGCACTGCAAGTTCAAGGTGACGGGCCGGCGCGTTTCGTTCGATGCCATCGCTGGGTTGCTCGGCGGCACCGCGACCGTGCAGGGCACCTACGAGGCGTCCCCTACGGCCGGCGACGAGAAACAAGGGGCCGAAACGACGGGCGCCCTCCGCGTGACGGGTCGTCTTGCAGACGTTGATGCCACTGCCATCGCCACGCTGCCGTGGCGTGAGGGGCAAGAGCTGGATGCCGAAGGGACGCCAGTGCGACGTCCTCCGGACGAGCAGTCCCCGACCCGTCCCGCCCGCCCCCTCGATGAGGATGCGGTCGGCGAGGAGGGGGGCGGATACCGAGAAGTTCTTGAGAGCGTGCAGGCCGGCCGGGCGACTGTTGACTTCGCGCTGACCTACGATGGCACCAGCGCGACCTGCCGTCTCGTGGCGAATACGGACGGTCTGGAATACGAGGACGAGCGACTGCCTGACGCGGAGCTGGCGGCGACGGTCTCGGCGCAGAATGGCGAAGGAGAGGCTGGCTGGACGGTCGCTGAGGGGCAGTTCTCGCTTCACGCCCAGGACGACCGCGGCGAGGCGTGGGTGTCAGGGCAACTCGGCCCGACTCCGGAGGGACGGTCCGGAATTGACCAAGCGATCCCCGTCCGCGTGGCTTTCGGCGGTCTGAGAATTGATGTCCCCGCCGTCGCGATATTGCTCGGGCAGAAGGATGTGGCGGGCATTGGCCGCGTTGGCGGACGCGCTCGGGGCACCTGGGACCAGGGCGGCAACGAATGGCAGCTCGACGACAGTTCTGTCGCCGTCTATGTCGAGGCGCCGCAGTACCAGGAGTACGCTGTGGACCTCGTGGAGTTGGAGCTCGGTGGCGACCTGGACGACCTGCAGGTCCGGCGCTGTCACGCTGTCCGTGGCGATTCAGAGGTCACCGTCGCCGGCTCCATCCAGAAGCTGGATTTTGAGAAGAAGGATGCGCAGCTTGCGCTGCACGCCACGACGCGTGACAGCAGCGTGGCGGACTGGCTGGCTATGGTCGCCCTGGAGTACGAAGTGACCGGGACGTGCAGCGTCGATGCTGACATCGACGGCTCCGTGGCATCGCCGCGCGTCGCCGGCCATGTCCGGGTCGCGGACGTGATCGCGTACGATGAGCCGATAGATGCGGCCGACGGGCGCTTCGAGTACGCCGACGATACAGTGCGGCTCACCGACCTGAGCGGGGAATCCGAGGGGGCAGTGCTGCAGGGCGAGTGCACCATAGCAGAGATCGGGAAGGCGCGTCGTCTCAGCGGCACGTTTGAAACGACCGGCGTCAGCATCTCGCGCGTGCCCGCCATAGCCGAGGCCGAGCTCCCCGTGCGGGCGGTGTTCGGGGGACGCGGCGATATCTCCGGCACGGTCGCCGAGCCGGTGATTAGCGCGTCGGTACATGCCGAAGACGTCAGCATCGCCGGCCATCCGCTGTGGAATCTGCGCGCCACCGTAGCGTACACCGGGGAGAAGGTCTCGCTGCAGCGCGCTACCTGGCGAGGCCTTGGCGGCGCCATGGAAGCCTCCGGGACCTACCAGATCGAGGACGGTGGCCTGGAGCTTGATGCTTCGATAGATGCTGGCAGAACATGGCTCCTCGCTGAGACTGCCGCCGCGCTCGTCGGCGAACGCGAGGCCGACACGGGTGCGCTGCGCCGCATCGGCGAACGGCTCCACGCGCAGCTCGGTGGGACTATCACGGTGCGTGGGTCGTCCGAGCAACTTACCGGTAAAGCCCAGTTCACGTTTACGCGCGCCACCCTCGACAAGCTTCATATCCCGGACGTTAAGGTGATGTGCAGCTTTGTGCGCGAGACAACGCCGAACGCGGGCGTTTTCCGAGCGAGTATCTCGGAAGTGGACGTGCGCGAGGGGGACATGAGGCTCACGGTCGCCGGGGACATCGAGGCTTCTCAAACATCTGCCGAGCCACCATCGCCGCCGGAAGAGGAGCCGGTGCAGATCGCATGGCTGCCAAGTTCGCCTGCCGGCGTCGTCCGCGTTGCGGATTCGGCCGATGCTGACGACGCCGAGCCTACCGTCGTAACCGCCGATCTCCGGGCGAGCGCGCGTAACGTGGACCTGAAATGGCTGGCCCGATGGCTGCCCTTTGACCCCGGCCTGCGCGGCTCGATGGATTTCGACGCTACACTCCGGGGCAGCGTTGACGAGCCGAGCATCGCCGTCACGGACTTCCGTATCGACACACCCGGCGTATACGAGTTGACGCTCGATCGCATAAGCATGAAAAGCTTCGAGGTCGCGCCGGGCCGAGCGGAGGTGCGCCGTCTCGCGCTTGCTGTCGGAGGGCAGGAGGTGCAATTCAGCGGCCGCCTGCCGTTCGTCTGGGAGCCGCTTCCCGTGACCGAGGACCCACGAGGTCCGCTCCAGCGATCGAAGTGGCTCTCCCAACACGTGCCGGCAGAGCAACCGATCGCTCTGGAGGCCACACTCCAACACATAGACCCGCGCATCTTCCCGCCGCTCATCGATGGGGCACTGGCGGCAGCAGGACGTCTGGCGGCGGAACAGGAGGGCGACGATAAGCCGGCACGGACTTCCGCTGTGCCTGCGACATCGGACAGCCGGGCGCTGGCCGAAAGGCTGGAGCTTGGCGGGGACATCGATGGCTCCCTGGTCATTGAAGGCACGGTTGAGCAACCTGTCATCAGAGCAGCCGGCTTTCGGCTGAACGAGGTGCGCATCGGGGTGCCCGATGGGCCGTCCATAGCCGAGGGCATGCGTGGGGCCATCGCCTTCCAGGTGGGCGCGGGCGGCAAGCCAAGTCGCATTGCTCTCGATGGCTTCTCCGTCGACCTGCGCGGCGTTCGTGTGCTTGCCGCCGGCCACGTGGAGACGAGCCGGCTGCTGAGCGACGGCATCGCAGTGGTGCCGCAGCAGCTTACTGTACGGCTGCTGGGGCCGTGGGTTATCATTGGCGATCCGTGGGCCGGCGCTCGAGTTCTCACTGCGCTTCCCCGCCGCTGGCATTATCGACGCGATCCCGAGGCTCTCGGGACGGAGCAGAAGTGGTTCGGCGGGGGGCTGGACGACGGGGATTGGGAGCAAGTGCCGGCCGGCGACGGTCGGCCCGAGGTGGAGAATGGCGAGGCCATTTGGTACCGCACGCGATTCACTGCGCCGCGGACGGCTGCCGGCAAGCTCCTCGCTCTCGCCTTTGAGTCCATGAGGAACCGGGCAGAGCTTTACGTAAATGGCCAATTCGCGGGCCGCTACATTCCACGCGTGCCGGTGGCGGCGCCGAGTGCCACGGGTGAGCTCGAGCAGCCGGGCGTCCAGCCGGCTGATGAGGAGTCGCCCTTGGCGCAGCGATGGGCCGTCGAGGTGACCGACCTCGTCGCACCGGGGCAAGACAATCTCGTTGCTCTGCGCTTGATCGCCCGGCGGGGCCCGCTGCCGCACCCGGGGCCGGCGAGATTGGGCGAGGTGCGCGGCCTCGTCGTGCGCAACATCGCCGGCGTGATCACGGCAGAGCGGAAGATCCATGGCGGTCCGCTCGAGGTCCGCCTGGGCGGGGTGCCGTCCGAGGGAATTGACGCAGGTCACGTGTCGGCGGAGATCGGACGGGGTACAGTGCGGTTGTGGGGGGGTATCGAAGTGGCGACCGACAAGTTCAGTCTGGCTCGACTGGCGGAGAACAAACTCGATCTGACGCTGGCGATCGATGACATTACCCCGCGCTATCCGCCGTATTTCCTGAATGGGCGCATCGTGCAGGAGCGGCCAATAACGCTGCGCGGCTCCGGCAATGGCGATAGCGCCCGGGTGCGAGGACGCTGGCGGGTTGATTACGCGCGGGTCAGCCTCCCCGTCGGAGGAGGCGGCGGCGGCGAGAGTGGCGGGCCCATGAGCGCTCCGGCGCGGTTCCCACAGCCCGTCTTCGACCTCGCGATAGACATCGGCCGCCACGTCAACTTCGTGACGCCGCCTCTGTACCTCTCGTCCATAAGCGGAGGCGGTGGAGGGATCCCCCTCGCGATCAACGCTCCGCTGCCGCTGCGCGAGACCCGCGACGCACTTGTCCTGAAGGGAACACCGCACGACCCCTCGCTGAAACTGGACGCCGAAGTAGCACGCAACGTACAGTTCGCGCCGCCCGGAGGCGGCCAGATAAGCATCCGCCGAACAGCAGTCGGGTTCGAGTTGGGGCGCGCGCAGGGAGCGCAGGAGCAAGACCGCCTGCGGCTTGCCGGACGCATCCTCGCGTATATCGAGGGTGTTCGGAAGATAAATGGCGGTTCATTCAGCTTCGTCCTCGTCAGCCCGGATTACGTGCACGCCCACCCCGAGGTGCTGCACGACTATGAGGATGTGCTTCGGCCGCCTGAAGGGAGAGCGGCCCCCGGCGGCGAAGAGGAGGCAGGCGAAGACTGGATATTGGCGTGCCGGCCCGCGAGTATTGGCGATCGGGGCACCCGGGAGCTTCTGCTACTCGCCTTCTGGCCATTCGGACGGGTGGCACGCGAGGGTGGCGTGGACACCGGTGAGGTGGCGCTTACCTGGGCCACGGAGCGGGCAGTCGGGCGCCTGGACAAGCAGATACTGCGGCCCATCGAGGATCTGCTCGTGGAGTCTGGTCTGGTAGATCGAGTGACCATCCAGGGGGTGCTCGCCGGGGCGCCATCGTTCCAGGTCGGCAAGGACATCATCGACAACCTCTACATCACATACCAACGACAACTGACTGCTCGGCGGGAAGAGGGGCTGCAGGAGCCGTACACGTTCACAGCAGCGTACCGCGTCAATGATAAGTACGACATCACCTTTACCACCGACGAGCGTCGGACCCAGCGCATCGGGGTAGAGTATCGGGTGCCATTCTAGCGCGTCCGCCGGCGTGGGAGCCGCGCCGACGGGTGTGACGAAGGGAGGCTGGCGCGTATGTCAAATCGATCGGCATCCCGACCAGGCAGCCCGCCAGCCATTTCGGTACAGGCAACCTCAGCAAGTGACGCGTGTCTAACGCTTGTAGGTGCGGGCCAACACATTGGCGCACTGCGTCAGCGTCTTGCCCGACTTGGCGCCAGGGAGCGGGCCGCCCGGGCGGAGGCGGCGGTGCGCGCCGAGTTCGGCCGCTTCGTGGCTGAGTATGAGGCCAAGATCTACAATGTGATCTATCGACTCGTGGACGATCACCACGAGGCCGAGGATCTCACTCAGGAGACGTTTATCGCCGCATACCGGGCCTTCGGCCGCTTCCGCGGCGACGCCAGCGTCTACACGTGGCTGTATCGGATCGCCGTCAATCGCGCAAAGAACCGGCTCAAACAGATGGGACGGCAGCGTTCCTCGGAGGTCGTCTCGCTTGATACTCCCGTCGAGTTCGGCGACCAGGGCCTCGAGCGGCAGATCGAGGATGACAACGCGACGCCGCACAAGGTCTTCGAAAACAGAGAGCTCGGCGAGTTCCTCGGCAAGTGCGTCAGTGCGCTGCAGCCCGATTTCAAAGCCGTCGTGGTGCTCCGTGACTATCAGGGACTGTCATATAAAGAGATTGCCGAAATAGAGGACTGTTCGGTGAAGGCCGTGAAATCCCGGTTGTTCCGTGCCCGGAGTATCCTGCGAAACAAGCTGAAGCGCTATCTGCACGCTCCCAGCATCTGAGTCGCTCAGGGCGTTGCACCGTACGGAGATGATTCTGCTCGTGCGTGAGCCCCTGAAGTATCGGCTCGGGAGGTCGGTATTCAGAATGCACCAGTTGCCACGGAACGCAGGCATGCGCATGCTGCTGTCCCGCCTTACGGTCTGTGCCGCCTGCGTGGTCGCCGCCCTCATGGGCAACACTGCGGCGCTTGGACAGGAGAAGCGCATCGCCGACGTCCGCATCGAAGGCACCAAGATCGTCTCCGTTGACGAAGTGAAGGAGAAGATCAGCATCAAGCCCGGCGACGCCTACGATGCGGGCGCCGTTGAGCGCGACCGGCAGAGCATCCTGGCCATCGGGCGCTTCACCGAGGTGAGGGCCGCGGAACAGGATACTCCCGACGGCGTGGTTGTCACGTTCGCCGTGACTGAGCGGCGTCTCATCGCCGAAATCGAAATAGTCGGCGCCAAGACGATCTCGCGGGACGTAGTGGCCGCTGACATCGAGGATGCCAACGTGAAGGTGGGGGACGAGTACGATCCCCGCGCCATCGAGACGGCTCGCCAGCACATTCGCGCTCAGCCCTGGTACACGGACGTGACGGTGCGTACGGAGGAGACGCCGGCAGGCACTCGTGTGAGATTCACCGTGCAGGAGAAGGAACGCATCCGACAGATCCGGTTCGTGGGCAATACAGTGGTCACCGACGAAGAGCTGCTGGAGCAGATGGTGCTGCAGCCCGGCATGATCGCCGATACCGCCACTATTCGCGCTGATATGGTTCGTATCAAGAGCTACTATCAGAGGCGGGGCTACGACGCATCCGTGGTGAACACGAACCTGGCGTTCGAGCAGCTCGAGATCTACATCAGCGAACGACGGATAAAGGAGATTCGAGTCAACGGTCTGCGGAAGACGAAGCGAAGCGTTGTGACGCGTGAGATGCGAATCAAGGAGGGCAACCTCTTTAACGAAAACGATGTGACGCACGACCTGCGGCGCATCCTGAATCTGCAGATTTTTGATAACATCGCCTGGGATCTGCGAAACGATCCGGTGGACCCGGACAAGTACGTCATATTGATAATCACTGTGAAGGAAAAGCGAACCGGCACAGTGGGCTTCGGTGGCGGATTTACCTCGGTGGACGGCCTCGTTGGCCGGGTGCACTTCACTGAGAATAATCTCTTTGGCGGAGCCAAGAAGGCGACGCTGCTGGGTGAGTTCGGCGGCCGAACCAGCTTTATGGTGAGCTACACCGACCCGTGGCTGGACCGGAAGCGCACGAGCCTATCCGTCAGCGTCTTCGACATGGAGCGGCGGCGCCGGCTTATCGGCGGCGGCGGCTTCCTGGTGCGGCGAGACAGCACCACCTTCGATGAGCGTCGCGCCGGCGCGAGTGTGTCCGTGGGTCGGCGCATCGCACCTGATCTGAATGTTCTGGTTGGCATACGGGCCGAGGACATCTCTGAGGCGTTCTTCTCCGCCTCACGGCAGTTGGGGGATCTCGGCTTCGACGACTTTCCCGGCGCCGTTCGTCCCGCGAGCGACAGCGGCGCGGCGCGGCAGGTGGGCGGCGGCATCCCCCCCGGGGGTGCTCCCGGTCCCATCGTTATCGGGGCTCCCCTGCACGAGGGCGGCGAACTACGCAGCGTCAGCCTGACGACGATCTATGACCGGCGGGACCTGTACGACAATCCGACGGGCGGCTTCCGCATCGGCGCGAGCGCCGAGTCGGCCGGGTCGTTCATCGGTGGCGGCACTGACTTCAGGAAGTTCTCGGGCGACGTACGCTACTACAAGAAGATCAGCGAAGGCAAGGAACGAGTACTTGCCGCCAGAGTCAAGGCCGGGATCACATCGGGCGACCTTCCCATATTCGAGGCGTTCATCGTTGGCGGCTCCGACTCACTGCGGGGATATCGGGAAGATCGCTTCTGGGGCCGCAGGATGCTGCTGTTTAACGTCGAGCTCAGGGAGCCCATCACCGACTCGTTGACGGCAGTCGCCTTCGTTGACGCGGGTAGCGCCTGGGGCGGCGGCTTCAAGACGGGCGTGCCCGGCTTTACCGTGCAGGCGCCCGATGATGAGCTGAGTATGCGCGCCTCTGTGGGTGCGGGCGTCCGGGTCCAGACGCCCTTTGGGCCGCTGCGCTTCGATTTTGGACAAGGCCAGGAGGGTAGCGAGTTCCACTTCGGCTTTGGCCATATCTTCTGATGCGCATCCCCCCGATGCGTTGTGTCGCCGCGGCGTCGGTGAAGGAAGTGCCGGTGCCGCCTTGGCGTCTATCGTACTGAAGGCTGCGTGGTGGGCCAGCCCGGCAATGCGACCCCACGGGTGATGGCCGTCACGACGCGCAACTGCCTGAGGAGGCCGGCGAGAATGACCGTTCGGATTCTTCTGCTATGGGGAGGCACTATTTGCCTGCTTGTTGCCGTACCGGCGATGTGGGCGACATCCTCCGGAGCGACCCAGGCTACTGTGCCCTCCGCCTCTGGAGGGGATGAGGCGCAACAGCACCACGAGCTCAACTCCGAGACGGCGGGCATCCTCGCTCCGGTCCGCGAAAGGCTGCTGGTGGCCCAGGAGACGCCGGCCGAGACCCTTGAGGCCGCCGACGCGCCGCCAGCGGAAGATGTCGGTGAACCCAGTGCTGAGACCGGCCTCAGGGTTGGTGTTGTTGACTTCGATGTCGTGCGCGAAGGATGGCCGGTACTCGCGGGGCGGCAGCAGGAGCTGCGCCAAATGGAGCTCCTGCGCGATTTGGAGCTGAAGTACTGCCAGGGGCTGCTGCTGCTGACGGAGGACGAGGCGGAGGAGGCCGTCAGTCTGTGGCGTAAAGTGCAGTTCCGCACGGCTGCGGAGCAGGAGAAGCGGAGTCTCCAAGACTTGGAGGACAAGAACCGCGAGCGGGAGCAAGAGTTCCAAGGGCTCGTGCAGAAGGGTGAGGCACTCACGGACACCGAGAAGGAGCGATTCGGCTTCCTGAAAGCCGTGCGGAATGAGCGCCTCAATCAGATCGAGCAGCTCCGCGATGCATATGACCAGGAGCTCGCGGGGATGCAGCGACAGTTGCAGGCGGACGACCGCATAGCAGGCAGCGAGCTGCGCAAAGCCGCCCAACGCGTTGCCGAGCGCCGCGGCCTCGACCTGGTGCTCACCACAGATGCCGCCTTGTTCGGTGGCTTGGATATAAGCGAAGAGATCGTTCAGGATTTGCAGCAGAAGGTGCCTGAGCTGCCACGAGAGTAACTTGACGGTGGAGTCCTCCGGCGAGTATGGGTCCCGCTTCTCGCGTTGCGCAAATGGGCAGGCCTGTGGGATCGGTGCTGCTCGCGCTGCCGGTTGCCATAGGCCTATTGATCGGTTGCGCGAAACGGCCGGAGCCTGAGCTGCCGGCCACACCGGTGGTCGCCACCGTGCGCCTTGAGTCGCTCGTCCGGGAACACCCCGCCTATCCTGAATTGGCCCGTCTTCGACAGCTCTCAGCAGCTACATCCCCGCTCGTCACCCGTCGTGATTCCACCGTCGCAGCCCGGAAGTCCCGGGAAAAAGCTGAGACATCGCCCCTGCAGACGGACTCTAACATGAAGACGCCTGGCAGCGCTCCCCCGGCATTGTCGGAGGGCGAGCGCACGGCAGCAGAGATCGCGGAAGACGCCGGCGCCATGAAACAGGAGCACGAGCGCTTCCGCGAGGCGCAGGCGCCGTCTGCAGCGCGAGGTGGTCCACCGGTCCCACATGAGCGACTGTCGCCCTCGCGGGGCGCGACTGATGTGCGTTTGCCTCGGGGGCAGCTCGCGTCGATTCTGCGCCGCGAGACAGTTGACGCATGCCGGCTCATAGGGGTAGAACATGGCATCGAGCTGAGGCTGCCCCCAGATGTCCCCGAGGAGGCCACTGATATGACTGGCAGCTTCCGCACGTGGCTCCGCGCGTACTGGAAGACGGCGGAGCCGGGGGCCGAGGCGCGGGAAGGCGTGACGCGACAATGGTGATTCCGCTGCGGAAGATCGCGGAGGCGGTTGACGGGACGCTGGATGGTGACGGGACCACGCTCATCACGGGTGCGGGAGCCCTCGACGGGGCGAAAGAGGGCGACATAGCTTACGTGGACACACTCGAGCGAGTGGCGGAGGGGGAACGCACAGCCGCGGCAGCTTTGATCGTGCCCTCGGAGGCGCCGGCCTGCAGCAAGCCGGTCATCAGAACGCCGCAGCCGCGGTTGGCCTTCGCCAAGCTGCTTGCGCTCTTCGCCCCCGAGCCGCGGACGAGCCCGGGCACGCACCCGTCGGCGGTGGTTGGCGACGCACTGCAGATGGGCGACGGAGCATCGGTGGGCGCACTCGCCTACCTGGGGAACAACGTTCGACTCGGCGACGGCGTAATCGTCGGGCCGCAGGCGTGCATCGGCGACGACGTGTGCATTGGGGCGCGCACCGTCGTCAACGCTCGGGTCGTCGTGCACGAACGCACGGTCATCGGCGAGGACTGCATCATACATAGCGGCGCGGTCTTGGGCGCTGATGGCTTTGGTTTCGTGCCAACCGAAGACGGCCTGCACAAAGTGCCCCAGATAGGTCGCGTGGTCGTCGGTAATGACGTCGAGATCGGCGCCAACACCACCATCGATCGCGGCACAGTTGGCGAGACCAGGATCGAGGATGGCGCCAAGATCGACAATCTCGTGCACATCGCGCACAACTGCATTGTCGGCCGCCACGTGGTGATCTGCGGCCAGACGGGGCTGAGCGGGAGCGTTCGCCTCGAAGATGGCGCGGTGCTCGGCGGCCAGGTGGGCATTCGCGACAATACCGTTATCGGGGCGCGGGCGCGCATTGGTGCGCAGGGAGGCGTGATCTCCGACGTGCCACCCGGCGCCGTGTACTCTGGATACCCGGCGCGGCCGCACAATCAGCAAATGCGGGCCTACGCCGCGCTGCAGCGTTTGCCGGAACTCGTGAAGAGGGTGCGACAGTTAGAGAAGGAGTTGGAGCGCCGCGAGGGAATAGAGAATACGTAAGTGGGCCGAGAGAAGCGGGGACAGGCTCTCGCCCCGGAGGCTCGTCGTCCCATCGTCAGGCAGCCGCGTAGACGCGTGCGCGCCCGATACGTCATCCTGATGCCGATTCGTGCGCCCGAGCCGGCTGCCTGTGTCTGTTGGCCGTAGGGGGTTGGGAATTCGGCACTCGCCTCGGACACATGCGCTGGCCTATTCTCATCGGGATTCTCTGCCATCTTACTGCCGCGGCGGGGTCCGGCTCTCTGTCCATTGATCTGTCGGTGAAGGAGGCCGGCGGCGGAGTTTGGTTCGGGGAAATTGCTGCCGATGGGCAAACGCTGCTGCGTCTGCGGGGGGGCGAAGAGGAGCCCCTACGGCAGCGTGCCGCCGACGTGGCCGCACGCCTCCGCAGGTTCGCGATGGAGGGGATTCGGCCCGCCGATATCGCGGTGGAGCCCAACAGCGCCGGGACCGCCGTGACTATCGGTGGGCGGAACCTGGTGGTCATCGACCCCCCGCTCGCCCAGCTTAGCGGCATGTCGGCCCGGAGCTTGGCCGCTGCGTGGGCGCGGCAGCTCCGCGAGGTTTTCTCGAAGGCGTACTTGATACTCGAGCCGTCCGAACTGCTCGTCCCATATGGCGAGGTCAGGACGATCGGCGTTGGCGGAACCGCCGAAGGGCAGATTAGCTGCGGCCTCTATGCCGATGAGATCGTGGAAGTGACGCCGGCGGCAAATGGCGCGAGTGTGGACGTGCGCGGTGTCGGCGTGGGGTCAACGGTAGCCTCAGTCGAGCGCGGTGGCGCCGGAGGCGTGGTGACCATAGACGTCCGCAAGTGGGCGGCGGCTATTGCCGAGTCGGCCGAAGCCGTCGTCACGGGAGGGATACCGGGCAATCCGGCGCTGCACAGCGCCGTGACGAACGCGGCGCTCAACGCGGTACGGCCAGAGCCAGGTGCGGTGCTCCGGATGGGACGGCCGTTGCGCGGGGCAAGCGCCAGGACATTCGTTGCGCCGGTGGAGGCTACAGGCGATGGCTACATACCGGCAAAGCGGGCCATGCAAGTGCGGGTGGTCAACACCGCCGCACCCGGGCTGGCCGCCGCGGCGCTGCTGGTGAGCAACGATCCCGAGCTCATCTCCGCTCCCGGTGACCTTATGGTCGGCG
>Ga0209979_1002635_pt1 | contig 16854 bp, 17 predicted proteins | sample AnhtaG_FD_183114 | JGI IMG/M metagenome (GOLD analysis project Ga0209979, IMG submission 183114) | Deep subsurface microbial communities from Anholt, Denmark to uncover new lineages of life (NeLLi) - Anholt_01485 metaG (SPAdes) (version 2) | ecosystem: Environmental > Aquatic > Marine > Oceanic...
TCAGGATCGGCTGGTTAGTGAGCTCCGTCTGGCAGGGGCTAGAACCATTGATGAGGCCAACCAACTACTCCGGGATTTTCTCCCTCGATATAACCAGAAGTTTGCTATTCCGGCTGCCCAACCTGACTCAGCTTATCGTCAACCTGGAGAGGGATTTACTCATGATGAGGTATTCTGTTTTAAGTATTACCGTACAGTAGGCCTGGATAATGTGGTGCGATTTGGAGAGCATAGGCTACAAATAATGCCAACTAATGACAGATTGAGCTATGCTCGTGCCAGGGTGGAGGTACATGAGAGGCTGGATGGTAGCCTGGCGGTATATTACCGAGGACACTGCCTGGCTGCCAAACCAGCACCGCCAGAGGCTCCAGTGCTCAGGGCGAGGAGTACAACTCGTGTTATGCCAGGCATGGCTAATTCTGATAAACTTGCCGTCCCCATCATCAAGGCGAAGAAACCTCCGCAACCGAAGCTTACTCACTACACTAAACCTGGCCCAGACCATCCCTGGCGTAGGCCTTTTAGAATCCATATCGATAGGGGGTGACAAATTCGCTGGACAACAACACCCTCCAACCCGTGCTGTTGATTTCATTCAGATAGGAATTATTCCGAGCTTCCCCTATATAAAATATATACCTATATGCTAAATGCACTCATATCGCATTTTAGAGCTTTTATAGACCGTTTAATGGTATTATTGCTAACTATCTAAATGCGCCACACAGGCAACCTAAACTCTACCCTCGCCAATACAGACAGATGGTGGCTACATAGGAAAGAGTGACGATGAAAAGATGTGGCACCATTCTAATGGTGCTTGTGCTATTTTTGGTTGGTTGTACTCAGGGAGGTAAGCCAGAGGATGTTATACCTACAAATGTATCAGGGTTTAATTTTGTTGTGAAATCCGAGCATATGGAAGCATTTTTCACAGGTGAAGAGTATTCAGCGTACAGCTTCTTTAAACCGATGCCCAACTCAGAGTTCCAAGACAAAGTTGAAAGCTTAGTGATTGATGTATACAAGTTTAAAAGTGAAGCAAGTGCCGGACAATTCCTCTCAAGGGTCGCTAAAAAAACAACGACAACTACCGAGGAACTCCAAGTTGATGATATCAAGGCGATTCTAAAATACAGTAAGGAGGATGCCGAAGCTTGTGTTTCATGGCAGCAGGGTAAGCTTGTAATTCTAAGTTGCGCATATGGACCTTTTGATCCAAATACCCTTAGAGTAATTGTTCTTGATGAGCAAGCCTTAAAAAATGCAGCTATTGAAGGTGCAAGAGCAACAATCCAGAGCACTTATAGTAGAAAGATGTAGCACTAGTTATATAGGCGAGCACAGCTGCTTGCCTTAGGTTATCCTTTGCTATATCATTTATTCTAATGCTAATGTATTCTACCGAGATGACAATGCACTACGAGGAGAGGACTTATGGGGCTTAATACGAGGATGTTCTTGCTGGTTGCCTTGCTCTTTGCCATCCTCTATGGCGTGATCACCGGAGTTGGAACATGGATGGGAGCAGGCAGCGCCTTAACCTATCTTATCCTGGCTTTCGTCTTCCTCGGCATCCAGTATCTTATCGGTCCGGCCATAGTAAGCAGGACAATGAAGGTAAAGTGGGTTTCCGAGAAAGAAGCTCCAGAGCTGCATAGAATGGTGGCTGGGCTTGCCGAGAGGGCTCATCTTCCCAAGCCCAAGGTAGGTATTTCACAGCTAGCAATTCCAAATGCCTTTGCCTTTGGAAAGACCCAGCGGGATGGGCGAGTCTGCATTACTCAGGGTATCCTGAACCTGTTGAATAAGGATGAGCTCAAGGCTGTCCTGGGGCACGAGCTATCACATGTCAAACACCGGGACATGGTGTTTATGACCCTGCTATCTGCTATACCACTCGTTATGTACTGGATTGCCTGGGGTATGATGTTTAGAGGGGCTTTTGGCGGTCGAAGGCAAGGTGGCGGCTATGCTGCTCTTATTGGTCTCGGTGCTTTTATTCTTTACTTTATCACCAACCTGCTGGTTCTCTATGGCTCACGCATACGGGAATACTATGCCGACCAGGGAAGCGTTGAATTAGGCAATGAACCACATCATCTGGCTTCAGCTCTGTATAAGCTAGCCTATGGCAATGCCCGCTTTAAGGGAAAAGAGGAATTGAAACAGGTGGAAGGAGTCAAAGCCTTCTTCGTTAACGACCCCACTCGTGCCTGGTATGAGATCAGGGAATTAGCTCAGATTGACCGCAATATGGATGGCACCATTGATAGTAATGAGCTGATGGAGTTACGGGGGAAAACTATCCGACTGGGAACTACTGACAAGATGATGGAGCTTTTCACCAGTCACCCTAACTCGCTTAAGAGGATAAAACACCTGTCGTCGCTGGTGGCTTAATGGAAATTAGCTGGCTAGGGCATTCTTGTTTTATCATTAAAGGGAAAGGGAAAACCGTCATTACTGATCCATATTCTCCTAATCTGGGGTACTGCCTAGGCCAACCTAGAGCAGATATAGTGACCTTAAGCCACCTCCATCCTGGCCATAGCTACACTGAAGGCGTTACCAATAACCCGAAACAAATAAAGGGTCCGGGGGAATATGAAATAGGCGGCACGTTCATCACCGGAATTGCCACCTTTCACGACAATGAAAATGGGAAAATTAAAGGCAAAAATACCGTTTATCTTATAGAGATGGATGGCATAACTTTATGTCACCTGGGCGACTTGGGACACCAGCTGACCCCAAAATTGGTAGAGGAGTTAGGGGTTATCGATATCCTATTTTTGCCTGTGGGAGAAATATCTACCATACCTATCGATATAGCCATAGAAACTGTGGGGCAGCTAAACCCCCATATCGTCATTCCCATGCATTATAAAACTGATGCCCTGATTATGAATCTCAAGCCCGTGGATAAATTCCTCCGAAAAATGGGAATTCGCGAGCCAGAAGCAAAACTAAAAATTTCAGTTACCCCATCCTCTCTGCCTACTGGTCCACAGATCGTTGTTCTTGATTACCCAAGAAGCCTTTGACAAGAGCTGCCGACCGCTCCTACAATAAGCTCCATCATGAGCTTGCCGGGGCAACTTTATAAGTTGCAGCAAATTGATATCGAACTGCAAAAGAATCAACAGATTGTAGCCGAGACCATCCGTCAGCTAAATGAAGACAGAGCTTTAGTCACCGCCGAATCTGAACTCACCACGCAAAAACAACAGCTAGTAGAGGCAAAAAAGAAACAGAAAAACGCTGAATGGGAGCTAGAAGACTTACAAGAGAGGATCAATCACCTCAACAACAAACTCTATAATGGCACGATTAAAAATCCTAAGGAACTGGTCAACATCGAGCATGAAGCTGAAAGCCTTAAAGGCAGGCTCAGCACAAAAGAAGACGAGTTGTTAGAGTTAATGAGCCAAGTAGAGGAAATGGAAACCAAGGTAAAAACTGGCACAAAAGAGTTTCAACAACTGAAGCAGGAATGGCAACAGACACAAGAAAATCTCAATCGCAGGAAAGTCGAAGTTGGCACTGTGCTTACCACCTTAGCTAAAAACCGTCGGGAGTTGGCGCAACAAATTAGCCCAGAAGCTCTTAACCTTTATGAACAGATTAAGTTAACAAAGGAGCAGGCTGTAGCTAAGGTGGAGCAAGGAAGGTGCCAAGGATGCCGTATCACTTTGCCTATAAGCCGTTGGCAAAAAGCCAGGGCTGGCGACCTAGTTCAATGCAATAACTGCCAAAAAATATTGTATCTGGAATAGCCCTAAAATGACAGCGCTTAGCTACCGCCCTGAACAAAGTGAAGGGGAAGGACTCAGAACGACAAAAGGATTTGACCTCTCACCCTATTAACTATAAACTACCCTTTGGGGCAAGTAAACTGGGTGACCGCTCTGTATTTAATATACAGGGAGGAAAGTCCGAGCTCCACCGAGCAAGGTGCTGGGTAACACCCAGGAGGGGCAACTCTATGGAAAGTGCCACAGAAACATACCGCCCGTAGCTGGCTCAGCCATGAATAGGGAGAAATTCGACACAGAAGAGCGTTGACCAGTGCGGGTAAGGGTGAAATGGCGAGGTAAGAGCTCACCAGCAGCTAGGTGACTAGCTGGCTGGGCAAACCCCACCTGGAGCAAGACCGAATAGAAGGGCGCTTAAGGTGCTCGGCCAATGCCCTCGGGTTGGTCGCTTGACCCTGATGGTAACATCAGGGCTAGATGGATGGTCACCACCCTATCTTAGGGGGACAGAACTCGGCTTATAGGTTTGCTTGCCCCGTTTGTTTACTGCCCTTTTCTTCAATCCAGGAAAAGCAACAAACTCCTTTGGCATCTTCACAATTGAGAAAGGCCACGAAGGGGAAATAATAAGCTCTAGATAACTAACTTTTTACCGTCTTATCGCAATAGAGCCATAGCCAACTACTCGGGAGAAATCTCCAGTGGTATCTCCGCTAGTGGCATATTTCAATAAAGTCGCCGTTTTTGCTTTCATCTCTTTGGCGGCCACAATCGCTGCCCCCACTGGCCCATAGCCACACATGGTGCAATTAAGGAGTTCACGCCTCTTATATAGCTCTTCTTCATCGAGATTGGTTATCGCCTCTATCATAGACTTGTCTTTTTCTGTGGCTACTGAGTGAGGCTCGTAGTGAGTGAAATCGCTGCTAGCTATGACTATGATATTATCACCGCATCTAGAAATGGCCTTGCCAACTTCTCTGGCCGTTTCTATATCCTGAGCCAGCATGGCTATGGGCACGAGCTTCAACTCCCCGTAAAGATACTGAAGCCAGGGTAGCTGCACCTCTATGCTATGCTCATATATATGAGCTCTCTCATCTGCCTCAATCACTCCTCCTAAAAGGCTGTGAGCAAGCTCCCCATTTATCCTCACCTTGCCCAAAGGCGTCTCCCAGGCATCCCCCAGCCATAAAGAAACGGGAGAGCCATAGCCACTATGGTTAGGACCGAGCACTACTGCTGTATCGACTACTCCATCAGCAGCAAGCTCCTTATAAGCATGAGCAGCCACTGGTCCAGAGTAAATATAGCCCGCATGGGGAACCACAAGAGCAATGATTTCCCTCGAACCTTCATTATTTACCTGTGGCACGACTCCCGGACCAAGCTCATGCTTATAACACCATTCAATTTGCTCCCTGAGCTCCCCGGGGGTGCCAGCATAAAATGTACCCGAAACAACAGGTTCCCTTATCTTCATAAACATACCTTTACAAAACGAGCTTAATCCTTGGCCTTCTCTTGCTCTTTCTTAGCACGGTCGCGAAGCCAGCGATGAATCTCATCTAGCGCTGGTGGAAAAACACTAAATACCTCGATATCACTGGGAAATTGCAATTTGTACCCTTCCCTGATAAATAAAAGTCCTGCTTCATTACCTTGAAGCGTCTCATCCAATCTCTTGGCCATAAATTCATCCCTTTTCCTTGAAGCCTCAGTATAAAATTCAGCAACCTTACTAGCCACTTTTTCAGTTACAAAGCCGCGCAGCAAACACCTTTCCCAATCCATAACCTCCTGAAGCAGGTCATTTTCCTCAATTGCTTCAAAGATAGCCCCATTGTCACACTTGTTTTTAGCGATTTGATAGCTATTTGGATTTAGCTTCTCTACAAACTTCAGCCCCTCTTCGCCAGATAAGGAGATTGACTCATGATAAACGTGACTTACCTTCCCAATCTTCGTTTCTAAATTGCCTAGTTGGTCTACCACTTGCTGCCAATAACGATGGCATTTTTCTTTATATTCTTCCGGCGCTGCCTCGTTTAGGAATACAAGCGGGACAAGGTAAAGCTTTTTAGCCTCTCTAAAACGGCCCGCAAACGGCTTCTCTATTTTGCCTACCTGCTCTGCCATACTACTTATCAGGCCTCTCTTCTTCCTTTCCCCAGCTTTGCATCATCTCTTTGATTCGCTGGGCCAGCCCAGGATTGTCCTTAAGACGCTGCGTAAATACAGGGCAACTCTGCAAAATCATATTCTGACTGGCAGAAGCTATGTTTTCTAAAAAATTCTCCATCTCGCCTTTAGCCTGTTCCGGAAGGCTTGCCCCCTGCATCATCAATCTAAACTGTGCAACGTCCTCGGCACTAAGTTGCATTGGAGTTACACAGTTCTTATACCAGGAACATTCCTTACACCTGATGAGTGCTGTGGCTTCATCTAGAATGTCACCCATCTTTCCACCTCCTTTATAAGAATTCCAGGCTGTTTAATTTTGATTCCCCGTTCAATTTCAGCCATCTCAGAGGTGTTTCACCCCCAAATTTTTGTAGTTGCCTGATTTATCAGGCACAGTCGCCCAATAAATTGGGCAACTACATTTTAAAACACCCACAAGAGTAATTTTAACAGCTTTTGGTGATAAAAGGTAAATCAATTTCTTTAATCAGACGGTGTCACAGAGCCAAAGCGACGTCGGCGCTCCTTGTAAGCAATAAATGCTTTATCAATCTCATCACAGTTAAAATCGGGCCAGAGGACCGGGGTGGAATAGAACTCAGCATAGGCTGCCTGCCATAATAGGAAATTGCTCAGTCTCATTTCACCACCAGTACGAATAATAAGGTCAGGGTCAGGCATGCCCGCGGTGTAAAGGTATCGCCTAAAGAGAGCTTCGTCTACATTTCCAGTAGAGATGCCATCACGCAGAAGACGCTGCACCGCTCCTACTATTTCATCCCGGCCTCCATAGTTGAGGGCGAGACTAACAGTCATTGCTTTATTACTCTTGGTTAACTCCACAGCGTGATTTATCTTATTTCGTAGCTCCGGCGGGAGTCCATCGAGTTTCCCTAGGTGGCAAATTCTTATCTTTTTCCTTTGAGCAAACTCAACCTCCTCATCAATCCTATCCATTAAAATTTGAAAAATCCCTTCCACCTCATCCTTGGAGCGATTCCAGTTCTCGGTGGAGAAAATATATAAAGTAACATATTTGATTCCACGGTCAAAAAGAATTTCCACTACACGGTGCGCATTGGTTGCTCCTTCCCAATGACCAGCTAACCTCGGCAAGCCATGTTGCCTTGCCCACCTACCATTGCCATCCATAATAATGGCTACATGCTGGGGAAGGGAATCAATATTAGGGTAAGACATAGCTGTTACTATAGCTATATCAGCCATAGTTATCAAGTGCTTATATTGAGAGCAGTTAGTTGTCACCCTGAGCAGCAGCGAAGGGTCTCTAGATTCTTCGGTCGCGGAGTTTACACTGAGCGAAGCCGAAGTGCACCCTCAGAATGACAGGAAGGTAAGGTTACTAAGCACTCTGACACTCTTTATGTTTACAAAGCTAGCTTTTTGGGTTAAAATAGATATGATTTTGGGCGGTTAGCTCAGTGGTGAGAGCGCTTGCTTCACACGCAAGAGGTCAGAGGTCCAAATCCTCTACTGCCCACCATAAAATGAGGAGGTAAGGAAATGGCATCTGACAGTAATGGCAGGGGTGGTTTACTTAGCGCTGGCGGGATCTTAAGCATAATAGTGGGGGTATTTGAGGTAATCGGTGGAGGACTGATAGCCGCTTTAATGGCGCTTAGCATACCATTTTGGCACCCACAACTTCCATTTTATCCCGACTTCGGAGATTTTTGGGGCGGAAATCTAACTATAGCGATTATCATAGGGATTGTCCTTGCTGTACTGGGTATAGTGGCTATAGTGGGTGGCACCTCAGCCATAAGAAGGAAAAGTTTTGGCTTGTCCTTAGCCGGGGCTATCTGTGCCCTTCCATCGGGCATTTTGGGAATATTAGCAGTGATCTTTGTATCCCTGGCAAGGGGAGAATTTGTGCCAGAGGAATAAAAGCCGAAGTGGCGGAATGGCAGACGCGCTACGTTCAGGGCGTAGTGTCCTTAAGGACGTGAGGGTTCAAATCCCTCCTTCGGCACTTTTAGTGTGTATGCGCCTGTAGCTCAGCTGGATAGAGCGCAGCCCTGCGGAGGCTGAGGCCGCGGGTTCAAATCCCGCCAGGCGTGCCACCTTTATCTGGCGAGGGACGGGCGGTTAGCTCAGTGGTTAGAGCGCCTGTTTTACACACAGGAGGTCAGAGGTTCAAGTCCTCTACTGCCCACCATAAAACAATACAAAAACTAAAGCTCTACACTTTTGGCTCGTTTAACTGTCACCCTGAGCGCTAGCGAAGGGCCTCCAGACGCCGCCCTGAGCATGACGAAGGGTTCTTCGCGGAGCTTGTCCTGAGCGGTGAGATTCTTCCCCTTCACTTCGTTCAGGGCTTCGGCTCACTCGCTCAGAATAACAAGAAGTGAAAAGCTCAGAATGACAGGCAGATTGCTAAATAGTCTCTATACTTTTAGGGCTAAAAAAGATAAGCAACAATCGCTATTATTCCCACCACGATAAGATAAATGCCCACTAAGTAGTTGAGGATTTTGGGAAAGATCATCACCACAATACCACAGACCAGACTAGCTATTCCCATAACCAGACCTAGCCCACCTTGTATAATAGGCATAAATTATCACCTCCTGTAATTCTTAGAGTGCTCTAGAACAAAGGCTGCTGCACCTAACAGGCCAGAGTCGTCTCCCAGCAAGGCTGGCTTGATTTCGACAGTAGCTGCTGGTGTGCTGAAGGCTCTTTCTTTGACTACCTTTATTGCCGGCTGAAGCAATAAATCACCCATCTTGGCTACACCACCACCTATCAATATCAGCTCGGGGTTGAAAATATTGACTAAATTAACCAAGCCTATCCCAAGATAATAGCCCAAACGGGAAATAAGCTCCTTCGCCAACTCATCTCCCTGCTTGGCTGCCAAGCCCACAACCTTGGCATCAATTTTGCTTATGTCACCATTCACGAGCTCAATAATGGATGTTTTGGCACCTTCCCTGATTTGCTTCACTGCTTCTCTAGCTAAAGCAGTGCCTGAGGCTAGCGTTTCCCAGCAACCGATATTGCCACAGTTGCACTTTGGTCCATTCACATCTATAGTCATATGCCCAATTTCGCCAGCAACTCCGCAAGCTCCGGTATATAACTTGCCACCAGCAATGATGCCTCCCCCAATGCCAGTGCTCACGGTAATATAAATGAGATTAGCAATTCCTTTCTTTAGTCCAAAGCACCACTCTCCCAAGGCAGCCAGGGTGGCATCATTGCCTAAATAGGTAGGAATGCCAAATCTCTGTTCAACCGCGTCTCCCAATGGTACTTCATGCCAGCCAGGAAGATTAGGAGAGGAAATAACCTTGCCCTTCTCGCTGTCTATAATGCCAGCAGCGGCAATGCCTATGCCCAAAAGCTGAGATGACTCCAATTTTTTAGCAGCTAAGATTTTGTCAATAGTGGCATAAATGCTTTTGATCACGGCATCAGGACCAGCTTGAGCAGGTGTAGAGCGACGCCTTCGCGCCAGGATCTCCCCTTGGGCAGTGGCAAGGGCGGTAGCAATCTTAGTGCCGCCGAGGTCTACTCCTAAAATAAGTTTTTGTTCCTTGTTTTCTGGCATTACCAATGCATCCTTATCCTACGTGTCAACAACGTGGCTTGTCAAACGGTGTGATCTCATTCAGCTAGCTGGGTAACATCTCAAAGTATAAGGGTATCTTCCACTTTATGCTTGGAACGAGGCTGTTTAATTTTGCCTCAGCTTCAAAACCAGATTTGCCTCATCCAGTTTTAATAAGCTTCCCCCCAAGATTCCAGTAGTGCGACCCTTTAGGGTCGTGCACGAGGCTAAAGCCTCGCACTACATTTTAAACACCCTCGGAACAAGCCACACAATCTGAGGAGAGAAATGAGATTGTTTCGCTTTCCCTTCGCCGAATTTACCCTGAGCGAGATTCTTCGGTCGCGAAGTTTACACTGAGCGAAGCCGAAGTGCTCCCTCAGAATGACAGGGAGCGAAGGAGCTCGCAATGACAAGGAAAGGGGACAATAACGAGGAGGGATGCGGTATGACACTAATCAAATGAACGATTACAGCGTATTGACAGCCAGACAAAGGGCGATATATGCTAGCACCAGCATGCCAGACCAAGCTGGTGCTAGGGGGTAATGGTAAAATGCACCGCCTTCGTGTTCTTGTTGTTGATGACGACCCGGCGATAATAAAATTGATTCGCGCCAGTCTAAAAAACGAAGACCGGGATATTCTTACAGCAATGGGCGGCGCTGAAGCCCTCGAGATCGTTGAAAGGGAAACCCTTGACTTGGTGATTCTGGACATATTAATGCCCAAGATAGACGGCTTTGAGGTCTGCCGCCGGCTTCGCGAGTGGTCACAAATCCCGATTATCATTCTCAGTGCGAAGAGTGATGCTTCAGACAAGGTGAGGTGCCTGAACATTGGCGCCGATGACTATATCACCAAGCCATTTGCACCAGATGAACTAATAGCTCGGGTCAAGTCAGTGCTACGGCGCACCGGGGCAGCTGACACCACACCCACCCAGCCCTCCTTTGCCAGTGGCGACCTCGAGATTAACTTTGTTGAAAGACGGGTAACTGTTGCTGGCAATGAGGTCAGACTGACGCCAACGGAATATAGTCTCTTGCGAGAATTAGCACTTAATGTAGGGAAGGTTTTCACTCACAGTGACCTTTTGAAAAAGGTGTGGGGGCCCGAGTATGGGCAGGAAAGAGAGTATTTGCGTGTCTTCATAGGCCGTCTGCGAGCTAAGTTTGAGCCTGACCCGACAAAGCCCAGGTATATTACCACCGTGCCCGGCGTGGGCTACAAGTTTCAAGCTACAGCCTAAAACAAAGGGCTAATATAATAATATAGTTAACCGCAAAAGTTGTTATACTCCTCCCTCACCTTAATCCTCTCCCATCAAGGGAGAGGAACTTCGTAAGAACTTATGTAAGATACTATAGTTCAAGCTTAAGAGTAAGGGTACCCTTTTTGGGGCGCCCTTTTTTATTGCCGGAAAAATATTTAGGAAATATTTATAAAACTGCCCTGAATTTTTATGCTTTGTTTATATGCCCTATGTAATACTGACTCCATAAGCTAATTATCCCGATTAGAACATTTATAGCTCAATAAAGGGTTCCGCGAAAGGCAAACCCATCGAAAGGTGGGGACGCAAAGCCACGGGTCTACCGTTAAGAATGCTCGACCATGACCGCCGGGCTGCCGAAGATCGAAGTTTGCGAAAAGAAAAGGCCTTTCTCGAATCGGGAGGCCTTTTTCAGTTGAAGGAGGTAAAACTGAGGTAAGCATAGAGGATTCCAAAGCCAGGGAAATATCTATGCCCAAAGCCAGGAAGTTCAAATGCTCGCAGAGCCGGCAAAGGAGATCGCTCCCGTCAACTGGCTTCTGATCGGCGGTATTATTGCTGGGGTAGCGATCATTGGAGTCGTTGCCTACTTGATGGTGAGAAGAAGGAGAGTTTGAAATCAATAGCATCCGATGGTTAGCTACTTATTCTCTCGCTGCACTGCTGAGCCTGAGCTTATTTCTCCCTTCCCTGGCCAAGGCAGGTAGCGATTCAATTCAAGGCTGCTTCACTGTAGGCCTTATAATCTCAGATATCTCTGTCTCCAATATCAGCTATCACGATGCCACAATCTCCTGGAAGACAAATGACGACGCTACCTCGCAGGTATTCTATGATACAGAATCTCATGAAGATGTAGCAGATTACGCTTACCACACAGATGAGGATGCTACTCTTGTCGCACAGCACAGCATTCGCTTGACCGGCCTTTCCTCATCTACCACCTACCACTACAGGGTAAGGTCAAGAATACCGGGAACCGATTTTGCCGCCATCTCCGATGACCACCACTTCGCTACTCGTACTCCTAGCCCTGATCCTGATCCTGGTCCAGGCCCATCAGGTTACGATGCCAAGGTCAATATACTTGGTGAGACCTACAAATGGAGCATGAGCTATGGTGGTAGGTTGCTCAACGCTGTGGACATGGCTTCTAACGAGCGCAAAATAGCTATCTACATCCCCAAGAATACTCTTTGCCTTGATGAAAAGGGGAAGAAGCTGAAAGAATTAGCCATAAAGGTTGAAGAGCAAGTTCCTGGGCTGTCTGAAGGTTATCTAGTATTAAGTAAGGCTTACAACTTTAGCCCCGGTGGCGCCACTTTTGACCCGTATTTGAAACTCACCCTGGCTTATGAGGAAGAGGATATACCTGAAGGGGTAACAGAGGGGGATCTGTATATTGCTTATTACAATACTGACTGGGTTCCTCTTAACTCCATTATTGATATCGCAAGGAATAGGATTTCCGCCGATGTAACTCACTTTACCCTATTCGCCATCATGGCAAAATCTCCTCCTCCACTACCAGCTGAATTCATTGTGTCCAATCTAGCTATCAACCACGCTAAGGTCAAGCCTGGCGATGAGGTAACTATAACCATTGACGTGAAGAACATCGGTGGCATGGAGGGAAGCTATACCATAAGTCTGTTAATAAATAACGTGCTTGAAGAAACAAAGAGGGTGATTCTAGCCCCCAAGGCACTGAAGACTGTGTCCTTCGCTGTAATCAAGGACAAGCCCGGCATCTACTCCGTAGATGTTGACAGTCTTACTCGCTCATTCGAGGTTATGGAGGTCACGGCTCCATCTGAGGTACCGGTGGTCAGCTGGGCAGTTCTGGGCACAATAATCGGCGCCATACTCAGCATCGTTGCGGTCATAGTGTCGGTCATATTAGTTCGTAGGCGCCGTGCGCTCAAGAGCTTAGGGCAGTTCGTTGTGAAGAAGAAGTGATAAGGTGTTTTTCGTGAGTTTATTATATGGCAGGCGGGTGAAGTTTACTATAGCGGTGCTGGCAGCTCAACTGCTACTGATAGCTACAGCCATAGCCTGGTGCGTTCATATGGTACTAATCGCAAAGTACGGTGAGCTTCGCTTCGTGGAGGCAAACCCTATAATCTTGTATGGCGAAATCGGGGCGACTGCGCTCATAATCCTGTTTGCCGCTACTGTGTTTATTCTTCAGTGGAAAAGATTAGGCGAAAAAAGGAGAACTGATGACAGATGACATAGCGGAGGCATGTAGAGCTTGTTTAAGGATTTATCGCAGCAAGTCAAGAACTATAAGCACAGATCGTTTAGCAACGCTTACCTGTCATTCTGAGCATGTGAGCCGAAGCCCTGAACGAAGTGAAGGGGAAGAATCTCATATCGCTCAGGGTGACAAAATAAACAATCTTATAAGCACCGAAACCTGGGCAAATTAAAGCAAAATTGGGAGAGATTAAAATGGCTGAAAGAAAGGGAACGATACTAATTGTTGATGATGAAAAAGCTATCAGGAAGCTTCTCCATAAAACGTTGTCAAGCGAGGGTTATCGCTGTGTGGAAGCGGGAAGCGCTGACCAGGCTCTGGATAAAATGCAGGCTGAATCTGTAGACCTGGTGCTTTTAGATATTAAGATGCCCGGCAAATCTGGGATGGAGCTACTGGCAGAAATAAGAGAACACTATCCTGATGTAATGGTCATTATGGTCACCATCATTAACGATATTAATACGGCTATTGAATCTATTAGACAGGGCGCCTATGACTATATAATCAAGCCCTTCAATCTAGATGTGGCTGTCAATAGTGTAAAAAGGGCTATAGAGAAGAGGCAGCTAGAGCTTGAGCTTCGAGATTATCAGCGACACCTTGAGCGCAAGGTAGAAGAGCAGGCTAAAGAGATTCATGAAAGGTTCCTCGGGGCTATGCAGTCCCTGGTCTTTGCCCTTGAGGCCAACGACAGCTACACCGCCGGGCATTCTCAAAGGGTATGTGAAATTGCTCTGGCTATGGGTAAAAGGCTGGCCCTTAGCGATGATGCGCTGGAAGACCTTCGTTGGGGTAGTTTACTTCATGACATCGGTAAAATTGCTGTAGACCAATCTATCGTGAATAAACCAGCTAAATTAACCGCTGCGGAGTATGAGTGTGTTATGACTCATACGATAGTAGGCGCCAGCATAATGCAGCCAGCAGTTAGGAACAAAGGGATAACTGAGATAATTGAGTATCACCACGCCCACTATAATGGCAGTGGGCTTCATCAGAAGCTTAAAGGAAAAGATATACCTCTACTGGCCAGGATTGTCGCCGTAGCTGATGCCTATGATGCCATGACTTCCCTCCGCCCCTACCATGCTGCATTGCCAAGAAAGGAAGCATTAGCTGAAATCAGAAGGGATGTTGGTAAGCAATTTGACCCCCCGGTGGCCAATACTTTCTTGGAGATGACAGAAGCTGATATAACACCAGAAAGGAAGAAAATACTTATCGCTGATGACGAGTCAAGTATCAGGCTGCTGGTAAGAAGTGTCCTGAGTAGCAATTACACCGTTATTGAGGCGGCTGATGGGCAGGAAGCGGTAGAAGCAGCCCAAAAGCACAAACCGGCTCTTATCCTTATGGACATTCTTATGCCTAACAAGGATGGCTTACAGGCACTTTATGAAATCAAGACTAACTTGGCCACTAAGGCGATACCAGTAGTCATGCTAACTGCCGTAGACCAGGAGCTAGACAGGAAACTTTGTGCCGAGCTGGGTGCTGCCCAGTACATAACCAAGCCATTTAGTCCCCAGGAGTTGCTGGATACAATTGACCAATTATTGAAAAGTTCTCAGTAAGACGAGGAGTTTTATGAAGTGATGGAGAGTTCAGTTGCCAGAAACTATAGCAAACATTACTATCAAAGAAGAGAACATAAATCAGGCGAACCAGAGGCCGTCGACATGGTTGTTGGGTGAAATTACTGCTTAAAGGGTTTTTAAAATGTAGTGCGAGGCTTTATTAGCCTCGTGCACGACCCTAAAGGGTCGCACTACGAAAATCTTGGGGGTGAGCTTATTAAAACTGGATGAGGCAAATCTGGTTTTGAAGCTGAGGCAAAATTAAACAGCCTAGCTTATCCTGGGAGGTGAGCAAGATGAAGGACGAAAACAAGGCAAAGGAGCAACTTATTGAAGAAATGGAATCGCTGTGCAAGGAAGAGGCCGAGTTAGAACAGGAAAAAGCCGAGCGCAAGTGGGCGGAGCGATTGCTGCAGGCGCTGAACAAGGCAGCTCGAAGCATGGAGCAAGCCCTGACACCGGAAGAGATATTCAGCGCAGTGAATGGGCAACTCAAGGAGCTTGGCTTCTCCTCTGCGGTTTTCCTCACAGACGAGAGCCAGAAGAGGCTCTTCCTGAAATACTGGAGCTACGAGACTGCAGCGATAAGGACCGCTGAGAAGCTGGCGGGCCGTAAACACGAGGATTTCCCGATACTTATCGAAGCTGTAGACGTATATAGAAAAACGATCTGGGAGAGGGAGGCCGTCTTCGTAGAGGATGTGAAAGATGTCATAGAGCAGCTATTTCAGGCTGTATTACCTGGGCTGGCCAAGAAGCTCGCCGGTCCGATAGCGAAAATACTGAAAGTTTCGAAAGACATCAACGCCCCTCTCATAGTGGGGAATAAGGTCGTCGGCATGCTCTCGGTGCAGTCGGGTGACCTGACCGCAGACGACATACCAGTCATCACCGCCTTCGCCCATCAGATGGCCGCTGCCTGGCACAAGGCCACATTGCTGCAAGACTTGAAGAGGAGCCTCGCCGAGCGCAAGCGGGTGGAGGAGGCACTGCAAAAAGCTCATGATGACTTGGAACGACGTGTTGAAGAACGCACCGCCGAGTTGTTGAAATCGAACGAACAACTAACACAAGAAATCACCGCGCGCAAGTGGGCGGAGGAAGGGCTGCGGGAGTCGGAGGAGTGTTACCGCACGCTGTATGAGTCGTCCCGCGACGGGATTGCGACAGCCAACCTGCAGGGCACCATCACGGAGTGCAACCAGGCGTACGCTAAGATGCTGGGATACAGCCGCGAGGAACTAAAGAAAATCAGGTACCAGGATATCACGCCTTCCAAGTGGCATTCGTTCAATGAGAAAACATCCCAAGAGGTAATGGAACGTGGCCATTCGGATGTGTTCGAGAAGGAATACATCAGGAAAGGCGGGACGGTTTTCCCAGTCTCTTTGCACACATGGCGTATAGACGACGCAGATGGTAACCCGATAGGAGTAGGGTCCATCGTCAGAGACATCACCGAGCGCAAGCGGGCTGAGGAGAAGCTGCGGGAGAGCGAGAGACGCTACTGTCTGCTTGCCAATAACGTGACAGATGTTATCTGGAATATGGATATGAATCTGAGGTATACCTACATCAGTCCCTCAGTCACGCGTATGAAAGGATGGAGCGTTGAGGAAGCAATGGCTTTGCCGTTAGAAGAATCATTGACTTCTGCTTCCTTTAAGCTTGTCCAGAAAATTCTTGCAGAGGAACTGGCCATAGAAAACATGAGGCAAAGGAACCTATTCAGGTCGCGGACGTTGGAACTTGAGCAAATTTGTAAGGATGGTTCCACAATCTGGACTGAGTCCAAAATGACTTTCCTACGTGACTTAGAGTGCCGACCTATTGGCATTTCGGGAATCACTCGCGACATCACCGAGCGGAAGAAGGCGGAGGCAGAGAGGAGGGAATTTGAGCAAAAGGCTCAATTGGCAAGCCGTTTGGCTACTGTCGGCGAGATGGCATCAGGCATCGCCCACGAGATAAATAATCCTCTTACCAGCATTATCGGCTTTGCCCAGTTACTAATGCAAAAGGACATCCCCGAGGACGCCAAGGAATATGCCAAGATTATCAATGGTGGAGCTGAACGGGTTGCCAGTATCATAAAGAGGCTGCTTGCTTTTGCCCGCCAGCAGAAGCCAGAGAGGACGTATGTTGATATTAACCAAATTATAGAAACTACCATCCAACTGCGAACCTATGAAATGGAGACTAGTAACATAAAGGTT
>Ga0209979_1002636_pt1 | contig 16850 bp, 17 predicted proteins | sample AnhtaG_FD_183114 | JGI IMG/M metagenome (GOLD analysis project Ga0209979, IMG submission 183114) | Deep subsurface microbial communities from Anholt, Denmark to uncover new lineages of life (NeLLi) - Anholt_01485 metaG (SPAdes) (version 2) | ecosystem: Environmental > Aquatic > Marine > Oceanic...
AAAGCTGACTCCCCAGGAAATAACAGACTTTACCCGTGATAGGTTGGCACATTTTAAGGCCTTGAGAGAGGCAGAGATTGTTGATGAAATGCCGCGGGGTGGTACAGGTAAAATACTAAAAAGTGTTCTCCGGGAAAGATATGGATAGGTTGAAAGCAAAGCTGTCAAAAACGTAATGACGAGGTGGAATAAAGTGGCCTCAAGCGCCACCCACGAATGACACCAACCATACGCTTTCATAATTAGATGCCAGTTGAAAAAAACGGATTAGACACACCGATTAATAGAATGGGGGGTCTTCATGAAACTCGAAAATAAGGTTGCCGTTATAACAGGGGCGAGCAAAGGCATTGGTAAAGGGATAGGTATACGCTATTCGCAAGAAGGCGCCAGAGTTGTTCTTACCAGCCGTTCCATGGATCTCCTTTCAGCAATTGCCGATCAAATAAGGGGCACAGGAGGGCAGGCTTTAGCCTTGCCTGTAGACGTAAGGAGACCCGAAAGCATTCAAGGGGTGGTAGACAGAACTGTTGCCGAATATGGTCGGCTGGACATTATGGTAAACAATGCTGGCATCTCAATGGTGCATCCATCCGAGGATCTTTCCTCCGAAGAATGGACACGTGCGGTTGAAACAGACCTTTTTGGCGTCTTCTATGGCTGTCAATCAGCAGCAAGACAGATGATGCGACAGGCTGGGGGCTGCATCATTAATATCACCTCGGTATATGGGCTTGTGGCAGCACCCATGCGAGCTGCCTACTGTGCCAGTAAGGCAGGTGCAAACATGTTAACAAAGGTGCTGGCCATTGAATGGGCCAACAAGAATATTCGGGTAAACGCCATAGCGCCAGGTTATGTCCGCACCGAGCTAGTACAGGGAGTCATTGATAAGGGGATGTTGCCCGTAGGTGCTATTGAGAAGCGAACTCCCCAAGGGCGCATCGGAGAAGTTGAAGACCTATTAGGACTTGCCGTGTATCTGGCGAGTGATGAGGCGTCATTCATGACAGGTTCAATTGTAAACATTGACGGCGGCTGGACTGCGTATGGGTATATCTAAGGATCCATAAAAGAATTCTGACAAAAATGGAGTTGAAAAAGCACTAAGACTGAGGAACCAGAACTTAGGGGCTTCGCCCCAACTGGAATATTGGAAGATTGGAATGGTGGAACGTTGGGCCAAGACGAATCAATGGTGTGAGATTTGTTTTTCTCGATTTATCAACCCACTATTCCATTATTCCAACATTCCATCACTCCAAATGAATAGCATAGGAGATTGCCACGAAAAGATCCGTAATTTCAATAAGTTGTAGAAATTCCGAGACGTTAAATTAACTAGGCACTATTATGGAAATTTTGATCATCGGAACCGTCAGAGGAGCATTATATTCCCTTATTGCCGTTGGTTTTGTCCTGATTTTTAGCGTGGGCGGAATCTTGAATCTCGCTCATGGTACCTACTACATGCTTGGCGCTTATTTGACTTATATCTTCTACACGTTCGTTTTTGGTATGGGCGGAATAAATTTGTTGCTCATATCGGCTATACTCTCTGTGTTATCGGTTGGTATTATTGCCTGCCTTGTTTACTATATCCTGCTTCGTCCCCATATCCAGTCTCTCCTTTATGTGATGGTCATGACTTTGGCCCTGGCGCTTTTCGTTGGCGAAGTCATGTCACTGCTCTTTGGTGTCTCCGGCACACGTGTGCCGAGCCTCATAGAGGGCAGCATGTCTATCGGTGGGGTCAAGGTGATCAATCAACAACTTATTCTAATCCCAATAACGGCACTCATCTTGCCTGCTCTTTGGTATTTTTTAAAGAAAACCAAGATGGGCCAGGGCGTTGATGCCGTTGCCCAGCAGAGAACCGGGGCCATACTCATGGGAGTTAGCGTTGAAACAGCCACCCTTATCACCTCAGGTCTCAGTGCAAGTCTGGCAGCATTAGCCGGGGCCTTGATAGCTCCAGTATCATCTGTCGTCCCTGAGATGTGGCTGTTCCCACTGATCAAGGCTTTTGCCATTGCCATCCTTGGTGGGATTGGCTCACTGGCAGGCAGTGTAATTGCCTCATTTGTGATAGGTTATGCCGAGATATTAGGGTCTTTTCTTATAAGCGAACAGCTGACCGAATTGGTGGCATTGGTGGTAATCATTTTGGTTTTGGTCTTCAAACCCTCTGGCATTATGGGATATAAATTACGGTAGGCAAAATGAACCTACTAAAAAGATTAGCTCCTTTCACGCAAAATCAATCGCCATTTGGTTTGCTCATATTGCTTGCTATGGCAGTATATCCGCCCATTAGCGATAACCTCTTTTACATAGAGATAATAAAATTAGCAGCTATTTATGCTATTTTTGCAATGAGTTGGGACATACTTACAGGGTACACTCATGAGGTTAATTTTGGTTTTGCCTTTTTCATTGGTGGAGCGGGCTATCTCTCTGGCATCCTGAGTTCTCTTCTTTCGGTTTCTCTATACCTTGCGATTCCCATAGCTGCACTGGCAGCAGGAGTTTCGGGTATTTTCATAGGATATCTGACCCTTCGTCTAAAAGGCCCTTATTTTGCCATGGCCACATTGGCATTTGCGTCCATCCTCTACAAGCTCAGTTTTATTTTTTACGAGATCACAGGGGGAGAAGAGGGAATATCCGGATTGGACACCTTTACTGATGATCCCACGAAGGACTTCTATGTGGTTTGGGGCGCTATGGTAGCAATTTATTTTGTGCTTAGTCTATATGCCCGATCCAAGCATGGCATTATTCTCAAAGCGATCCGTGCAGATGAGGACGCTACCCAATCAGCCGGCATTAATACAGCATATTATAAGATCGAGGCCTTTGCGATTAGCGGCTTTATGGCTGGAATCGGCGGTGGCGTGTTTACCCATTCTCAGATGCATATTGGGCCTACGATGCTATCTGGATATCTTTCGGTCATTGTTGTACTGCTGGCCATGATCGGAGGAATGGGCACGATTGTAGGCCCGTTGCTGGGAGCCATTTGTCTTTCTATTGTCAATGAATCTCTACGCATCGTGGAAGAATATCGGATCATTATTTATACAGGACTGCTGATTTTATTCATTTATTTGGCTCCAGATGGATTGATTAACCTAAAATTTATTAAGGGCTCAAGGCTACTATCATTTATTTTCATGGGAGACAGGAAACCGACATGAACGTTCTTGAAATCAGTAACCTGACCAAGGCGTTTGGCGGATTGAAGGCCTTGGAGCGGATTAGTCTAAGTGTCCAACCAGGTGAAATTTTAGGGATTATTGGTCCAAACGGTTCAGGAAAGACAACCCTGTTTAACTGCATTACCGGGTTCCTGCCCTTCGATTCCGGATCCGTTATCTTTGATGGTCAAAATATCCAAGGTAAGAGGCCACATCAAATAGTCAACTTGGGCCTAACTCGAACATGGCAATTGGTGAAGCCTTTTTTTGGGATGCGGGTGATAGAGGCCATGATGGTACCTTCCTTCTCTAAGCGGGCCAGATCGAGTCATTTTTCCAAAAAAGACGAAAAGGAAAATGTTACTGGAATCCTTCGGGACATGGGTCTGGGGGAAAAACTTTGGCAGGAGGTTGATAATCTAAGCCAGGGCGAACTGAGGCTCCTCGATATTTCACGTGCCCTGGTCACCTGCCCCAAGATCCTTTTATTGGATGAGCCTTTTTCAGGTTTGTCCCATAAGGAAACGGAGAATATCTCACGTGTGGTCCGAAACTTGAACAGTCAGGGGTTCACCGTTGTGATTATAGAGCATCGGTTGAGAGAACTCATGAAACTGGTTCAAAAGGTGGTTGTAATCAATTTCGGGCAAAAAATTGCTGAAGGGGCCCCAGAGCAGATCGTCCAAGAGCCGGAAGTGATAGAAGCCTATTTAGGGAAAAGGAGACTGAAAATTGGCGTGGCTTGAAATCAAGAATCTCGAGGCCTTTTATCATGGAATTCGCGTGCTCCATGGTGTGAGTCTCCAGGTAGAAAGAGGTGATTTTATTTCAGTTATCGGGAGTAATGGTGCCGGTAAGAGCACACTATTGAGGTCTATTTCTCGATTGGTGTCATCGAAAGGATATGTCTGGTTCGATGACAATGATCTGATCCGTCTCAGGCCGAGGGATGTCATAAAGCGAGGCATCATTCATTGTCCAGAGGGGAGGCTTCTTTTTCCAAACATGTCTGTTTACCAAAACCTTATGATGGGGGCATTTTTGCAGCGTGACAAGGAAGGAATTGCCTCTGATTTGGACCGCGTCTTTGAATATCTACCTGTTTTGTCTGAACGACAGACGCAGCTGGCAGGGACACTTTCAGGGGGTGAGCAACAGATGTTGGCTGTTGGTCGAGCTATAATGGGGCACCCGAGGCTGCTAACCCTGGACGAGCCCTCTCTTGGGTTGGCTCCTTTGGTCGTTGACGCCATTTTTGAAGTGATCCGGAAACTGAATGATGAAGGATTAAGTATCTTGTTAGTCGAGCAGAATGCTGCGCTGGCCCTGGAGTTTTCAAATTTCACCTATGTCCTGGAAGAAGGACACATCATTAATCAGGGCAGTAGCCACGAATTGGTCGAAGATCCTTCCGTGGCTAAAGCTTACCTGGGCATGGCCTAGGCGAAATTGCGAAAGGGAAAGGAGGTGAAGAATTCCGTTGCAGATTTCCTTATGGGAAATCTTTTCTAACAATGTTAACCCTAAGTTATCATGGAGGAAAAAATGAATACCAGATATTGGAAGATTGTTCTTGTCATTGTTGGTTTCTTTTTTGTGCTAAACGCAAGTGGTGCGATCGCTGGCGATACCATCAAAATCGGCGTGATTGCTCCCTTTAAGACGCCTTCAGGAGAGAGCCTCCTGAATGCCGCAAAAATGGCCGTAGAAGACATAAATGCCCAAGGTGGTATTATGGGTAAAAAGATTGAATTGATTTTTGGCAATACGGAGTATAAGCCTGAAAAAGGGTCCATGGCATACAAGAAATTAGTCTTACAGGATAAATGTGGTTTGGTTATTGGTACTTGCTCTTCAGGGGTTGCCAAGGCGGTTATGGACCAAATGGCCCGCTACAAAACACTGTTTATCCCCACTGGAGCTGCCTCAGAGGCCTTGTCAGAGCTGTACAATTCAGATCGTAAGAAATATAAATATTGGTTTAGAGTGATGCACCTGTCAGGCGAGCTTTCAAGGGTGTCACTCGATTTTATCTATGGCCGGCCTGTCAAAAAGATGGGCGCAAGGCGTATTGCCATAATGGCTGAAAATGCCCTATGGACAAGGAGTATGGTGAAAGAAGCTGAAAGATTTTTTAAGGAAAAAGGAATAGAGGTTGTCTATTCGGAATTCTTTGACACGGAGACAAAGGATTTTACGCCTATCTTCACCAAAATTATCAACAGGAAAGCTGATTTCATATACGAAATTTCAGCTCATGTGGATGGCGCTATCTACATTAAACAATGGTATGATTTAAAAGGCCCAATGATTGGCGGCGTCTCTGGTACCGGTGCCTCAGACCGTTATTGGAAAGACTGTGGCGGCAAGGCGGTGGGTGAGACCCTGCTCGCATATGTGGGGCCTTTCCCCGTGGCTCTCACGCCTAAAACCATCCCGTTTCATGATCGTTACGTAGCCAAATTTAACGAGACTGGCGGCTATGTCAGCGGTTATACCTATGACGCATTTCATATTTACAAAGCGGCTGTAGAAAAGGCCAATACAACGGATTCGGACGCTCTTGTTCCCGTTTTGGAGAAGACCGACTATGTTGGGGTTGCAGGGCGCTGGGTCTTTACGGATCTTCACAATGGCAAATACGGTCCAGGTTATCGGCAGCTCGTTATGGTTCAGTGGAGAGAGGACGGAAGTCGAAAGGTGGTATGGCCCGAGAATCTGGCAACAGGTGAACTCTTGCTACCGCCCTGGAAATAAACAGACAGAGCGAAGCGATCAGGCAAAAGCCTTTAACTCATTTGAAGGGGGCTGTTTTGGTTCCAGATCTCACATTAACGAGACGAGGAACCGCAGGCCCCTTTTCAAGTCCATAAGTAGTGCCTCTGATCCACACATCGAAGTCAGGGACAGTGCCTTGTTTAAATACGAGCAAAAGCCCTTGACCCCCAGGAAAGCTTATGGTATCCCTTTGGCAAATTCCTGGTTTGCCCATTTCTTTAAGGAGGAATAGATGCATTACAAGGTTCAACCTGCCCTTGAGCACTATCTCGGTATCCCGGGTTTTCTTATTACCTTGTTTATTTTGTTGGGTGGACTTGCCCTCTTTCTCTATATCATCTACAAAAGGTATCTATTACTCAGGCCTGCCAAACCGGATCTTCGCCTCGATTCACTATGGCATAGATTCTATGATCTCATTGTCTATGGTATCTTGCAAAAACGACAGCCTCGCTATCTCTGGATTGGCATATTACATATCCTGATCTTCTGGGGTTTTGTTGCTCTTGCCCTGAGGACCACGACCCTCTATGGGCTCGGGTTAAAGGCAGAGTTTGTCTTACCCTTTATGGGGGGCTCACTGGGAGAGTTTTATCATCTTCTCAAGGATATATTTGAGATTATGGTTCTCTTTGCCTGTATAGCAGCTATACTACGGCGGGCTATATCGAGACCTGCCAGATATGAGTTTAAACATGGAAAGGCCCATAAATTTCATGCCTATCTTGTGCTCGGCCTGATCAGTTTTCTGATGGTGACTGATATTGCCATGGATGGAAGCGGGATCCTCCTTGGGGAGGACAGGGCCTACTGGCTACCAGCGGCTCAGAGCGCCTCTTATCTCCTTAATGGTCTCGGTCAGGATACCCTAAAGACTGTTTACCTGTGGAATTACTGGCTCCATATCCTGTCCATAATGGTCTTCCTCAATTATCTCCCCCTTGGGAAACACTTTCATATCATCACAGCCATCCCCAATGTGTTCTTAAGGAAGCTTAACAAGGGTTCTATAAAACCCCCCAGATGGGATGTTGAAAATATTGAGGATCTGGACTCCCTCGGGGTGGAGAGGGTGGAAGATTTTACCTGGAAACATATCCTCGACTTTTATACCTGTACCGAGTGCGGCCGGTGTTCGGATAACTGCCCGGCAAATACAGTTGGACGACCATTATCACCTATGGAGGTTACCTTAAAGATCAGGGACCACGCCTATGAAAGCAAGCCTATCTTTAGTCTTGCAGGGAAAGGTGGCTCACAAGATCAGGGTCTTCCCTTGATAGGAAATGTCCTTGAACCTGACGAAATCTGGTCATGCACTACCTGTGGGGCCTGTGAGGAAGAATGCCCGGTCTTCATTGAATATATTGACAAGATGGTAGATCTGAGGAGGCATATGGTTGAGTCTGCCATGATTCCCAAGGATTTCCAGGACGCCCTGCTGCGCTTTGAGAAGACAGGTAACCCCTTTGGCAAACCACCGGCAAAAAGGGCAGATTGGGTGAATGAGCTGGATGATGTCTCTGTCAAGATACTTGAGGAGGGAGATGAGGTTGATGTCCTTTACTTTGTTGACAGCTATGCCTCCTTTGATCCCCAGATACAACAGGTGGCCATGGCTATTGTTAGGGGTCTCAATAAGGCGGGTGTAGCCTTTGGTATTCTTGGCCCCGGAGAATCGGATTCAGCTCATCAGGTGAGAAGACTGGGCGAGGAAGGCCTCTTTCAGTTTTTGGTGGAAGAGAATATGGAGGCATTCAAGACATGCTCCTTCAAGGAGATTGTTACAACAGACCCCCACGCCTTTAATACCCTGAAAAACGATTATCCTGGCAATTGGATTGTAAAACATTATACCGAATTTTTTCTCCCCCTGATCGAAAGTGGCCGTCTGAAGCCAACGAAATCTCTTGACAATGGAGGCATATACACCTACCATGACCCCTGTTATCTGGGAAGGCACAATGATATCTATGAGGCTCCAAGAAAGATCCTTGCCTCAATCCCTGGTATCCGGATAGTTGAAATGGAGCGTAACAGGGATAGAAGCTTTTGCTGTGGCGGTGGCGATGTCAATCTCTTCTATGACATAGAAGAGGAAGAGATGAGAATGGGTGAAAAAAGAGTAGCCATGGCCCACGAAGCAGGAGCTACTGTTATTGTTACCGCCTGCCCCTTCTGCCTGCTCAATTTCGATGATGCCATCAAGACAAGCGGGCTTGAAGGGGAAATGAAGGTAGTTGATTTGATGGAACTTTTTGTGAGCACCATATAGGGATTTCCGAAAGAGGAGGAATAAGAAATGGACATTGTTGTATGTGTTAAAAGGGTGCCCCTTACAGAGGAGGTAGATCTTGTAATTGATGAACAGAAGAAAGGGATCAAAAAAGACCAACTTGCATTTGTCTTAAACGACTGGGATAACTACGCCATCGAAGAGGCTATTCTCCTCAAGGAGAAACACGGTGGAACGGTTACAGCCATTACTGTAGGTAACGAGGATGATGAGGAGGTCTTGAGAAGATCTTTGGCCATGGGCGCTGATAGGGCTGTCAGGATCGAGGTGGGCGATACGAGCAGGTTTGATAGCTTTGGAATCTCAAAGATGCTCTCCCGGGTAGTAAAGGATTTACCATTTGACCTCGTATTTACCGGGGTCCTGGCCGACGACGATTACTGCGGAATGGTTGGCATGATGATGGCAGAGCAGTTAGGCATTGACCATGCCAATATGGTTACCGCTATTGAAATAGAGGATGGAAAGGCCCGCACTACATCCGAACTTGAAGGTGGCCTTGGTGAGGTTTCTCTCATTGAGCTTCCCGCCCTGTTAGCTATCCAGACAGGTATCAACGAGCCGAGATATGTCTCCATCCTGGGCATCAGGAAGGCGGCCAAAAAAGAGCTCAAAATCATGGATCTTTCCGATCTGGGCATACCTGATGAGGAGCTATCTCCCAGGGCCATCATTGATGAGGTTTACCTGCCTCCGGAAACCGAAGGAGCTCAGATACTTGCCGGGGACCCGGACAAGATCGCTTCTGATTTCGTTGAAATTCTAACAAAGAAAGGGGTGATGGAATAGATGAGCGAATTATTCGTTATTGTTGAACACAGACTAGGTGAGATAAGGGAAATAACCTTTGAGATGCTATGGAAGGCTGGTGAGCTCGCTCAAGAGCACTCGCATACCGTTACTGCCATCCTTCTCGGCCATGAAGTGAACCCTATTGCTGAAAGTATCTCTGACAGGGCCGACAAGATAATCATCTTTGATGATGAGCGGCTAAAGAATTTCAATGCAGATATCTACAAAGAGGCTATAGCCGGATTGATTGAGGAGTCAAAACCAACTCTTACCCTTATTGGTAATACATCCTGGGGGATGGAACTGGCCCCCTGTTTGGCTGTCAGGGCCGGACTCCCCCTGGCTACTGACTGCATCGATATCATGTTTAAAGATGACAAAATTATTGCCCAGAGGCAGATGTATAGTGGAAAGATCTTCTCCAATGTCTCCTTTGCGTCATCTGCTGGATATATTCTTACCATAAGGTCAGGGGTATTCTCAAAGGATAGAATCGGTGACCGGCAGGCTGAGATAGTCAAGAAGGACTTTCCGCTAAAAGACGTGCCACTGAAAAAGGATTTTATCGAATTTGTTGAAACCGCTGCCGGCGATATCGACATAACCCAGGCAGAACTTCTTGTCTCTGTTGGAAGGGGTATCGGAGAGGAAGAGAATATCCCTCTTGTTAAGGAATTGGCCGAGGCCCTCAATGGGGTTGTTTCCTGTTCCAGGCCTATTGTTGATAAGAACTGGCTGCCCAAATACTTGCAGGTCGGGACCTCAGGCAAATCAGTCAGCCCCAAGGTCTATATAGCAGTTGGAATAAGCGGGGCCTTCCAGCACTTGGCTGGTATCAGCGGGGCAGGCACGATCATTGCTATCAATAAAGATCCCAAGGCCCCCATCTTCAGGACAGCCGATTATGGTATTGTGGATGACCTGTTCAAGATCCTACCGGTTTTAAAAGACAAGGTGCTGGAGACAAAAAAGGGATAGCAGGCAATGGACTTTACCCTTACCAAGGAGCAGCAGGACATCCAGAAGGCAGCCAGGGAGTTTGCCCTTGGTGAGTTCCCTGAAAGGGCCCAGGAGTTTGACAGGAATGAGACCTTTGATCTGGATATCTGGCGAAAGGCCTGTGAGCTTGGCTTTGTAGGCGTATTCATAGATGAGGCCTATGGGGGTGCTGGGCTCGGTTTTTTCGAACACTGCCTGATAACAGAGGAATTCTGGGCAGTTGACGCAGGTATGGCCAATGCCGTTATCACCGCCAGCTTTGGTGCTGAACTCCTGGGGATGTTTGGAACCGAGGAACAGAAAAAGAGATACCTCCCACCCCTTGTTCAAGGACAGGCTATCACGGGTACAGCCATTACCGAGCCGGATGCAGGCTCTGATGTAACCATGGCAGTTACCACGGCTGCCAGGGATGGTGATGAATATGTCATTAATGGAACAAAGATGTTTATCACCAATGGTGATATAGCAAACTATCTCCTGGTCTTCTGTCAGACAGATCCTGATAACCCGGACAGACACAGAAGGCACTCATTTTTTATTGTCGAGACGGACAGACCAGGCTTTGAGGCAACCAAGATGCACGGGAAACTCGGGATACGGGCAAATGATACGGCTGAGATATCCCTTTCTAATGTCAGGGTTCCGGCATCCAATATAGTAGGGGAAGAGGGCAATGGCTTCAGGGAGCTTATGGCCTTCTTTAATGTTACCAGGCTCCATATATGTGCTATGGCCGTAGGTATTGCAAGGGCTGCCCTGGAGGAAAGTATAGCCCATATCAAGAAAAGGCATCAGTTTGGTGCCCCCCTTGCATCCTTTCAGATAAACCAGTTCAAGGTAGCTGAAATGGCTACCAAGATCAGGGCTGCCAGGAACCTTTACTATGAGGCTGCATGGCTGGCTGATAATGGGAAGATTGATCATGCGCTTGTTGCCATGGCAAAGTGGTTCTCAGGGGAAATGGCAGTGAGGTGTGCAGATGAGGCACTTCAGATGCACGGCGGCTATGGTTATATTGATGAATACAAGGTTCAGAGGATCTACAGGGATGCAAAAATTGTAGAGATATATGAAGGTACCAAGGAGATAGAAAAGGTCATCGTGGCCAGATCTCTTCTGGGGTGAATAGGCTTAAAAAAAAGGAGATTATATGGAGATTTTAGATAAGGCCCTTAAGGAAGGAAGGAACACACTTTCAGAGTATGAATCCAAGGTTATTCTGGCTTCCTACCAGATCCCGGTTACACGCGAAATAATGGCTGAAAGCAGCGACGAGGTTATCACCGCAGCCCATGAGATCGGTTATCCTGTGGTGATGAAAGGATGTGCGCCGGACATAACCCACAAGACAGAAAAAGGGCTCATCCGGACGGATATCAGAGATGACAAGGAGGCATTGGATACCTTCAATGATATCATGGCAGGTATGAACGGTATTAAAGGTGCTGCTGCCCTTGTCCAGGAGATGATTAGGGGAAAGAGAGAATTGGTTGTAGGGTTGATCAGGGATCCCCAGTTTGGACCGTGCGTCATGTTTGGTCTTGGGGGTATATTCACCGAGATCTTAAAGGATGTATCCTTTCGCCTTGCACCTCTGGAAAAACGGGATGCCCTTGAGATGATGGGTGAGATCAAGGCCCACAAGATCCTTGATGCTATCAGGGGTATGGACGCTGTTGACAGGGAAATATTGTCAGAAATGCTCATCAATGTTGGGAGAATCGGTACGGAAAATGATACAATAAAAGAGATAGATATCAATCCTGTTATCATATCTGGCAGCCGCCCGATAGCTGTGGATGCCCTTGTTGTGTTACAATCTAAACCGTCTCCGTAACTCATTCATAGAAAAAGCCTCCAGTGTATGAGCCGACGATTAGACCTCCAGCCTCATCCACATCAGCCCAAAACAGAGAGTCATCAAGTCTTAGTGCCTTATGAATACTCTTCGCTCTATCATCGCGTTCATGTTCATCTTGAAAAGGTCCTCGGGTAAGAGGCTCTATGGCCCCTTGGACCTCAATTAGGTAATATGTCTTTTTCATTTCTTAGATTTTCCTTTCTTTTGCTCAACTTCTTTTTGACATAGACCACGGTCTCGGCGAAGACGCTGCAACACTATACCAAATGTCCCCTCAACAGACGTCTCCTCGGGCTTTCTTCTGTTCTTCTTTATCATTAAGTTTATGTTATGCTCCGATGTAGACTGTGAATCTACAGACTATAGTATGAATATTCTGATTTCGGTATTATCCGCCGGATAATTCCTCAGATTTTTTGCAGAGAATATTCACCCAGGATCAGTCGATAGGGAAGATTGAGGAGATGAAAGGGAAGATGGGAAGGTAGGCTTCTATTTTATTCGCAATTCGTTGATCTTCGGCCAGAGTTGTGACTGTCGAATACAGTTAGGGTTCGATAAATTAACAGTCTTCTTATGGGGTATGGATCTGACCTCCCAGGTTCCATGGTTATGGTGACCCGTAGCTCCGCGTTCATTCATTTCGTGCGGTTTGGAATCCGGGGCGGGTGTCTTCATAAGGTTTGAGGTTTTGATATCCTCATGGTATCTTAATCCTTTGAAAACTCCAGATATTGGCAAGATATCACAACTTCTTAGGTATAGATGAATTTTATACCTTCTAAGGAATAGAAAGCTTTATTTAATTGCGCTACAAATATGGGATAATCTGGGGTGGAGCAAAATTGTTTAATTCATCTTGAAATATGTGGTTGCAATGGTTGGGATTAGATCATACAAACCTTCTATGGAGATTTTACCTTCAGCGGACAGGTTTCAAAATAATATTGAACTTTCAACTACTATATGTAATGTGTTTCCCCTTTGGAACGCTTTGCATCAACATTCCAAAAATAGACCTCAAACGAACCCCTAATGAGAAGTGGATTTTTCTTGACTTGCAGATGTCTTTGGTATTCTGTTAGTTAAAGACCTTTCCTCAACCATTCTTTATTAATCAAAAGGCTTTATGGGATACCGGGTCTTTACCCGATCAAGGGTGCAGCTCTGATAAATACCAGGCCAGGAAAAATGCAACTGGGCAATAGTAGTGGGAAATGGAAAATGGAGCGAGGGATATGGGTCACGTTAGGAAGAAGAAACAGAAGTTAAGGGGGCGCTCTAAAAGCAAAGGGCGTCTCACGATCATGATTTTTAAGGGTCTAGATAAGCCTAGGACATTTGAAATATCTTCCCGCCTTATATCATGGGCCTCCCTGTTCTTCATCTTCTATATTGTGGCTACTATCTTTCTGACCAACAAATACCTTGATATCTATAGAGTCAATAAAATGCAGGCAAGAAAGATAGCCGAACTCAGGATAGAGCTTATCACGACAACTAAAAGTCTTGAGAGAGCTAAACAGCACATTGCCCTATTGGATGGCTATATTAGGGAGGAGAAAGAGCAAGGTCCAGAGCCAATGTCCACAGCTGACTATACTGAATCATCCTCGCCTAAAATTGTAGATATTAATGAACTAAAGGTAAAAAGAGATGGATCCACAATTGAGGTTACCTTCAAGATTGTAAACAAGCAGCTAAATGAGGAACCCATAGGTGGATACATCTTTGTCCTCGCCAGTCCAAAAGATTTATATCGATCTGAAGTTTGGGTTTATCCCAGCTCACCCATCAAAGAGGGGCTCCCGGTAAACTACACAAATGGGTATCGCTTCTTCATCCAGAATTTCATGCCGTTCAGCGCTAAACTTGGACTAGGCAAATCACTCGACAAACAACTTATCTTAGAGATACTGATATACGATAGAGATGGTAAATTGATCCTCAAGAAAGTGGCTAAGGTTTAGAAGGTATCGTGGTCATCTGAGTTCCGAGATTATAACTTTTGCTTCTATGTGGGTTCCTTTTGTCAAGCACTTCTTGGATTCATTTTTTATAGGGTAAAGTTTGTGAAATCGATCGCTATTTTATATTTCTGCTATTTTTGTGGAAAGATTTTGAACTGAAATTTTTCACTATACGGTTTGTATCGTTAAATCCTAGAGGAGTTTCACCGATTTGTTGAGTTCTAACTGAAATCGACAGTCTTTACAGATGCTCCATTCTGATTAATTCCACTTGAAATAGCTGTTGCGATTGGCTGAGATCCGATCATATAAACCCACTATTGAGATTTTACTTTTTTGATGAAAAATGAAACTTTTTTCATCAATTTTTCCTTATACGGAGAAGTTCCTTCTTCTCAAATCCCATTCAAACCTTATTTCTAAGCCCTAATACTGATTGAGTCATACGTCTAAAATAATACATATGAGTCTAAAATTATCCAATTAGATAACTATCTGAAATTAATATATTATATTATATTACCACTTTTTTATTAGGTTTAAATTTAGACAGTTATCCTGCCTTAATATTTCAGCTGTAGGCGATGATTGGTCACAAATGTCCTCTGCAGCCGCGCAAAGGAAACCATTGCCTGGCTTGCTTATTCTGGTTTTTTGACTTTAACTCTCCTTCTTTGGGATCACAGCTCAAAGCGCCTGGCATTAAAATTGCGTAGTATAGGAATTCAGTTTCCCGCAGATGGAAAATAATATCGCGCAGTAGAAGCCCCGAGGGAATGTGTCAGGAAAGATCTCTCTAAAAATAATGGGGTAATGAGCTTGAATTTCTATGGGGGTATTTATGGAGCAAACCATTATTGTCACCCTGGACAGCGTACCCCTGAGGTTCAACCCTGACGGTAAAGTTTCAGTCATTGATGCCATTCGGGCAGTGAGCAGCTCGAATCATCCTTACTCTATATGGGAGAACTTGAAGGCAGAACACCCCGAAATTCTCATATATTGTGAGGATTACTCTTTTCAGGAAGAGGGTCCCATTCCGGTGATTGATAGTAAAGGATGGGAAAGGGTGTGGATGTTGTTGCCCGACTACTTGTCATATCCAAATGTACCATGATCCGTGAAAATCAAAGGGATCATGTCACAAATTTTGATAGTAGACGATCAGCCATACCTGCATGAGCTCGTTTCCCAAGAGTTGATGGCGGATGGATGTGTGGTCAAGGATTTTGTCCACATTGATAAACTCAAAGAAAAGATAGCCGATATTCTCTGTCGGGAACTGGTCATCCGAGCTTGAGTAAAAGCAAATGAGTGTTTTGCCAGGGATCAGGGACCATTTCCTGCAATTCAGCGTGAGCCATCTTGTGAATTCGAGTTCCTGAAAACGGGTAAAGTAAGAAGGATATTATGAGTAAAATCTTAGTTGTTGATGATTCAAAGGCCATTCGGGATCTCCTCTCAAATATGCTTTCTTTCATGGGGTTTCACGTGGCCGTTGCCAGCAACGGAAATGAAGGCTTACATCTGTTTCTTACCAACTCCTTCGATCTTGTTCTCACCGACGTGCAAATGCCTGGTATGGACGGATGGACCTTAGCCTTCCACGTTAAAGATAAGTCACCCGATACCCCGGTTGTTCTGGTAACGGGAGAGGAGAAAAAGGGCATTATGGAAAAGTTGAAAGGCAGCTGCGTTGACTCCGTCCTGTTTAAACCGTTTAGATTGGGAGACATTCAAGAAATGGTTCAGAAAATGCTGGGTAACAGGACATTGCAGAGAGGAATATTGCTCCCAGGCAAGGATCGCAACTCTTCTTCAAAAGTATGAGTCTGGGGTGATCGTTTGAATAAAGGAGAATACCTCATGGCAACAAATCTTAGGATCTTTGCTCACAGAACCAGCGAAAAGCTGCGCCTGAAATCAATGGGCGATTTCGATGGAACCTCGGCCCATGGACTTCTCAAAACCTTGAAAAGGTATTGTAATCGCACTTCGAGGATTTTCATACATACCAATTGCCTGAGGAATATAGGTCCTTTCGGACTGAAAGTGTTCCGTGAGAATCTTGACGTTCTGAATGGCCAATCCAGAAGGCATGCTTCCCGATTAGCACCGCAAAACCCTATTCCTTTCTCGGTCACTATATCTACCATACCTCCGGTCGCTCAATCAGGAACACCTATTTCACCTTATCCTCCATGAAGACGGGGTAGAACATAACATCATAGGTTTATATCCTTTGCCTGATTTAAGCATGGCACGCCTCTTTGTTCTTTTTTTGAAAATCTAATGTGTATCAGAAAATAACAGGTCAGGCTATTGAGAGCATTATTGACAAATTGCTTGATGGTTGATCTCAAAGGTCCAAAAGGTTCAGCCGAGGGGCGGTTTCTTTGGATTTTCCCTCCCTGGGTTGCCCTGGGCGCTTTTCATTCCGTGTGCTCCGAGCGGTCCTTGAATCCCTCCAGGGTGTAAAATTTCTTGGGGATTTGAGGGGCCCTCCGAAAGGCCTGGCTTACACCATCGGAGCTAAGCCAGGCCACTTAAAGAATCCAATTAGTGATCCAAAAGATTAGAGATTTGGAAGGACCTCTCAGTAAGGTCAAGGGGTTTTTTGAGAGCTCTAACTCATAACGATTTCCAGAATTCTAAATACTTATTTTTCATATGGAGAAGCTACCAACGGGTCACCATAATCATGTAACCTTTTAGATCAGATCGAGCCACCCATAAAAGGACTATTGATTTATCGAATACTAACTGAATCATAGTATCCTTCCACCTCTCTGAATTTATCGAATTGCGGAAGAACTAATTGTCTATCACTTACTAAGCTGTTGGTGTCTTATTTTAAGATACCTTACCTTATTCCTTCCTAACTGAGAAACAAGAGGTACCATATGCTTTTATTCAAATTTGCTATGCCATTGCTTCTGAATGCCACCTTA
>Ga0209979_1002638_pt1 | contig 16843 bp, 14 predicted proteins | sample AnhtaG_FD_183114 | JGI IMG/M metagenome (GOLD analysis project Ga0209979, IMG submission 183114) | Deep subsurface microbial communities from Anholt, Denmark to uncover new lineages of life (NeLLi) - Anholt_01485 metaG (SPAdes) (version 2) | ecosystem: Environmental > Aquatic > Marine > Oceanic...
ATCAATGGTCTGGCGGCAGTACAGGAAAGTGGGATCGATATATCTATCCATCCAATTTCAAGTATTATGAATTATAAGGATATGACAAAATTATAGGTTCTATGGAAATATATGAAACCACAGATGCTGATTTTGAAAAACTAACAAAATTCATGGAATTAGTGGATTCGGAATTTTATCCACCATTGTCCAGTCGGCCCGGAGGCATTAAAGGTCGCATTTCTGGCACTCTTCTAAGGGGGGAAACCAACTATCTTATTGCTGAGGTAGAGGGCAAAGTAGCTGGAGTAATAGGATATCGTAAGAACTGGAGTGGGACTCAAGAAGCATATATCTCATTTATCGCGGTCCATCCTGAATACCGAAGAATTGGGATTGCGCGTTCCCTGGATACTGCATTGATGCAAAAGCTATCTATTGACGGGATATCACATGTCAATATTACTACCTGGTTCACAAACCCTGATGTCTGCAAAATGTACAGGCAGATGGGATATCATATATTTCGGATCTTGAAAAATGACAGAGGGGCAGGAGTAGATACTATCTATTTTAAAAAAGCTATTGAATGTTGATAATTAATTTTTTAAAATATTGTGAGCGGATTAGGGAGTGGGGGTTAGTTATAAAAGAATTGAACCCGCTCACAATGATTACAAATTACGACATTCTATAAATATATTTCCATTTATCAATGCCAGTCGCCCCCTCAATTTCAAGTGGAGATACAATTTATTTATGAGGTCTTGCTAAATAAATATAATAAAAGGTCAATGAATCAAATACCCAACGCACACAAAATATCAACACAGTTCAAATGTTAATATGCAAAACCATTATATTTGATTAAACATTACAATAGAGAAGTTGCAGTAACACATTTTAATAAAATGGTGTTACTGATATAAAAATCATTAATGAGGAGATCATATGACTGAAAAAATCGGAATACTGGCACTGGGGCATGGAAGCAAGCTCCCGCATAATAAAGAGGTAGTGACTGGAGTCGCTAACCTGATAGCTGATAAATATGAAAATGCAGTAGTAAGGACCGGGTTTATGAACATGAACAATCCAACCATGGATGAAGGATTGAAAGCTTTTGAGGGCACAGATGTGACCACTATTGTGGCAGTCCCCATATTTTTGGCTCACGGGGTACACACCACTGAAGACATTCCCAAGATACTGGGTATCAGCAGGGAAGACCGCAAGACCACCATCCAGCTAAACGGGAATGACGTCACATTAGTCTATGCCGAACCCCTGGGTGCCGATCCTTTGATTGCTGATCTGGCTTTTAAGAGGGCCCTGGAAGCATTGAATTAAATTCGCATATGCTGTTCGAAAATCGAAATGTCGTCGTAATGGATTTGACCCACGGCGGCATCCCCCTGGCCCTGCATATCGCACAATTTGCCCGTAGTGTTACTTGTATAGATGTATACAGCACCGTGGACAGCGAAGTCCTTACAGGGCTTGAAATTAACGGCATAGAAATTTCCAGGACAATTCAAAGTGACACCAACCTGATAGTGGCACCCGTACACCTGGCCCCCAACTTATTACCTGAGGGCAATAACAATGAAATAATCACCCATCACAGAGCAGTAGGCGAGATCCTTTTAAAAACTGATTTGGGAGCTAAAGTTATTGAGATCACAGGGACTGGTGCCAAAACAAGCACTGCTACGTTACTGGCAGATATGATGTCCCGCCAGATGTCTGTGATATCCCACACAAGCCGGGGGGTGGAACAATGGCAAAATGGAGTGCCTGAAATGGTGCATCACGGCCTGAGCATTGCCCCGGGCAGTATACTTGAGGCATTGGAATACACAAGAGGCATCAATCCTGATCTGTATATTTTCGAGATTTCGCTGGGAGGCACTGGAGCTGCTGATCTGGGAATAATTACCAGCCTGGATAATGAATATACCATAGCTGGCGGCAGCAGGTCATCATCTGAGGCAAAAAAACAGATGGTTGATCATGCAAAGCAGGGCAGTACACTGCTGATAAATGCAAATGCAGGAGAAATTGAGCTGTCAAACAACATAAGATCAGTAACTTTTAGCGATACCTCAAAAGATGCTGAATTTTCGATTGATAATTCCCAAAATGTCTGGACTATTTGTTGCGGCAACCAGACCTTCAGGTTTACCCCAAATACCGGTTATGATCCAAATGCATATACAACCGCTATTGTTTGTGCAACTGCCGCAGCCGCGCTGATGAGGTTGAGCCCTGAAACAATTGAATTGGCCCTGTCTGAATTCCAGGGAGTCCATGGCAGGATGCAGGTTGTGAAGCACTCAGGCCGGATAATGCTTGATAATTCCAACTCTGGCATGAATCCGGCATCATTAGAGCATGCCCTGGAATATTCCCGCAATATTTCTGAAAATAACTGCAAGCGTGTATATATTTTAGGTGAGGAAAAAGAGCAGGTGTGCGAAGGTCTTGACCCTGAGGCTGTCAATACTTTTGTCAGTAAAAACAGCCTGGAACTGGATAATATCATTCTGGTGGGGGAGCGCATGCATGCCATTACCGGAGATAATATTCAACATGCCAATAACCTTAAAGCTGCCATTGTAATAGCAGAATCACTGACTTTGGAAAACGACATTATCATCTCATGTGTTAAATGTTTCAGATAAATCGGAGGATAATAAAATGAGCCCAGTACCGTTAAAAAAAGAACCCACCATCATACACCCCAGACCCAGTTCCATTGTCGCCGCCCTTTACACACTTCGGGACCTTGATGTGGATGTGGTCATATTGCACGGCCCTCCGGGCTGCAGTTTCAAACATGCCAGACTCCTGGAAGAGGATGGACTGCGTGTAGTTACCACTGCCCTGGATGAATCGGGTTTTGTATTCGGAGGACACGACCAGCTGGTTAAGCTGCTGGAAAAGGTCATTGAAAAATTCGATCCCAAGAGTATCGGGATAGTAGGGACCTGTGCCAGCATGATCATCGGCGAGGAGCTGCACGAAGCAGTCCTGGAGGTCAATCCTGATGTGCCTGTTATTGAAGTTGAGGTCCATGCTGGTTATCCCAATAATACCAAAGGTGTTATCATTACACTGGAATCTGCACTGGCTGCCGGTATTTTGAGCGAGGAAGAATTCCAGCGCCAGAAGATCCTGCTTGAAGAGGCCACTGAAGTGGAAAAACGCCATGGTGCGGCATCTAAAGAGTATCTGGAACCCAGCCGGGGTGATGTAAAATACACAGTAGCTAAGAGGATCATCGAATTGTTAAAAGCAGGCAAGAAAGGTCTCACCATCCTGAATGCCAAAAAGGAGACCGGTTACATGTTCGCTGATATCAATGCGGCTGTGAACCAGGTGGCAAAGGAATTGGGCTCCACATCTGAAATTATCAATATGGCAAACCTTGACGAGAACCTGGGACTGGACAGGGTCAGGTCCCATGCCAGAAACATAAATCGTGATCTTAAGCAAATGGGCATTAAGGTGCACGAGATCATCGGCGGGCTGGATGAATACCCTGTTGCAGGAAAGGTGGTCAGCCGGCTGATAGCTGAGAAATATTCAGATTTTGATTTTGCAGTGATAACAGGCGTACCCCATGCCATTCCAATGGACAACCTTCAGGGTATGGAGGTTATCTCAGTGACCAATGGTCCCAGGCAGGTACTGCCATTAAAGGAGATGGGGCATGAATATGTGGTGGTTGAGATAGACCTGCATCCCAAGACCCTTGGTGTGAGCAGCATCATAGAATCCGAATTCGGGGCCACTCTGCGGGAGCTGGCACGAGAGGAGGGGATATGAAACAGATCGCCATTTATGGAAAAGGGGGTATCGGTAAGAGCAGTACTGCATCCAATGTGGCCGCGGCCTGTGCCGATGAAGGATACAAGGTAACCATTATCGGCTGCGATCCAAAGAGCGATTCCTCTATTACACTGCTGCGGGGCGAGCGCATTCCCACAGTAATGGAACTTATGCAGCAGGGATATGAAATCTCTGAAGAAGATGTGGTATTTGAAGGTTACAAAGGAGTTAAATGTGTGGAAGTCGGGGGGCCTGAACCCGGAATAGGCTGTGCCGGCCGCGGCATAATCGTGGCTATTAAAATGCTGCAGAAAAAATCCTCTGTCATGGAGGACAGCGACCTGATTATCTATGATGTGCCAGGGGATATTGTGTGCGGCGGATTCGCGGCCCCGATCAGGAAAGGGCTGGTTAATGATACATATGTGCTGACCTCTGGTGAATATATGCCCTTATATGCAGCAAACAATATCTGCAAGGGGTTTGCCCGTCTGGGTAACCATTTGAACGGCGTGATCTGCAACAGTCGAAATGCTGAGAACGAAGAGACAATTGTCAAAGCATTTGCTCAGGAACTGGGCAGCGAGCTGATGGCCTTTATTCCCAAGGATACCATTGTCCAGACCTGTGAGCGGGCAGGATATTCTGTGATTGAAAAGCAACCTGACAGTGAGATCGCCGGAGTGTACCGCAAACTTGCCAGGGCGATAATGGATAGTGTTTCATCCTGCGAACCCCGGCCTTTGACAGATGCCAGATTGCGGGAGTTGACAGGGTAAGTATTTTTTCACAAGTTTTTTAATATAAGTGCGTCCTCTTTTAATAGGGTAAGCCTATGAAACAAGATATCTATGATGTTGATTTTCCCTGCAAACGGCTCAAGGTCATTCTTGACCAGATCGTCCCTGATATTGTAATGCGCTGGAAAACCCAGAAATTGGACCAGGATGAAATAACCAAGAACCTGGGAAACAGGCGTACCAGGGCGTATAAACTGCTGGAAAAATGCCAGTCAGAAAAATATACTCCTGAAGTTATTGAAGAAAAATTCAAATGGGCGTATAAAGAATTGAAAATGGAGTATCCTCATTGACTTTCATTTATAGTAATATTTATTTAACTTATACTCTTATCTGAAGCGGTGATTTATTGGCAAGTGTAAAGCGAGCACTAATAAGTGTATCAGATAAGACAGGAATAGTCGATTTTGCAAAGACTCTTGCTGATATGGGTGTTGAGATAATCTCAACCGGAGGTACAGCAAAAACCTTACGAGCAGCCGGGTTATCTGTCCAGGATGTTTCAGAGGTCACAGGCTTTCCAGAGATGATGGACGGCAGGGTCAAGACCTTGCATCCAAAAACCCATGGGGGGATACTGTGTCTTCGAGATAATATTGACCACATGAGCCAGATCCGAAAACATGATATCAAACTTATCGACCTTGTGGCAGTAAACCTGTATCCGTTCAGGGAAACCGTGGCAAAACAGGATGTCACCCTGGAAGAGGCTATTGAGAACATTGATATTGGCGGACCTACCCTTGTCAGGGCATCGGCAAAGAATTACAGGCACGTGGTCATAATCACAGACCCTGTAGACTATTCGTCTATCATTGCAGAATTACTGGAAGAGGGGAGTGTGTCTCTTGCCAGCAAGGAAAAGCTTGCTGTGAAAGCCTTCAGGCATACTGCAGATTATGATTCAGCTATTGATACATACCTAAGCTATCAACTGGCAAATGAGGATATCTTAAGGCTCAAGTTTGTGGAAGGCGAGACACTTCGCTATGGTGAGAACTGGCACCAATGGGCAAAATTCTATAAAGAGACCGGAGTGGATGGAGCCAGCCTTTCAAAGATCACTCAGCATAACGGCAAGGAGATGTCATATAACAATTACATTGATACTGACAATGCATTGCAAACCATTCTGGAATTGGGTGACAAAGCGGCAGCATGCGTGGTCAAACATAACAATCCGTGTGGGTTGGCAACTGGTAGAACGTTAAGGGATGCACTGGCTGCTGCCTGGGATGGGGATCCCATTTCTGCCTTTGGCAGTATCATGTGTTTCAATAAAACTGTTGATATAGACACTGCCCAGTTTACGAAAGGAAGATTTGTGGAGGTAATCCTGGCTCCCGGATATGAACCTGATGCCCTGGAATTTCTAACGCAAAAAAGTAAGGACCTGCGCATCCTGGAGCTGCCTGAGATGATCGAGGGTATTAAGGTTGAGAGCAGATTAACCAACATCGTGGGAGGAATGCTCCAGCAGTCCAGGGATGTGGGTGTGTTCGAGAAATGGGATGTGGTTACAGAAACTGCCTTCCCTGATTCCAAAAAAGCACTTGCTAAATTCTCAATGACAGCCTGCAAGCGGACTAAATCCAATTCAGTTATTATTGCCTGGGAATATGTGCCAGGGAGTTTCATGGTGCTGGGTATGGGAGCAGGACAACCCAATAGAGTTGATTCGATTCGCAAACTGGCAGTAACAAAGGCCAGGGAGAATCTTGAGGTCATCTATGAGCGGGAAAAGCCTGATATGACATTTGATCAATATGTGAAGGATGTGATGTCTGAATGCGTGCTCGCATCTGATGCTTTCTTCCCATTTGACGATAGTATTATACATTCTGCAGAGCATAACGTCAGGTATATCGTGTCCCCTGGAGGTAGTATCAGGGATAATGAGGTAATTGCCACTGCAAATAGGCTGGGAGTTTCACTGGTATTTACAGGTATGCGACATTTCAATCATTGATATTTGAGGAGAACAATATGGAAAAAGATGATAATTCAACAAAATATATTATTGCGTTTATAATATTGGCTGCTATGGTAGTGGCAATGATCTATCTAAGCAATACTAATACAAATGGAATAGTGGAAGCAGGAGATGAGGTGTATGTCAATTATATTGGCTGGGAATTAAATGGCGAGATATTCGATACCTCACTGGAAGCTGTTGCACGAGAGGCAGATATCTATCAACAAGGCCGAACGTATCAACCCATGCCATTCGTGGTTGGGGCAGGTAGGATGATTGAAGGTTTTGATGATGGTGTCCTGGGCATGAAATTGGGTGAAAAAAAGACACTTACGATCCCACCCGAGAAAGCATACGGGCCCACAGATTTCTCAAAAATCCAGGTAATTCCATTAATTTATGAGATTCCTTTAGTACAGGATATCCCGGTCCCCGAAACAATTGAGTTAGCGCTGTTCCAGTTCAACCAGACTTTTGGCACCGATCATGTGGTGGGTGATTCGGTACAGTTTCCTGATACGACAATCAATTTTACCATCGTAAATATGAGTGAGACGGTAAATATAACCCGAGATCTGAATGTGGGAAATACCTACAATTTTGGTGCGCAGTCGCAATGGAATGAGACCGTGCTGGCTATGAATGAAACTCATCTAACTGTAAAACACGATGTGGAACTAGGCGATGTGCTTCAATTAGGCCCCTGGAACAGCACCGTGATCTATGTGGATGAAACCAATATTACAGTTCAGAATAATCCCATTCCAGATACCACAGTGGAAACATATTCCGGATCTGTTAAGATACATTTCAATGAGACGGCTATCACTCTAGACTATAACCACAAGTTTGCAGGAAAGACCCTGGTATTTGATGTTGAAATTGTGGATATTGCAAAAGCAGATGATATCGCTATTGAGCCCTGATATTCAGGGTTCTGCTTTTTTTTTATTTTTTACATTATTCCATTCGTCCACATTATCAAATATTTTTTAATATGCTGTGGTAATATATTAATTAATAATGGGGAGATCATTTGCCGAATCTGAGAACACTGCCATACTGTTCATGTGCGGGCTGCTCTTCCCCTTTGAGACCATGCCCCCGTTCATGGCCAAATTTGGGGCTGCTCTTCCAATTACTATGGGCATCAGGGCGCTGGATTCGGTATTGATCTACCAGCAGGGTTTTGAGGTACTTATGAAGTTCATTAGCTTTCCATCGCCCCAGGCAATTACCCGACAATCTCCCTGAAGGTCTCAGGTCAATTCTCAGTGTCCATCCCTTCCTTCACAAAAAAGCACTCGCCCAGTGCCCGATACCACAAAATTCCCACCTATCCCAGCAGCAACTTCCACAGCGGCACAAACTCAATATTGCTGCCTTTGAAGTCTTCCTTAGCTTCATAATCCCAGGTGATTACCAGCAGATTTTTGCATTCCAGTTCTTTTGAGGACTTGACCAGGGATTTTAACTCCCGCTCTTTTGTTTTAATATCCTCAATGTCATAGCATACCTGTATCAACTGCTTAACCCCAGGTCCCTGTGCCAGGACAAAATCCACTTCTATTCCTGATGTTTCTTTCCAGTAATATATCTCAAGTATGGGGTCAAAGTAATGCTTTTTTCTTAACAGCTCAGTTGCGACAATATTTTCTATTCTTCTTCCCCTGTCTTCTATGCCGTGCAGTATCACGAACCCATGATCTACCAGATATATTTTAGGTATGCTTCCTTCACGAACACCTTTCCCGTATTTCCTGATAAGGAATATGAAATTTATATCTTCCAGGTAAGAGAAATATTCGTAGACCTTTACATGGCTCAGTGAGACTTTTGCCGAAAGCAGGTAATTCCCTAATTTCCTGACCGACAGCTCACTTGCAAAGTTTCTTACAAGGGATTTTATCATAAATTTCAGGGCAGATATCTTTTCAATACCATATCTCTCAACAAGGTCACGGTAGACCATCAGGTCGATATATTCTTTCAGTGTCCGAATCCTGACTGTCCTGTCGTATTCCAGCAATTCTGGAAAACCACCGTATTCGAGGTATTCATCCAGGTGTCTTTTCAGCAGTCCTCTTTCAGATGCTATTAATGGGAATTCGGGTTTGAAACTTTTTGCAACCAGGAATTCCCTGAAGGATAGCGGGAACAGGTTATACGACAATGTTCGCCCCCTCAGGCTGGTGGCTATTTCCCGGGATAACATTTTTGAGGATGAACCTGTCAGGAATATCCGCACATTTTTCTTTTCGGTAAGCCTTCTGATAAACTTCTCCCAGCCTTCAATCTCCTGAATTTCATCAAAGAACAGGTAAAGTAGGTCAGCATCAGGATTTATCTTGTAGTACAGCTCGACTATGGTTGAGAGGTCGCTTGTTGTTAGTTCGCTGAGTCGTTCATCTTCAAAGTTTATGTAGAATATTCGTTTTTTATCCAGGCCCTCATCCAGCAATTGCTGGATTATCTGGAACAGGTAGTATGTTTTTCCGGTGCGTCTCAGGCCGATGAGTGTGATTACTTTGTCGGTGTCGGCCGGGATGGATAGTTCTCTTTTGAATAGTGGGGGGATGGGGTATTTGTGGAATTCTGTGATAACTTCTTCCAGATAGTTCATAATATGTTATAGTGGACTATAACATATTTAGGTTTTTTGTTATAGTATACTATTGCATTGCTAACACTTTTGTTAAAAAGATAAAATGGAAAGTCACAGACCTGTCGGACTATAAATCCGTGGCATCCAGCTTCGCAGACGTTCTACCGAACATTTCCACAGGTGTTAATTCGGGCATTCCCTAACATATTGATTATTTTGAGTGCAGCATTATGTAGATGCCTGCATGTGTTAAGTGTGAATATCCAAAACTTATACGCTTTGACCGACATGTACAACAAAAGTAATATATATCTTAATTATATGTAGACAAGCGTATACTCTCGGCATGTTCAACAAATGCTTTTTTGGGATAAGCATCCTGGTTGTGCGGTGTACATCATAGGATTAGAAATCCGAGGTCTTACATGCGCTCCATGGATAAATAAGCTCACTCAACATGTCACATAGAACAAGTATAGTAAAATATTATGAAGATCTTGCTGGCAATTATGACAACAGATTTGATAATCAAAGGCTTGAATATATGCGGTCTGTAGAGAACAGGGTTCTCCTGAATAGTTTAAAACCCGGTTTAATTCTTGATATAGGTTGTGGGACTGGAGAACAAACATTATTTCTTGCAAAAAAAGATTATCAGGTAATTGGTGTGGATATCTCAGGGGAAATGATAAGGATCGCAAAGGACAGGGTAAATAATGCGGGTCTGAATGATAAAGTATCATTAATCCTTGCCTCAGCTGAAGCTCTTCCTTTTAAAGATAATTGTGTTGATGGATTAATTTCAATCTTTGGAGTATACAGTCATGTACCGAAGATAAATATAGCCATCCAGGAGATATACAGGGTCTTGCATAACGGCAGCTTGGCTGTGATCACTGTTGTGAATAGATGGAATCTAACCTGGTGGGTCAAAACCATTCTTAACGCAAAGGGACGCTGGTTATTACATGCCTTAACTAATAAAGATTATACTCTGAATGGATTGTGGACATATTATTTTTCAAAAAGTGAATTATCAAATATACTGAAAAATGTCGGGTTTAAGGTCTCAATCGGGTGTCTGCTACTGTTGCTATACCCACATAATAATAGGAAACTATATTTTTATGAAAAATTCTTTCTTCGTTTTGAAGATAAAGTAAGGTGGTTGTTTCCTTTTAATAGTCTGGGATACTATCACTTGGCGGTTTTTGAAAAGAAATAGATGTTATTCAGATTAATTTCGAAACGTGGGGAAGTGACGCACCCCGGATTTCGCTAACGCTCAAATCCGAGGCATCTTAATGATGCTCGATGGTTCAGGATAAATACGAACGATAGGGGGGTTACTTACTTTTGTGGCGCCAAAATGTACCAGAAATCAATCAAAATTAATATGATATATTGCGAAGTTTGATTTTTGAAAATAACACATTTTCTTATTTCTAAATTTTACACACAGCGGGAAAGTATATAGGCATACAAACTAGAAATGCGTGTAATAAGACCAGATTTTGCAAAAAGGGGTTTAACAATTTTTATTTAATAAAAATCATAAAACTATTAGATCCTAGTCATAAACATTCTAAATGAGAATAAATTCATGCCAATTTATAACGAAAATCAGCAACAAATAGCAGAAAACATAAATCCAAATACTTCAATTTCAAACTGGAAAAGCTGGGAGTGGCAAATCAAGCATTCCATTAAAGATATTGCAACTTTTGAGAACCTACTTAATATAGAATTCGATGAAAAATTAAGAAAACAATTTGATGAGACTATAAAAAAATTTCCAATATCAATCACGCCTTATTACTTATCATTGATCGATCCTGATGATTATGAAAATAATCCTATTTTCAAACAATCATTTCCATCTCCATCAGAGCTGATTATTAGCAAATCTGAAACAAACGATCCCTTAGCTGAAGATACAGATAGCCCTGTTCCAGGAATTACACATAGGTATCCTGACAGAGTATTATTTCATATTAGCAATGTATGTTCTATGTATTGTAGGCATTGTACAAGGAAAAGAAAAGTTGGGGATAAAGACTCGATTCCTGACAAAACTGAAGTATTAAAGGGAATTGAATATATTAAAAATACTCCTTCTGTGCGGGATGTGCTATTGTCAGGTGGAGATCCTTTAATGTTATCTGATGAATATCTTGACTGGATTCTCACAGAATTAAATGCAATTCCCCACGTTGAGATTGTACGAATTGGTACAAGAATGCCTGTTGTACTGCCATATCGTATAACTGATGAATTAGTAGAAATGTTAAAAAAACATCACCCATTGTGGATAAACACGCATTTTAATCATCCAAGAGAAATCACAATGTCTTCTTCAGAGGCACTGAGGAAATTGGCTGATGCCGGAATACCTCTTGGAAATCAAACAGTCTTGTTAGCTGGAGTAAATGATTGCCCAAGGATAATGAGAAAATTGGTGCATAAACTTGTTCAAAATAGAGTCCGACCATATTATCTATATCAATGCGATCTATCCGAGGGTTTATCTCATTTTCGTACACCAGTTGGTAAAGGTATTGAGATCATTGAAAGCCTGATCGGGCACACTAGTGGCTTTGCTGTTCCTACTTATGTAATTGATGCACCAGGCGGAGGTGGCAAGATTCCAGTAATGCCTAACTATTTGATCTCGTGGTCGACCAACAAAGTAATTTTGCGCAATTATGAGGGAGTTATTACCTCATACAAAGAACCAGATGAATACAAGCCTATTTTTTGTGATAGAGATTGTGATAATTGTAAATTACAATTGAAGCTTGAACCTGCTGATGAGTATAAATTTATTGGTATTGGAAAGTTATTATCAGACTCTGATATGACTGAAAGCCTTGTTCCTGAAAATACTGAACGAATGGGAAGAAGAGAAGATGAATGATCTGATTACAAACATTGGTAAGTCCATCATTCAACACGGGAAATTTAATGATCGTATATATCTGATGAAATTAATTAGTGATGACATACCAAATCTAATATATGATCTGGAAAAATTGGCATCTTCTGAGGATTATTCTAAGATAATAGCTAAGGTTCCAGCCTTTGCAAAAGATGTTTTCATGGACAATGGGTATATTGTTGAAGCTCATATCCCGGATTTTTTTAATGGCAGCGAGAATGTCTTTTTTATGAGCAAATATCGATATGAATTATCAAATCAGGACGAAAAAGATGCTAAGATTGAGAAAATTGTCAATATGGCACTATCAAAAGCTCAAAGTCCGATAAATAGTGAGATTTCGTCTGAATGTTATTATAAGATCTGTGAAAGATCAGATGCAAACAAAATAGTCAATATTTATAAAAATGTATTTGAAACATATCCATTTCCTATACACGATATTAATTATATTGAAAAAACAATGAAAGAAAATATAGTCTATTTTGGTATATGGAAAGATGATGAAATAGTTTCATTATCATCTTCTGAAATGGATATCAAGTCACAAAATGCAGAAATGACTGATTTTGCTACTTTGCCTGAGTATCGAGGTCGGGGATTTGCATCATATCTTTTGCAATGTATGGAAAATGAAATGCAAACGAAAAATGTAAAAGTGACTTACACAATTGCACGGGCTATTTCATATGGAATAAATATCTTATTTAGTAAATCAGGATATTCATACACCGGTACATTACTAAACAATACTAATATCTCAGGAAATATTGAGAATATGAATATCTGGTATAAATGTATGCAATGAATTTGCTTGCAAATATTAAGTAGATATTCAGATTTATGTTACAGTGTGCACCTGTGCAATTATTAGTGAATTTAAGGTAGTGTACTTAACCCAATTGTTTACCCGAGCATAATTCATTTATGTTGTAAATCCTCTTTAATACTAAAACCTCTCCAGTCGCCGAATCTGCAAAAAATGGACAAATTGTGTTTGTATCTTAACATCCGGTTTTAAAATGAACACCATATCTGGAACAATTAGTAACACATTAATCAAATCACAAATCCCCCATTTTTAAATACTTCCTCAAACAATTATAATCAATGGCACAAAATAATAGCTCAATCATGGTTATTGACAAGATTTCAGATATTCTCTCAGGTTACGACCTCGAGAATCTCACCATAGCCACTGTTACCAGTCACACAAGTCTCCAGATTTTTAACGGCGCCCGAAAAGAAGGAATAAAGACCCTGGGCATTTGTATTGGAAAGCCACCAAAATTCTATGAAGCTTTTCCGCTGGCCAAACCAGACGAATACATGGTTGTGGAAAATTATGCAGACATCCTGAATAAAGCCCAGGAACTTGCTAAAAAAAATGTTATAATCATCCCAACCGGCTCTTTTGTAGAATATATGGGTCATGACAATTTCATGAAACTGGAACTTCCCACATTCGGCAACCGCAGGGTGCTGGAATGGGAATCTAACCGTGATATGGAACGTCAGTGGCTGGAAGGTGCAGGGATCGCTATGCCACGCAAGATCGATGATCCAAAGGATATCAACTCTCCGGTCATGGTGAAGTATCACGGCGCTAAAGGAGGGCGCGGGTTTTTTGTTGCCAAGAACAAGGCCGATTTCTATCAGCAATTGGACGAATCCCAACCATATACCATCCAGGAATTTATAGTGGGGACAAGGTACTATCTCCATTATTTCTACTCACCCATAAAAAAAGACGGCTACACATTGAGCAAAGGTACCCTGGAGCTCATGAGCATGGACCGCAGGGTGGAGTCAAATGCCGACGAGATCTTCAGGCTGGGATCACCGCGGGAATTAGAGGATGCAGGGGTTTACCCCTCCTTTGTGGTTACAGGCAACATGCCCCTGGTAGCAAGAGAATCCCTGCTGCCCAAGATCTTTGAACTGGGTGAACAGGTGGTTGAGAGTTCCCTTGACCTGTTCGGCGGCATGATCGGACCATTCTGCCTGGAGACCGTATGTACTGATAAACTGGAGTTCAGGATTTTCGAGATATCTGCCCGTATCGTGGCAGGAACCAATCTCTACATATCAGGGTCCCCGTACTCAGACATGATAGGTCCTGACTTTTCAACAGGCCGCAGGATTGCCAGGGAGATCAAGAAAGCAGTAAAGTATGGCAAACTTCATGAGGTACTGTCGTGAATGTATGACGTAATTATTATAGGGGCAGGCCCTGCCGGTATGTTTGCGGCCCACGAACTGGCAGATAAGGGTCTTTCAATTATTGTTATAGAACAGGGCCGGGATATTGCTAAACGCAAATGCAAGATGGATATGGTCAGCCGGTGTACCCACTGCGAACCGTGTGACATCATGAGTGGTGTGGGGGGAGCCGGTACATACAGCGACGGTACGCTTAATCTTCGCCCAGACATAGGCGGGGACCTGAGCCAGTTCACAAAAGACACTGAAGCAGCCTGGGCACTGGTTGATTATGTTGACCAGGTTTACCTGAAATATGGTGCACCTGAAAAATTAAACCGGCCAAAGGCTGCCGAGATCGAATCATTGAAACGCAGTGCAGCATCGGCTGGTGCCAGATTTCTTGACATACCCCAGCGACATATCGGATCTGACAAGACACCCCGGTTGATCGAAAAATTCCAGCACGATCTTGAAAATTCAGGTATCACGTTCATGCTTGAGACCGTTGTCACTGATCTGGTCATCAAATCCGGCCGCTGTGCAGGTGTTATTTTGCAGGATGGGAGCAGCATCGAGGCCAGATCCACCATACTGGCTCCTGGCCGCATTGGTGCCAACTGGGTGGACGAATTAGTAAAACAGCATAATATCAGGGCCAGGTACGCTGGCATCGATATCGGGGTCAGGGTGGAAGTGCCTGCCATCATAATGGAGCCTGTGACAAAGATCAACAGGGACCCCAAGTTCCATATCTTTTCAAAAAAATACGATGATTTTGTCAGGACCTTTTGTACCAACCATCACGGGTTCGTGGTAAAGGAAGAGTACGATGGTTTCATAGCTACCAATGGTCACTCCATGAAGGACGTAGAATCTGAGAACACCAACTTTGCTTTCTTAGTACGTGTAGAACTAACCCATCCTATTGAGAATACTACAAGATACGGCCGCTCGGTAGCCAAACTTGCCACCACTATTGGTGGAGGGAAACCTGTATTGCAGCGCATGGGTGACCTGCGCAGGGGACGGCGCTCAACCTCAGAAAGGATACTGCGTAACCCGGTTGTCAATACCTTAAAAGATGTTACACCAGGAGACATTTCTATGGCAATGCCCCATCGTATTGTGATGGATATCATCGAGGGCCTGGAAGTATTGAACGAGATCATACCAGGGGTTGCTTCAGATTCCACATTGTTATATGCTCCTGAGATCAAATTCTACTCTATGCGCCTTGATGTGGACTATAATATGATGACAAGTATTACCGACCTCTATGCGGCCGGGGATGGTGCCGGATTGTCCAGGGATATTGTCAATTCCTCTGCTACGGGCGTGTTAGCTGCCAGAGGAATATTAAACCGGACGTAGTGATATTATGGAACTTAAAGAATTCCTGATACAGAATAAAGTAGATGCCTTCCTGATGCATTCAGATAGTACCTGCAATGCAGATATGTATTATGCTACCCACTTTTTGGCAGGTGATGCTTTTACATACCTGAATACAGGTAAAGAAATACTGCTGGTCTCAAGCATGGAGAAGGGCCGGGCTGAAAAGGAATCCCTATTGCAGGATATCCGCTCAACATCCGATTACAAGCTTAAGGAAAAATTAAAGGAATATAAAGAGGGCCAAAAAGCATACTGCATGATGCTGGCCTGCCTTATTAAGGAAGAAGGATGCAATAGCATTGCAGTCCCCAGAAATTTCCCATTGTTCTATGCACAATCCCTGAGTAGTGAAGGCATTCACCTCAATTGCATTGAAAGTCCTATTACTAAATTAAGGGAGAAAAAGACATCAGATGAGATCCAGGCTATCTCAACCGCTCAGCGTGCATGTGAACAGGCCGTAGCATTGGCATTGGATGTCATTAGCAAAGCCCATATCCAGGATGATGAACTGATCAAAGCTGGTAAGCCACTCACTGCTGAGAATATCAGGGCGATTATTCACCACTCTTTACTTGATAATGGATGTGAAGCTGATGATACTATCGTAGCCTGCGGGCCCGGGAGTGCTGATCCCCACTGGAGGGGAAGCGGAGTATTAAAAGCCCACCAGCCAATTGTACTGGACGTGTTCCCGCGCCATACATTTCATCGATACTACTGTGATATGAGCCGTACTGTAGTAAGGGGAGAACCTGGGCAAAAGATAATAGAGATGCACGAAGCAGTCCTGGCGGCCCAGGAAGTGGCTATTAATATGATCAGACCAGGGATTATGGGTAATGAAGTACACCAGGCAGTGTGTGATAGTTTTAACGATGCGGGATTTGAAGCAGGTGATGAGGAAGGCTTCATCCATTCCACAGGACACAGTGTAGGCCTTGATATACATGAAAAACCGGGCTTGGGTCTGCAGGAAGATATCCTGGAAGAGGGAAATGTGATTACTGTGGAACCGGGTCTTTATTATAGAGACGTGGGTGGGGTCAGGATTGAGGATATGGTGGTAGTCACTGCCAGTGGATGCAAGAATTTAACTATATTTGATAAGA
>Ga0209979_1002639_pt1 | contig 16842 bp, 8 predicted proteins | sample AnhtaG_FD_183114 | JGI IMG/M metagenome (GOLD analysis project Ga0209979, IMG submission 183114) | Deep subsurface microbial communities from Anholt, Denmark to uncover new lineages of life (NeLLi) - Anholt_01485 metaG (SPAdes) (version 2) | ecosystem: Environmental > Aquatic > Marine > Oceanic >...
TCTTCGTCGCCTCTATGTCGCAGTCCCAGGCTTTCTGTTGGATGTTGTGGACAACCTCTTTCAACAGATCGTTTAGCTCCTGCTCGCTGAATTTACCGTCATCCCTGGCCGCCTGAAGCATCTTCTGCTCGTATGGTCCAAGGTTGCTGTAGGAGATGGGCAAAGGTCTTACGACCTCTACCTGAAGCGGATCCCGACTGATGACCAAAATGCAGTTCCTCTTCTCCAACTGGGAGAGGATAGTGGAAAAAATCTGTTTGTAAGGGACTCCGATGAACATGCCCGCTTCAATCATATCCAGATCCTTGGCTATTTTTCCTTTTTTTCGGAAAGAAGCCAGTTCGATTTTGGGTGGTTCCCAATCCTCCCGTATCCATTTGACCGTATCCAGTTCTGATTGTGCCCGGATCATAGACCTGTGCTTGCCCGACACACCGAAAATGCCTGACAGCAGTGTGATGACTATTCCGATAAACAAACTCCATCTGGAAGAGATTTTATTGAGCTTTCTTAAAATACCTCTGCCGGGAGATGTTTTTCTTGGTCTTGGCTGGCTGGGGCGTCTGGGAGCCACAGCCCTGATTGATTGAAAGACATCGGCATCGATGTACTGCTGTATGCGAAAATGATACTTTGTTCGGACGTTCTCTTTATGCAGCAGGACCTCGATATGTTGTTCTCCTCCGACTTTTCGAAGCCTGTAGTCGATCTTGTATTCCTGGTTCATGAACCGTTCGGTAGCGAATCCTCGAGTGAGAAGCTCTGCTTCGATGGAACTTCGGTCGGTTTGTGAGGAAGTATATTGTATGGGGTAAACAACTTTTACTGTGTAGTGTTCGAGCGGTTGGTCCCACTCGGTGGGGGACCAGTTGAACACAATCAGTTTCCGGCCTTCCGCTGTGGTCGTTGGCACTAGGTATCCGGCCTCGGACATCCCGGCTGCAAAGCGAAACCGGTAGGTGACATAGCCTGAAGAGATGCCAATCCCGTTGGCCAGGACGATATCATACTTGTCTGAGCTAACCTTTTTGATGTCCAATCCATAGGTGTTGCCCCGGCTGTCAATGGCTGATGCATTATTTCGGTCAAAGATGGGAGTCAGGCGGTCAAATCCCCCAAAATAAAAACCGTGGAATTCTCCTGATATAACGGTGTACCGGACAACATACTCTACAGAAGCCCTGCCGTTGGGAAACAGGATAACTTCCGTCTCGACAAATTGGAGCCGGCCCTCTCCGGCGATGGCAAATGATGCCAGGTTCAGAATCGTAAAAATCCCCATCCATATTACAATTCTTCTGGTCATTATGCTTATTTTCCCGCAGATGACTGATACTGATAGGAAATTTACTTGGCCTGCTCCCTTTTCTTGTACCAGTTGTTATGAGCTGGGATTTCCCATTTACACTTCACAGAAACTCTCCTGCACACTTGAAGTCTCGTAATATCAAAATCTCATTGAGATTGCAACAATTTTCTGGCCGCCCCAGCGAGTTGACCAATAGCTTCGCATTGAGCTGCAAAATCCCAGAATTCTTCGAAAAGTCATCTCTTTCAGTAGCTGGAAGACACCCATATTTTCTAGGTGACATCTTGTCACCATTTTGACACCACAAATGCAAATTTCGCCTATATCGAGTCAGAATAAATGTTAATTTTTTGCCAAAATACAGATATTTTTTGACAATTTTCAGTGTGATATCGGATTAAGTATACGGTGAGAAATAAATGTATCGATCATATAATTCTTTTAAGGATAACCAATAATCAACCATTATGCACATGTTGGTAAAATCGACAATCCCGTCACCATTATCACACGAAAGCGTTTTTCCGGAGATGCGGTAGACAGTGAATAAAGCATTTCGTCCTGGATCTTACGAGCTTCTGTTCACTTCTATGAACACGAGAAGATCTTTGCCAGGATTGTCTTAGATGGCTATAATTGTAGTTGTATCAAGTATATTCTATACTGCCATTCACTACTGTCCCATTAACTTATAACCCAAGTGTTGTAAGGTAAAGACATTCAATAAGTTACGGAAAATAATGGTTGTTGTCGACTTGAACTCGGATATAGACTTTGGCCAAAAAACCTTTGTCGCAAACAGGAAAGGGTTGGCCAATGTATACGGGACGAATTGTTTTCTCGCAACTGATAGACTTTCTACCGAGACATCAATTCGACAAGTGCGTCCGACGATACCGAGGCAACTATCGAACAAAGACCTTTTCATGTTTCGATCAGTATCTGTGCATGGCTTTTGCTCAGATAACATATCGGCAGAGTCTTCGGGACATCGAGACATGCCTGCGGGCAATGCAATCCAAGCTTTACCATTGCGGTATTCGCGGAAACGTGTCACGCAACACATTGGCGAATGCGAACGAAAATCGAGATTGGAGAATATACGCGGACTTCGCACAGATCTTAATAAACAAAGCTCGAGCACTTTACGCCAACGAAGACTTCGGCATTCAACTGAATCGAGAAGTCTATGCTTTAGATTCAACAACCATCGATTTATGTTTGTCACTGTTTCCATGGGCAAAATTTCGCAAACACAAAGCCGCTGTCAAGGTGCATACACTGATGGACTTAAAAGGCTCTATACCCACTTTTATCCGCATTACAGACGGAAGAGTCCACGATGTAAATATCCTCGACGATCTTGTTTTAGAACCCGGCGCAATTTACGTCATGGATCGCGGTTATCTCGACTTTGCTCGTCTTTTTACCTTTACCAAAACCCTTTCAACTTTTGTTACAAGAGCCAAAACCAATTTCAATTACCGACGTCTTTACTATCGCAAGGTCGACAAGACAACTGGCCTTCGATGCGATCAAATGATAAGACTCAACGGCTTTTATGCTTCACAGGATTATCCTGCTATTCTGCGACGAATCGGTTATTTCGACATCGAAACGGACAAAAAGTTTATATTCCTAACGAACAATTTTACTCTGCCAGCCTTGACAATTGCTCAACTCTACAAATGCCGCTGGCGGATAGAAATCTTTTTCAAGTGGATCAAACAATACCTTCGAATCAAAACATTTTTTGGCACCAGCGAGAACGCGGTGAAGACTCAAATCTGGATTGCCATCAGCGTTTACATTCTGGTCGCAATCGTCAAGAAAGAACTCAAAATCGAACTGAGTTTGAGCGAAATCTTGCAAATTCTCAGCATTGTACTTTTCGAGAAAGTCCATATTACACAAGTACTTACGAAACATGTTTTGCAAAACAGAAATAGTCAGTTTCATAACCAGTTGTTATTATTTGACTTATAATGGGACAGTACTGACTGCCATTAAAGGATAACTTTTAAGGAAATATAGCATGAGCATAAAACCTATGAGAACGCTCTGTTGTCGGTCATTTCAAATTCTCATCGCTTTGATCACTCCATTGCTTTTGATGAGTCGCCTTAGTGCGATGGAACCTAAATCCGTGACGTTCCAGGATCGAATCTCAGAGCACAAGTGGCCTCTACAGGAACTAGATCGGGACCTGACTACCAACTGGTCTGCTTATGAATACTTGGTTTTGGAAATGCGGACCTCCACAACGCAGCGGTTTGGCCTGTGGCTTTACACGGCCGACGGCCCGCGTAGCATCATGCTCCAGCCCTTCGGCCAGAATGTGTGGCTACGGGCCTCTATCCCTCTTAAATATTTTAAGGGCAGGGATCAATCTGGTCATGATATGGCGTCGGCCAACAACCGTCGCACGGAAGCCTTTTGGATGTCTTTGTGGGGACCGTTCGGATCGATCGATAAGGTCCAGGCGCTGGGTGTGACCATGACCTACCCCATCAACCGGCCAAGGTTGGAGATCCGCTCGATTAGATTGACCGGAGAAGACGTGGGATCGGATTTCCTGGAGAAGAAGCCTGTGCTGGATGCGTTTGGCCAATGGGCTCATGCGAACTGGCTCGGCAAGATCAAGAACGCCGAACAACTGGCTGAGGAATTGGCCGAAGAAGCCAAAACTCTGACCGATAGCAGTCCGTTCAATATCTGTGAATATGGCGGTTATCTAAACACTCAGACAAAAGCTACTGGTTTCTTCCGAGTGGATCAGATTGACGGCATCTGGTGGTTTGTCGATCCCCACGGGCACCTTTTTCTGTCCACTGGCTCAAACTGCATCCGGAGTCGGAGCAGGCGCGCTGCTACGGTCGATACCAATTTGACTGAACGTCGCATGGCTGCGTGGGGCCTCAACACAGTGGGCAACTGGTCCTCCTTTCGGGAATCCGACGACGGTCGCCGCAAGGCCTATGTAGCAACCTTTCGCAGTCCCCGCACGCAGCCCTCGTTTCTGGGTATACCGGATGTCTACGACGAGGAATTTGCCCGTCGTTTGGATGAAGCGGCCCAACGCCAATGTGAATCCCTCAAGGACGATCCCTGGCTGATCGGGACGTTCATCGGCAATGAACCCCCCTGGCCCGGACGCGAGAGTGAACTCGTTGACATGTTCCTCAACGGACCGGATACGGCCACCAAGACGAAGCTCCGGGCCTATCTGACCCAGTACGACACAAAGGAACGCCGCGAGCACTTTGTCCATAACATGTTTGAGAGGTACCTGGATCTGATCAACGCGGCAATTAAGAAATACGATGCCAATCACCTGAATCTCGGCATCCGCTTCGGAGGTAGTCCGCCGGAGGCCGTCTGTCGTTTGGCAAAGAAATTTGATGTATGCAGCATCAATGTCTATGAATACGAGCCTACCCGACAACTCAAGCGCACCTTTGCCCTGGCAGGGCGACCGATCGTGATCGGCGAGTTCCATTTTGGTGTACCGGCTAACGGTTTGGGTGCAGGCTTGGTACAGACACAGAATCAATCCGAACGGGCCGCGGGTTACCGCTACTATGTGGAACAGGCCATGGCCCTGCCTTATTTCCTCGGAGCCCATTGGTTTCAGTGGCAAGACCAGCCTGTGTTGGGACGCATGGACGGTGAGAATTACAATATCGGCCTGGTAGATGTGACCAACCGTCCCTATCCTGAGTTGGTGCAGGCCCTCAAGGCCACGCACAAGGTGCTTTATGACGTTCATACAGGCAAAGTGAAGCCCTTCAGCCAACGTCCTATGGCCTCAGAAGCTGGCACGCCGCGTTCTCCGTGGGATTAAACAGGACAACCGAGTTTTAACTCCAAAAGTCAGGGTACAACCGCTACTGGAAATATATACTGCAGAAGTCAGATTTACTAGAAAAATTTGGTTCGGAAGATACATTATAGTTTATCATCTCATGGGTGAGCTGCTTATCAGTAATAATAGTATTTAGAATGGAAATCTAATGGGTATGAACTGATCATCCATGTTCCAAAATCAAAAAAGGAGAACGTCATGTTTAGTTTTCGAGGATGCATATACACTTATACGGTTTTCTTTCTTTTCTCATTTACAGCTGTTTCAAACCCGGCTTACAAAGCCAATGACATTTCGCTGGCCAAATCGTTTCCTCAAGAAAAATTGCAGGAAATATTCATCCCTCCAAATGAGTGGCATCCGTTCCCGAAAGCCTCGGATCGAAAAGCATGGGAACGAATACCGGACGCGATCCAACAAATAATCATTCAAAAAGCAGAAGAAGTGGCTGAACTCGAAGTACCTGTTCTCCAGGCGTCCGTGTATTTACAGTATAAACGCAACGGCAACCGCAGCAATTACCAAAATTTTTGGTATGAGCGGCGGGAACGGCTTCATGTATTGGTAGTGGCGGAATGCATCGAAAACAAAGGTCGATTTCTTGATCCGATTACCGATTTGATCTGGGCAATATGTGAAGAAACCTCTTGGACGTGGCTGGCGCATATCCATCCGCAAAAAGCGGAAACTGATCTGCCTGATGCCGATGATCAGGTGGTTGCCCTCTTTTCAGCACAGACATCCAATTCGCTTGTGTTGACCAATTATTTACTGAACGAGCAACTCGATACTGTTTCTCCATTGATAAGCGATCGGATCGCCAAGGAAATCGATCGGCGGATTTTGACGCCGTTCTTAACCAAAGAATTTGGCTGGATGGGTTATTCAGCGAGAAGAAACAAACACTATCCCAACAATTGGAATCCATGGATATGCTCGAACGTTTTACTCACTGCACTCCTTTCTGAAAAAGATGAAATGCGCAGAGGTCGGTTGGTTCACAAGGTTTTGGATTGTTTGGATAACTTTTTGACCTATTACCCGCACGATGGCAGTTGCGACGAAGGACCAAGTTATTGGGGGCGCGCAGGGGCGAGTTTGTTTGATGCGTTTGAGCATTTATACAGCGCAACCAACAAGCAGTTTGATTACTACCAGCATCCGTTGATACAAGAGATCGCCCGGTTTATTTACCGCGCGCATATTGTGGATGATTATTTTATCTGCCTGGGCGATTGCGATGCCCTTATAAACATCCCCAGTGAGCTGGTCTACCGTTTTGGAAAACGAATAGGTGATAAACATCTCAAAGAGTTGGGTGCATATGGCATCAGAGAAGCTACATTACTCGAGAGTATAAAAAGAAACTATGATTTAAACCGTTTTCTGCATTTATTGTTCAATGGACAGGAGCTGGTTGAATATAATCCACCGTCGCAGCCCATGTTACAGGATATTTGGCTGGGGCATCCCAACATGCAGATGATGGCCGCGCGCGATCAGGAAGGCAAGGCGGAAGGTTTATTTCTGGCCGCATGGGGCGGGCACAATGCTCAAAGCCACAACCATAACGACGTTGGAAGTTTTATTATCTTCGTGGATGGCAAACCGATTGCCATCGATATTGGGAGGCCAACGTATCGACGCCAAACCTTCAGCAACCGTCGCTATGAAATCTGGGCGTTTCAATCGGGTTTCCACAATCTACCTACTATTAATGGCGTTGACCAAAAAGCGGGAAGACAATTTTCCGCAAAAAATGTATCTTATCATAAAAGCGATTCCGGTGTGCATGTCGAAATGGATATCACGGAAGCGTATCCCAAAGCAGCTGGTGCAAATTCATGGAACCGAATCGTTCGTTTCAACCGCGGGAAAGATGTGGTAATCGTGGATTCGTACACATTAAAAAAGCCTTCAAAAGACATTATTGAGAATTTTATAGTTGCCGGTAAAGTCACCAATACCGGATCAGGCAAGCTACTTTTAAATGACCGAGAAAAAGAGGTTCAGATGCTTTTGGAATACGATTCGTCCAAACTCTCTGCGGAGATTGAATCCATCCAATTAAAGGATTCAAAGTTGAGGCAAATATGGGGTGGCTTTCTTTATCGGATTCGTTTGAAGACGAAAAACGAGACTAAGAAAGATCAACTTGAATTTCGTTTTTCGAAAATGAAATGATTTATCATTCATCCAACTATATGATGAATATCATTGTTGCTGTCTCGCACTAGAGTTTCCTTGGACATTACTACTCCAGAAGAACAACAGCCACGTCGAACCTGTTCAATCTTAGCGTCTTCTTTGTCCTGGTATTACTGAGCAGTATGGTCCTGCCTTCCGGGACATCCACGATCTTCGGCTGCTGGGTATGGTTCATTAAGAAGAGTAGTTTCTTGCCATGCTTTTGCCGAATCGATACTTCGACTCCATTCGGAGGATGCACAAGTGGCCGAATACCGGCGTCTTCGAGCAGTTTAGTGATCAGGCTATCATAGAAGAATTCTTCCTTGATGACTGTACCGACATACCAACCCTTGCCTTTCCCGTAGCCATTTCGCGTCACAGCTGAAAATGATTTCATATGCCACTGATCGGCATATTTTGCTATGGTTTTGGCACTGTCAGGTGTCACCCAATCCACATAACGAATGGCCGTGTACGTTCCGTCCAAACCTACAGTGCCTCTAACTTTGTACCAGGTATCCTCGCCCAGGGCGCTGTATTCCTCGATACGGATTCCTAATGCTGGTGAAAGTAAACCAGGAAGAGTCCTTTCATGACAAAGATTGTTGCAGTCTTTCACGCCCGTCCTGCAGTCAGCCAGCAAAATCCCACCATTCTTAACATATTCACTCAGCATGTAGGCCGTCTCGTCAGGCATCAGGGACAAATCCGGTGCTAGAACAAGTTTGTATTTAGCAAGGTTCGCCCTCCGATTCACAATGTCCACATTCACGCCTGTTCGATACAGTGCATTGTAATACCGCAGGATTGCAGCTTGGAGACTATTTCCCGCGTACCCGGGCTGGAAATTGAGAGACCAGAGATTATCATAGTCATAGAGTATTGCCACATCCGACTCTACGGTTGTTCCCCTTAGATGATCTTCGAGTTTACGGAATTCCTTCGTGGTCTGTGCGGCCTCGTTGTAGCGTCTGAGAGGCATTCCATCATGACCGAGCAGACCATGCCAATACTGCTCACGTCCCACTGTGCAAGTGCGCCAGCGGAACCAAATCTGTCCATCTGAGCCATGCGCGAGCTGCTGGTAGGCAATCTTACGAATCTCACCCGGCCAAGGATTACGCCCGAATGATCCCCATCCGCAAGGACCAGCAGTCTGTTCCATAATCATGAAGTTCTTATCCTTGAGACCACGCATGACATCGGCGGCCAACGAGGCACCGTATGGTATGTCCGGCTTGTCGGACCAGATCGGATAGTTGTCCCATGTAACGAAATCAAGATCATGGGCAAGATCATAATAATCCAGATCGCTGTACAATCCCATGAAATTGTGTGTTACGAAGTCATCAGGACAAATACTACGGAGAATGCGAATTTGGTCTGCTTGAAAGCGGACACGCAGCCACGATGTGAACCGCTTCCAGTCCAAACATGCGCTGGGATTGCCCATAGCCCAGGTTTCATCGGTGCGATTGTCGGGGAATGTAATTTCTCCCCACGTCGTGAAATTCAGTCCCCAGAAGTGATTGCCCCATGCACGGTTCAACACATCAAGTGTGCCATACTTCCTTCTCAACCAATCCTGAAACTCGGCAAGACAGCTCTTACAGTGACATTCTCCGCCCCCGAATTCATTGTCTGTTTGCCACCCGATAACGTTGGGCATCTCGGCAAAGTGTTCGGTTATTGCGCGGGTGATTCGCTCTGAAAGAAGCCGATACGTGCCATTTGAAAAGCAGTTGTGTTTTCTGCCGCCCCAGACGATACGCGTACCATCGGTCTTCTGCCGAAGTGTCTCCGGGTATTTCCGCGCCACCCAGGCAGGCATGACTGCTGTCGGCGTGCAAAGGATGACGTTCATATCGTACCGAGCAAGTAGTGTCACAGCATCATCCAGCCATCCGAATTCAAACTGGCCCTCCACGGGCTCCATCTTGATCCAGGAGAACTCCGCAAGGCGGACTATGTTAAATCCCGCTTCCTTCATGAGCTTAATGTCAGTTTGCCACCTTTCTCTGGGCCAGTGCTCAGGGTAGTAGTCTACCCCGATAAACATGGCTCCTTTGGCCGGAAGAGCCTGGCGTGTTTGTGGTTTCATATTCCCTGGTCTTTTCTGGGCGGGACATGCGCTGCTAAGGGAATGCGCTACCAAGACGCTCAGGATCAGTGTAGTGACGTTTGTTTTCATGATTCCACCTCTCTGCATTTTCATTCTCTATGGGATCTTAAAGCTAAGATATGAACAAGATACCAGAATCGACGGTATATGCAACTCCCAGCCTTTTGTTTTGTTGAGAGCAATTTTTATATCTGCACTACAGCGCGTTAAGAAACAGGATGCGATCACCCCTGTTCTATGAACCTTATAGGGGCAAGCGAATAGGCTTTAGAGAGAGTGACATACTTGAGTGGCTTCACATTCATCACTAAATCTGTTGATCTTGAAGATCAAAGGCTTTTAGGATCGATCCTACCAGCCAACAAGAGCGCACCGAGTTGCAAAAAGATGTCCCCCAAAAATAATCCTATTTTAACATTTTGTAAAATGCCATAATTCTTCAAAAAGTCTCCTCTTTCAGAAGCTGAAAAACACCCTGATTTCCAGGTGACATCGTGACTCCATTTTGTCACCACAAATGTTGATTTTGCCTATATCGAGTCCGAATAAATGTCAATTTTTTGCGAAAATACAAATATTTTTGAAAATGTTATTATTGTCCCAAAGGTTGTGGGGAAATAGCTTTTATACCTTTTAGTGTCAGGATCACATCACCATTTATTCTCAGCCTTTTTCGCCAGTACTTTTCCCATTCTCCAGCAGATCAGCGACCATAACGGCGTTGACATACATACAATATTGTGCTATTATTGAGGTAGTATGCAGGAGTGTTTCGGTGAAATGTATGTGGAAAATCCCGGCTGAAATTTAAAAATATAGAATGGAAAGTTAGGATATCGATATGAACATACAAAACCATAAAGTTCCAGATTGTTTACGAGGATTTACGCTGATAGAGCTCTTGGTAGTAATCGCCATCATTGCAATATTGATGGCCATCCTCATGCCCGCACTGAATCGGGCCAGGGAGCAGGGCAGACGTGCGGTTTGCCTTAATCATCTAAAGACACTGACACTTGCCTGGTCGATGTACGCCGATGAGAACGACGACAGGATTGTCAACGGCGAAGCCTATTGGGCCCCAAACGCCGACCCCGCCGCCCCCGTGCCCACCTCGGGTCCTCACAAGGGCGAGCAATACTGGGTAGGCAACGACTGCGCCTCTGGTTTCGGCCAAGGCCAGCAGCGACCGCTTGATATACAAAAGCAGGCCATCCGGGTCGGTGCACTTTTTCCGTACTGCGCAGCCGAAAAGGCATACCGTTGCCCGACCGGTGTCCGTGGAGAAATGCGCACCTACTCCACGGGCTATGGCATGAACGGTTGTTTCGATGCAACCGGAACGTACCAAGGTAACCGTGGAGTCAGAGTGGGCAAGACGGTGTTAATGGTCAAAAAGAGATCGGAAATCGTCGTCCCCGCTCCGGCCTATAGACTCGTTTTTCTTGATGAAGGCCAGATCAGTCCGGACAGCTATGCGATTCACTACACTACTCCAAGTTGGTGGGACCCGCCCTTTGTCCGCCACGGCGACGGAACGAACGTCTCTTTCGCTGACGGCCACAGCGACTACTGGAAGTACAGAGCAAAAGAGACTATAACCGAAGGCAAAAGGCCGAACCCGCCGTACAACTTTAGGCCTACCACCGATGAGGGTCTCGCTGACTTGCAGAAGATGCAGATAGTCATCTGGGGCAGATTGGGATACTAAGTACGTAGCACGGCAATCTATACTTCTAAATTCTGAGTTTACCCTCGGTGCCAGTTACGGTTCTTGTTCTTGTGGTATTGGTTTATACAACCTAATATCATCGAAATACATCATACCTGCACCGCCGGCAGTCGGATTGTTTCTATTACCGAAGCCAATAGTAATCGTATTGACATCGGAGAGGTTCACTCCCTGGTCTGCAAACGCCTGCAGGTCGATAGTCCATTCGGTCCACCTATTTATCTGTGCTGCATCAGGATTATCGTGATTGACCACCGCACTGCCATTGAGAGCGACATACAACGTCTCAGCAGCACTAGCCGCATCGCCCCTGAACCAAATCGATAATGTAGTAATACCATTCTCAGTCCAGTCGCGCGGATAAGTTAATGTCAGGATCGCCTCTGAATATCTGAGGATGCTGTTGTCGTACCAGAACGGCATCGACTGGCTGCCTCCGTGAACGATAGTCTCTTCGGTATATGAAGGAGTGGTGTCATCGCCCACGGCCGAGCCGGTCCCGTTACCGGGAGCGTAAGGTTCAACACCTGGCGTGCCATAGCCAAGTCCATCATGCCAAGCATACCAAATTTGGTTGTCGACGGCATCGTAGTCCTCAAAATCGTCCACGACAAGGAAGTTGGCCGTCGTAAAGCTCCAGAGGGGCCCTGTCCATGGGCTGTCGGCGTTGGCGTTATTAGCTTCATCAATCCGCCAGTAGTAGATCGTATTCCACTCAAGTTGTCCGGGGTCAAAGCTTTCTGAACCAAGGTTTCTGCTGCCTTTATATTCAGGTGAACTTGTATCGGCGTTTTTCACGGCATCTTTATCAGTGCCGAAGTAAATCTCATGTGATGCACCAAGGACTCCCGGTGTCCAGGTAAGAGTCGGTGTCTGCGTTACGTCCACGGCACCATTAGCCGGATCCAGACTCTCAACGGCGCCCTCAGTAGTAAAGCTCCAGACGTCGCCTTTATGTGTTTCAGCAGCATCAAACTCATCGACACGCCAATAGTAAGTCTTGGCCATTTTAAGTGTGCCTGGGTCATAGGTTGTAGATCCCCACGGTGGGTTACCGGCGGCATTGCTCATATCGTCAGCATTATCGCCGAAGTACACATAGTGTATTATCGCACCTAAACCGAGTGTCCAGCTAAGCTGTCCATCCACATCTACACCCTGGGCGCCATCAGCCGGGTCGGGGTCATATGCGGTCTTGGGGGCAATCGAAAAGCTCCAGACAGGGCCCTTCCACGGGCTGTTAGGTTCGGTGTCGTTTACTTCATCAATTCGCCAGTAATATGTTGTGCCTGGGACAAGACCGTCCGGATAAGCGAATCCAGGGAAGCCGGCAACAATAAACGTTCCAGATTCATTGCTGACGAATGTACCTTCGGCACCATTGTCCACATCGTCAAAATTTTCACCCAGGTACACATCGTGCGAGACGGCAAAATCTCCCGGTGACCAGGAAAGGTTCACCCATGTGTCCAGAATCAGAGAGCCATCTTTCGGGTTGGAACGACTCGCGAATGGTTGGTCGCCGAGGACTCCTGCAAGACCATTGTTCATTATCGCTTCAATATCTTCAGCCTCCAGAGCTACATCGAATAATGCAACCTCGTCGATGAAACCATCAAAAGCAGAACCAATAGTATTGGAAAGTACACCTATCCTAACAGGCTGATCATCGTACATTATCTCACCTTGTCCGTCGCCACTGGCTACATTTACACCATCCAGATATAGTGTCGCAGTGGTTCCATCATAGGTAAGCACCATGTGATACCATGTATCAGCTTCAAGCGCTGGGCCATTAAGCCATGTTGCCGTATTCCCAGGTCCGAATGCCAAAGCCGATTGTGCATATCCTTCTTGATGAACTCTAAATACACATCCAGCCATATCGTCCCAATCATTACCCGTCTGGAATATATGACCATATCCGTCAAGCTTTCTTGTATTGAACCAAGCCATGAACGTTAAGTGTTGGGTTTTCATGCTTTCTCCGGTGGCAAATTCAATATAGCTACCTGCGCCGTTAAACTCCAGAGCACCGCCAAATTTGCTCTTGTTGGTCCACTCTGGGCCATTAAGCGTTCCATCATTCCCGTTTCCAGAAGAGTCAATAGCTACATCACCTCCCCCTTCATCAAAAAGCCAAATTCCTACAATAGTTTCGGGATCAACGTCGGCGTAGCTTTGTCCTGCAAACATCAAAATAATGATAATAAAACTGATGCAAATTATGGTTAAGCGTGTCATTTTTTCCTCCTAATTTTAACTGAAAACTTATAGGAAATTTCGCTCCGGCCAAACACCGAAGCCTGATATTTTGGGTTTGATCTCTATATAGAAATAGTTAATTGATGAGAAGTGTGCATATGAGGCTGCGCAGCACAAAGTCGTCAGGTTCTTACATAAAACTCTGCCTCTGGAGCAATACATAATAACTCCTCCTCTATTCGATAAACTACGATGATTCCGCGACTTTGAGGAGCTAAATCGCAGATACCCTCATGCGCGGATATAATATTCACCTGTTATATATATATACCAAATCAGACACTTTCTCGTCAAGGATAAACTCTACTTTTCAGGGGACTTTGTGATACTATTTTCGAGAATTATTATATGCCCCCAATGAATTTATTTCATTTTTTTGCATCGAAGCAATCCCAAAATAATAAATATCCAAAAGTCAATTAAAACGGGGCACATGCAGTCCATAGCCATATTGTGAACGCCTATCATCTGGACGGCCAGCATACCTTCAATCTCATCTTGGGGCTGTATACCATTAAGTATGGACAAGGCATTATTGCAGGCCAAGGCGACCTTATCATTGTCAAACTCATCCGTGGATACTATGCCCTTGAATGTTTGAGTCACTTGCTCGAGCAGATGGGTCTGCAAATAACTGTCAGGCGTTCCTAACGCCTCCAGCATTTTGACTTTGCGCAATGGGTCATTAGGATCTTTCAGTGCTATCATTGGATTGTCTGAATCACTTTCAACGGTCTTGAACTTTATAGGTTTTCTTTTGGCCCGCTCTTGATGCTTAGCAAGTCGTGCCCTTTCCTCGTCTGTGTATTTGTGTTCTTTCTTTACCAAGTCTTTTGTGTTCTTCTTTGCTTTTCTCGTTTTAGTCTTTTTCTTCGCCATTTACTTTTGCTCCGTAATATGAGTTTGAATTAGCGCTCTGACAGCTGCTTTGATATGCTCTGGTAGTTTCGGCCAACGCTGTATAAACAGCTTTAAATCGAGACTGTAGTAACATTACAGAGTATTTCACCTGTGGTATGAGAAAAAAACGTTAAAAACTAAATAAAACTGGGGCTCTGCCCCAGAGCCCGGGATTTTCCGCTTTGAAGCCAACGGCATGAAGAGTTGCTGCAGAGAAAATGATTATGCCGTTGGCAAAAAAGCGATAAATCCTGCGGTTTTGTGGACAAATCCAACAAATATGATTGAAAAATACCTCTGTAATCATGCTACAGTCTCTTTAAATCTGGGTCATTTTCCGATTCAAAAAACAAGCCAGAAACAAGCTCGGGATTTTCAGGATTACCGCCATCCTCTTTTAAACTTGTAACTTCTTTATTCTCAGTGGCTTGTGTACTCGGGGTGACAGGGCTCGAACCTTTGACTAACGGATTCAATGACCGTTACGATCTCTTGGCCGTTACGATCTCTTGGGCAATAACCGGCTCAAGCACCAACCCAGCCCGCGACTGCCGGGAGGCGGTTTGTACAGAGACCCGGAGCCGCAACAGTTTCTGTGACAGTTGCTTTTCTCAAGCAAACATGGTATCATGTGGAACTGTAGCGTCAAAGCCGATTGACATTGAGATTCAACTGAAACACTGTTGTTCAAATAGCCTTTTGGGAGGTTGAAAAAAATGAAACATTTTCTCTCGTTTTTGATGGTGATTCTGATAATTGCAACCGCTAAAACTTGGGCGGATTGGCCACAGTATCTCGGCCCTGATCGAAACGCCTCAGCACCAGAGGCCAGACTAGCTAAGACATGGCCCGAAGGGGGTCCCAGGAAGCTCTGGTCTTTCTCTCTGGGAACAGGCTACGGAGGTGCAAGCGTTCAAGGCAGAGACGTGTTCGTTCTCGACCGAATCGTCGGCAAGACAGATATCCTGCGCTGCATCGATCTGCAGAGTGGCAAAGAGAAATGGAACTTCTCCTACGATGCACCAGGTAAACACCCGCATCCCGGTTCGCGATCAGTTCCCACGGTCGACGAGGAATATGTTTGGATAGTCGGGCCTTTTGGGCATTTCCACTGTGTTAGCCGGGAAACACATCAAGCGGTTTGGAAGAAGAATCTGCTGGGGGAGTTCGAAGCCGAAAAACCGGGCTGGGGAGTAGCTCAGTCGCCCCTGCTCTATAGGGACACCGTAATCGTAGCTCCGCAGGGCGAGAAGTCCGGAGTGGTTGCCTTCGACAGGAGATCAGGAGTGCTGCGCTGGGCGAGCCGAAAACTCAGCGGTCACTCCTGCCACGTTTCACCAGTCTTGGCCTCGATTGGCGGAGTCGATCAAGTTATTATGATTAGCCCATGCGACCGGAAAAACGAAGCAATCAAGAACGAAGTGGTCGCTTTCAATGCCTCAAGCGGACAACCGCTGTGGACCTATGATGGACTCACTTCTTTTGCCTGCATTGCTCCGGCCACCGTTATCGACGATAGTAGGATTTTCCTTACTGATTGCTCCTACAACGGTAGCTACGACCCAGTGTCAATCATGCTCGAGGTCACACGTAAAGGTGACAGCTTTGTTGTCAGAGAGTTGTGGAAGACCGAAGAAGTTGGGAGCAAGATACATCCGGCCGTTCTACACAATAAGCATCTCTATCTCAACAACTGCGGCAGAGACAAGGGAATGATGTGTCTTTCACTTGATGGCAAACTGGTATGGGAAAAGGACTCAACTCCGAGCTTCCATTTGGGCGCCATGGCACTTGCTGATGGACTGATCTTGAGCCAGAACGGTGCAAACGGTGATCTGCATTTGATTGAACCAAGTCCCAAGGGATACAGGGAGCTGGCGAAGGTCGAGCTATTCTCTCTGGAGCGGGATGAGCCGTGGGCTCCCCTTGCGCTCAGTGATGGCAAACTACTCGTGCGCAACAGCAATCAGATGATATGCTTGGACCTACAGAATCCGTAATTCCTTATTACTGCCACAGCTCTGTCCAATATTACAACCAAGCCCCAAATCGTCAGAGGTTACCATTAATCCAATGTTGTCGAGGAGCTTATGAAAAAAACCGCCCTGAAAAAATCGATAGCACACAGGCAAACGGTTATGGTTAAACCTCGCCGTCCCAATCAATGATCAACAAAGACACTGCCTGTCGTGGTAACTTGAATCGAAGGATTACTTTACCCTGTTCGGCACTTATCCTTTTAGGAGATATGAACATGGTAAGCTGTCCGGCTTCCTCCAGTTCAGCATATTGTTGAACTGTAGGATTGTGGGGTTCACCTAGTTGTTTCCAGAGTGAATAAGCGTTGCTATGTTTCTCATCAATACGGAAATGGCGAAGGTTTGCTTTGTTGAAATGTGACGGCAAACCGTCCAGCATCAGTTTAATATTTGCAGCGGGGCCGGGCACATCATCGTCGT
>Ga0209979_1002640_pt1 | contig 16838 bp, 16 predicted proteins | sample AnhtaG_FD_183114 | JGI IMG/M metagenome (GOLD analysis project Ga0209979, IMG submission 183114) | Deep subsurface microbial communities from Anholt, Denmark to uncover new lineages of life (NeLLi) - Anholt_01485 metaG (SPAdes) (version 2) | ecosystem: Environmental > Aquatic > Marine > Oceanic...
ACGGAGCTCATTTATTACCTGCTGGTCCCGCTGGCGGCGGGCTTTCTGCTTTTTCGGGATAAGCCCTGGGATTATGGCATCCGCATTGGCCGCTGGAAATCGTCGATAATTCTGACCGCGGCCTGCCTTGCTGCCATGGCGCTGATTCTCTATGGGGCCGGTAAAATGCCTGAGTTTCGCTCTTACTACCATAAGAATGCCATAGAATGGTCCGAGCTGCTGCTCAACACCGCACTATACATGTTTGCCTGGGAATTTTTGTTCCGCGGATATATGCTGTTTGGTCTGGAAAAATCGATAGGCAAAAGCGCTATCTTTGTGCAGGCCATTCCTTTTGTGCTGCTTCATCTGGGCAAGCCCTTTTTGGAGACGCTGTTCTGCATCCCCGGCGGCTTCATTTTGGGTTATGTGGCTTACAGAACAAGGTCGTTTTTGCCTTGTTTCATCATTCACTTTGGCATCTACGCAATGATGATCTTTTTTACCAGTTACTAGGGCGTCGGTGCAGTTCTGGAGCCATGCTTAGAATGGGAAGTAGGGGAGCACCTTGGCAGGGAACAGGAGGAGGAGGACCCCGATAACTGTCGGCCACTGGGCGAGATATATCACCAGCGGATGTCTTCCCGGAAAAGTCAGTGCTGAGGTAACAGGGTCGTTGAATTCATGAATATTGACCCTTCTATTTCCTTGTGGGTATAGAATTTTGCCGAAAAACATCCCCACAAGAAAAAGGCCGAACCATGGCAGCAGCGGGAAGTAATCCAGCGTGTAGAAGTAATGTGGCTTCAGCCCCAGCCAGAGCAGCCAGGGAAAGTCGAAAGAAGTCCCCCACAGGTAAACGCCTGCTGCCAGCAGAGCGGTGCCCAGTATCAGGTTGATGAAGCGGAATCTTAAAAAGAAAGGTGCGAGTATGAACGCAATCCCGAAGAAGTGAAGTATGCCGAATCGGATATACTCCGTTCTGGAGATTAGCAATGTAATCAGGGTAAGCGCCATGCCCCATCCGAATATTTTCAAGCCTCTGAGCATAAACCCCGACATTCTCTTCCCTCTGGAATAGGTGATTGTGAGCGCTACTCCGGCGAGGAAAATGAAAATTCCAGCGTTCACCCTTCTGATCCACCACCACCAGGGCCCATAGAGCATATTGGTGGGGTAGAGGTCAAAAAAGTAAAGTAGATCGAGCGTATGGAAGGTTATCATACCTACTATGGCAATGGTGCGTAAGAGGTCTATCTCCCAGAAACGGCTATGCCTAATTGTATTAATCTGAGTGGTGACTGCCATTTGTCAAGCTTTCTGGCATGATTTTATCACGTTTTGGTCGTTGAGATTTCGATGAGAGGAATTAACTTTCTCCTTTCTTTTGTTTAGGGTTTCGGTGGAGCCATAGTATAATAAGGCTGTGGCAAAGGGAGAGAAACCGCTTTTACTGCTTTTTGACGGCAATGCCCTGGTGCACCGCGCCTTTCACGCCCTGCCCCCGCTAACTCAACCCAGGACCGGGGAGCTGGTAAATGCCGTCTATGGCTTTGCCAGTACCCTGCTCAAAGTATTTGCTGATTTTAAGCCCACTCACTGGGCTGTCGCCTTTGACCGTCCCACCCCGACTTTCAGGCATGAAATGTTCGAGGAGTACAAGGCACAGCGCCCGGCCACGCCCGAGGAATTGAAAAGCCAGATAAAAAAGGTTCACCAGTTGGTGGAAGCTTTCCATATCCCCGTTTTTGAAATCGACGGCTTCGAAGCCGACGATGTCCTGGGCACCTTAAGCAAGCAGGCTGATGAGCAGGGCATTGAGACCATCATTGTTACCGGGGACAATGACATGCTGCAAGCTGTCTTGCCTCGAGTGAAAACCCTTGCTCCCAGACGGACCTTCACAGATACCGTCCTTTACGACGAAGAGGCGGTGGAGCAGAAATATGGCATCAAACCGGAACAACTCGCTGACCTTAAAGCACTGGCTGGCGATGTCTCGGACAATATACCTGGCCTGCCAGGTGTCGGTGAGAAAACAGCCGCTAAATTACTTCAGCAGTATGGCAGCCTCCAGGGAATCTATGACCATATTGAAGATATAACGCCGGGCAGGCTGCAGGACACGCTGCGCGAATATCGGACTCGGGCTTTCCGAAATAAAGAATTGTCCACTATAGTCAAGGATGTTCCCATCAAGCTGGACTTGAAAACCTGCCAGGTAAGCCGCTATGACCGGAACGAGGTAGCAAAGCTTTTCCAGGAGCTTGAGTTCATTAAATTGCTTCCCAGGCTGCCCCAAATACAGGCCGAGAGCCATCGGCCCTCAGCAGTCAAGTGCCACATGGTGAACACTGAGACAGCTTTGGAACAGCTTATAGGCGAATTGGAAGCGGCACAGGGCCTCGCCATCGAGGTTGAAACTATGGGCGAAAAGGCTATGATTGCGGATTTGGTAGGCATAGCCATATCACCAGCCCGGGGGAAGGCGTTTTATATACCTCTAGGGCACCAGGGCTTAAATCAACCGCCGCAATTGCCGCTAACTCAGGTCACAGCCAGGCTCGAGGCAATTTTAGAAAATGACAGCGTAGGCAAAATTGCCTATAACGGCAAACATGCTATGGCGGTGCTGGCTGGTTGTGGGGTGAAGCTTGAGAATCTGAATTTTGACCCCATGCTCGCTGCTTATCTCCTTGGCGAAAAAAGCCTGGGGCTTAAAGCTTTGGCCTTTAATAAACTGGGCACTGAAATAGTAACCCCCGCTGGATTAACCGGCACAGGAAAGAAACAAAGTTCCCTGTCGTTGCTGGAGGTAAGCCGAATTGCCGACTATGCCTGTACCAGCGTGGACATCGTCTGGAGTTTAAAAGAAGCTTTGGAGACTGAGCTACGAAAGCAGGGACTGTGGCAGCTCTTCACCGAAGTGGAAATGGCTTTGATTCCAGTTTTGGTGGCTATGGAGGACAATGGCATTCTTTTGGATACCGACCTGCTCCGTGAGATGTCTATGGAACTGGGTCAGGAACTGCTGAGACTGGAGAAGGAAATCTATGGTAGCGTTGGGCATCAGTTTAATATCAATTCTCCCCAGCAACTAGGAAAGGTGCTTTTTGGGGAGCTCAAGCTGCCCCAGTCACGCAAAACGAAAACCGGCTACTCAACCGAAGCCTCGGTCATGGAAGCATTGAGAGATACTCATCCTGTAATCGAACTTATATTGAAATATCGCCAGCTTAGTAAGCTCAAGTCAACCTATGTTGATGCCCTGCCTGCGCTTATTAACCCCAGGACGGGGAGGGTGCATACCAATTTTAACCAGACGGGCACGGCTACCGGCCGACTTTCCTCAAGCGACCCCAACCTCCAGAATATACCTATAAGGAGCGAGATGGGGAATAAGATAAGGAAAGCCATCATAGCTCCGCCCGGGGCATACCTTTTAAGCGCCGATTATTCCCAGATTGACCTGAGAGCCCTGGCTCACCTCTCTCAAGACCCTGGTCTCATTGCCGCCTTTGCCCACGACGAGGATATCCATGCCACGACCGCTTCTAAACTCTTCGGCATCCCTGCGGGTGAAGTGACATCTGAGATGCGCCGAAATGCCAAAACGGTCAATTTCGGAGTTGTTTATGGCATGAGCGGTTATGGACTGGAACAAGCTACCAATCTCAGCCGGGAGGAAGCCTCTCAGTTTATCGCCCTGTATTTCGAGAAATATCCCAGGGTGAAGGAGTATCTCGAGGCCACCAAGGAGCAAGCCCGGAAGCTGGGCTATGTCCAGACAGTGTTGGGGAGGAGGCGGTTTCTGCCCGAAATTAATTCTTACAACCGAATGATCAGGGAGGCTGCTGAGCGCATGGCTATAAATGCCCCGGTGCAGGGCAGCTCTGCCGATATCATTAAAATTGCCATGATAAATCTACATCGGGAAATGGAGAGGCGGAAACTTAAGAGCAAAATGTTGTTACAAATACACGATGAATTGCTCTTCGAAGTGCCCGAGGCAGAAGTGGAGGGAATGAAATCCCTGGTTACTGAGCTTATGCCTCATGCTTTCGAGCTTTGTGTCCCCGTGAAGATAGATATCAAGCTGGGCAGAAACTGGGCCGAGATGGGATGAAATGCCTGAACTGCCTGAGGTAGAGACGATTAAGAACGAGCTTTCGCCCTGGGTCGTGGGGCAAAGCTTCACTCAAGTTACCATCTTGGATACCGAGCTTGTGTGCGGTGGTTCTGCTGAAGAAGTCCGTCGCGGATTAATCGGGCAGAAGGTAGAAAGCCTGGGACGCCGGGGAAAGTATCTCATCTTTCACCTATCGAACGGCAGGTCCCTGATTATACATCTCAGGATGACCGGCGTCTTGCTGTTAAATCCTAAAGGAGTTGACCGCTATGCCCGGGCGGTTTTTCACCTCTCCAATGGGCACCGCCTTGTTTTCAGCGACCTGCGCCGGCTGGGGTTAATATGGCTGGTAGACGATGCCGGTACTGTGGTCGGCAAGCTGGGTCCCGAGCCCCTGGGTGAAAACTTTACCCCGGGCATTCTGGGACAAAGATTAAGCCGGCATCACATCCCCGTAAAAGCAGCGCTTCTCGACCAGTGTATCGTCGCCGGAATCGGCAATATGTATGCCGACGAAGCCCTCTTTGCCGCTCGCATTCACCCTCTGAGAAAAGCAGACGCCCTGTCGCCCGAAGAAGTGCAAACTCTATATCATTGCATCCGTAGAGTTCTTGGGGCAGCCATCGGCAGCAAAGGCGCCAGCGTGGATACCTACGTCCGTCCCGAGGGCGAGCTGGGCACAGCTCATTTCGATTTTAAGGTTGCTCATAGGGGAGGCGAATCCTGCCTCGTTTGCGGCAGCACCATCGAGCGGGTCCTGGTGCAAAACCGCGGCACCTGCTTCTGCCCCAGATGCCAACCTTTTGGTTCCGGGCCTCTGATATAAAAGCTGGCCGCGGCTGGATTCGAACCAGCGACCAAGGGCTTTGTAGTCCCTTGTGTTAGGCAAATGTTGGCGTGATATAGGTCTTCTGTTTGAGGTTACTTAGGGGTATAATTGAATTATTGGAAAGCCAATGAAAAGAATCCTTCTTATTTAAGGAAGCGGAGTATGAAGATAACACTTGGTTCGAAGAGGCACCATTACTTGGCAAAATTTAGCATCTTTTTGATTACATTAGCCTTAATTGCCGGGATGGTAGGCTGTGATTTTAGTCCTCCTGGTGGTGTTCGGCATTCCCTGAGCATCTCGAGCACAGAAGGAGGCTCGGTAACTGAGCCCGGTGAGGGAGCGTTTCCCTTATATAGCGAAGGAAGGGTGGTTGACCTGGTGGCGACTCCAGATTCTGGTTACCACTTTGTCGAGTGGACAGGTGATGTGGACACCATTGCCGATGTCGAGGATGCCACCACTACCATAACCATGCTTGGCACCTACGTAATCACCGCTAACTTTGCGCCCTAGAGAAATAGAGGGAAGATTCAAGCCTCCGATAGAGCCTCAAGCTATCCCAAGCCTTCACTGACCTAGTAATATCCTGCCTAATATATCAGTCTATCCACTGGTGAGGTATAATTTAAGAAACAGATATTTTGGAGGGTGCATGAAACCGTTAGTAGTTTATTATTCTTTGACAGGTAAAACGAGGCTGGTATCTCAGGTAATCGCCGAAGCACTGAATGCCGCGCTAGTGGAGATTGAGGAGAGAAGGCCCATACCCATACCCTTCGTCTATTTGAGTGGCGGCTTTGCAGCTTTAACAAACAGAGGAACTAAGATAGATCCCATAGATATCGATTTAAAGCAATATGAAACGATATTTATTGGCTCTCCAACCTGGGGTTCAAGACCGGCACCGGCTATTAACTCATTTATATACCAGACAAATTTTGAAGGTCGGAGTATTATTCCATTCTTTACCATGGCTGGCGACAATTCAGAGAAAGCTCTGGCGAACATAACGGCTAAAATAGAGAAAAGCCAGGGCAAGGTAGCAGGCTCTTTTGCCATAACATCGTACAAGGTGTCCGACGAGGAAATCATAGCCAGGGCTAAAGAGGCTATAAAAAAGTATTCGAGCTAGACCCGATTCATTCAACAATGCCACTTCCCTCCGACTCCGATTCCAGCTATCTAGAAGAAAAGAATCGGCGGGACTGGAACCAGCAACTTAAGCTTCGTTAGAACCTGCAATGTGCCCGGGGGCGTTTCTGCTCAGGAGTATTGATTTTTTTGAAAAGATGTTATTCTTATATGGATCATATGTATATTAAAATGAGTAATTAAAATGCATATCAAAAATAGTAAATGGTCTTATTTTAAGTGCATCCTCTCTCTTTCTCTACTTATGCTAATGATGCTTTTTCCCCTAATCGTTCAGGCAACATCACCACAAGCTGCTTCTGCCAATGACGCTTATGATTATCCAATCAAGCCGGGTACCGAGGAGTGGAAAGCATTTAAAACCCACGATGATATGTTAAAAGCCTGCCAGATACCCGAATCAACTCTTAAGTCGATGTCAACAAAGGGTTTAGTGGAGACTGTTCTGGAGTACCCGCTTTTTGGGGATATAATGGCATATGATAGTAGACAGCAAGGCTTCGAGGCAGTGGCTTCTCGATTCAACGGTTTATCAGAACTACTCAATCGCAAAGATGCCGGAACAGAACTGTTAGCTATATACAGTAAAATGAATCCGCAGGATATTGAAGAAAATTGGGGGGATATACAAAAGGGCGCCTATACTTTTAGTATAGCTAATGTCGAAATCCTATTAGCTCAGAATAAGATTTTAGATAACTTAAATAAAACTCAGTTGGAGAACCTTATAGTAGAAGCAAGGTTAAAGTATACAGCGAAACAACAGTCAGAAATATATGGGCAAGGTAGCTTGGATAGTACTCTCCAATTGATAGAGCGGGCCTCCCAACGGCTTTACACGCCGTGAGAATATAACTCCTATGTATATACAAAACAAATTTTGAAGGTCGGAGCATCATTCCATTCTTTACCATGGCTGGCGACACTTCGGAGAAAGCTCTGGCGAACATAACGGCTAAAATAGAGAAAAGCCAGGGCAAGGTAGCAGGCTCTTTTGCAATAACATCGTACAAGGTGTCTGACGAGGAAATCATAGCCAGGGCTAAAGAGGCTATAAAAAAGTATTCGAGCTAGCCCCGATTTATTCAACGATGCCACTTCCCTCCGACTCCGATTCCAGCTATCCAGAAGAAAAACAATGGTGGCAGCGGCGGGATTGGCACCAGCGACCAAGGTAGTTTAGGAGAAGGTCAATAGCCTTGTGATACATATTTTACAGCTATGATGAATGTTTGAGGATGTCATGAAATCAGAAAGGGCTGTACTATAAATTATAGATGAGAACAACAACAAAGAGAAGGCTTCTAATTGTAGCAGGAACTTTATGCACAGGATTAGGGATTATCGGTATCTTTATCCCGATTCTACCTACGACCCCATTTCTATTACTCGCCGCTGCTTGTTATATGCGGAGCTCTGAACGGTTTTATCAATGGCTTATAAACAACAGAATATTCGGAGCCTATGTCAGGAACTACATTGAAGGCAGAGGAATGCCTATAAGAATAAAGATATTTACCATCCTTTTACTTTGGCTAACTATCGGACTCAGTATAACTTTTGGAGTACAGAACATAGTTATCAGGATAGTGCTAATTTGTATTGCTATTGGGGTTACAGTACATATTGTTCTAATCAGAAAAAGAAAAGTTGAAGATATTCAGAAGTAAAACTAACTGGCAGCAGCGAGATTTGCACCAGCTTATAATGAGACTGTAAACTATAATAACCGGGAATGTGCCGTGCGGAATTTCCAGGTTAAAATAAATTATTAAGGAGTCGCGTCATCTATGCTGGCTAAACTGACATTTCTGGGTGCAGCGCGAAATGTTACAGGTTCCTGCTACCTTTTAGAGAGTCAGGATACCCGTGTGCTTATAGACTGCGGGCTGTACCAGGAGCGGAAGTACCAGGGGAGAAACTGGCAGCCATTTCCATTTGACCCTCAGTCCATTGATGCCGTTTTTTTGACTCATGCCCATCTCGACCATTGTGGACTGTTACCCAAACTGGTACGCGAGGGTTACAAGGGCAAGATATACTGCACTCAGGCGACGGCTGATATAGCCCAGATTATCCTTCTTGATGCCGCAAAGCTGCAGGAAGAAGACGCTGCATTTAAGGCAAAACGCCATAGAAGGGAAGGGCGTCGTGGTCCTTATCCTGAAATACCTCTTTACACTATAGAAGATGCCGAAGCAGTTGAGCCGCATTTTTCCGCCGTAGAATATCTGAGCTGTGTCGGAATCGATAGCAATGTCGAGGGCTGTTATTACGAAGCAGGTCATGTACTTGGGGCTGCAGTCATAAATATAAATATCCGACAGGATGGCAAAAACCACAGAGTGATTTTTTCCGGTGATATCGGCGAGCCTGACCGCCCTATAATAAATGACCCGGCTGTTTTCGATGAGGCCGAATATATAGTTATAGAGTCAACTTATGGCGACCGTACTCACGAAGAACACGAGAACACAGATATTCAAAAGCAATTACGCGATTGTATCAACAGGACGGTAAGCGCCGGGGGCAACATAATTATTCCCAGTTTCGCTCTGGAGCGGAGCCAGGAACTACTGTATCACCTGAACGAATTATTTTTACGTAAAGAAATTCCACCTTTAACTGTCTTTCTGGATAGTCCCATGGCAATACGGATTACAAAAGTATTTAAACATCACGCCGAACTCTTCGACAAAGAGATGATGCAACGTCTGCGCCAGGGGAATTCCTGTTTTAGTTTTGAAAACCTCAAAATGGTACAGAGTGTGGAAGAGTCTAAAGCCATTAACAACATAAAGGAAAGCAGTATCATCATAGCTGGTAGCGGTATGGTAACCGGCGGCCGTGTGAAGCACCATATTGTCAACAACATCACGAGGGCAGAAAGCACAATATTATTTGTCGGCTATCAAGCGGAGGGAACGCCGGGCAGAATATTGCTGGATGGTGCCGAGGAAGTCCGCCTCTTAGGGCAAATACATCCGGTAAAAATACACATTGAAAAAATCGATGGGTTTTCGGCCCACGCCGACCGCGATGGACTACTAGATTGGTTAGCTGACATTCGTGTCCCGCCGCGCTGTGTATTTGTCACTCACGGGGAAGAAAAAGCAGCCAATAGCTTTGCGGAGCTCCTGAACGAAAAGGCCGGGTGGACCACAAAAGTCCCCCGATACAAAGAAACTGTGAAGCTCGTTTAAATCGATAAAGAAGGCCCAACTGTGAAAACAAAAGTGGCCGCGGCTGGACTTGAACCAGCGACCAAAGCCTTATCAGAACCTGCAACGTGCCCCTGGGTCTCCCTGCCCAGGGGTATATTCTTTTATTTCACAGGCAGGTATAATACGCGCACTTTAAGAGAATGTGCCTGGAGAACCAAAACCTATGAACTGGATAAGAACCGGTTTAAAGTGTAGGAGGAGTGCATGATAGATTACATGGTCAACTATTTCGTCTCTTTCTTTCAAAACCCCAGCGGTTGGGGGATTTATCTGGCCATAGCCATTGGTCTGGCTATAGCCTTCGGCGCGGTCTGGCTGGCCGGTTACCGACCGCCGCTCTTTAAGAAACCCTGGCTCTGGGCGGTCCTCGTAAGCAGTGCCTTTCTAACCCTGGCTGCTGTTTGCTTTATTCAAATTCCTCTCCAGACCTGGGCTGGACAAGCGCTGAACCATTTCTGGAGCCAGGAGGTCCTCATGCGCTGGATTCTTCTGGCCGCGATACCAGCAATACTCCTCACCGGGCTGGTGCAGGAAGGCGCAAAAATGGTGCCGGTGGTCGTCTACTGGCGGCGTAGCGGCAAGAATATTGACCCCAAGCTGGGACTCGTTATCGGCGCTATGGCCGGAGCTGGATTTGCCATCTTCGAAGCGCAGTGGGCGCATAATCTCATCTTCGCCTCGGGGTGGACCTGGGCAGCAGTGCAAGCCGGCGGCTTCATGGCACTGCTTGGATTTTGGGAGAGGTTCTTTACCGTAGCAGGTCATATTGCTTTTTCCGCGCTGGCCGGGTATGGTCTGGCCAGAGGCTGGGGATGGCAGTTTTACCTGATAGCTTCCGTACTACACGCCGTACTGAACTACAGCATAGTTTTGGTACAGGCGGGAACCCTTAACGTACTTAACGCGGAAATCTATATTGCCGCGGTAGCCGTGGCGGTAACGGCCTGGGCCCTGTGGCTCCGCTGGAGAAAAGGGACAGCTACGATTGAGCCTGAAACATTATCCCAGTGAAGTTATGACCGTGAAAAACTTATTTTGCTATTAGGTAAAGTTATCATTAAGATATTGCCGGGAAAATCATCGAATCAAGAATAGATTATCTTGTAAAAGGAGGGAAATATGGCAGAGGAAAAGGAAGGAAAACGTTGGTACCGCCGCCGCGCGCCGACTTTAATAGGCCCTATTTGGTTCATCGGCTGGCTATTTACAATCGGTTATGCCGGTCTGGTTTGGTGGGAGATTTTGCTTGCCATAGTAGTCTGGCCGTACTTTCTAGGCCGGGCACTGCTCTGACCAGTCAGGAGAGTGTACTCTAATTTCGTACTCAGATTCTCTGCAGTGCGTCATAGCCTTGACCTGTTAGTAGTGCCAATTCGATGCCAGCGAAGTAGCCGGGACACCAAAATCATCGCCTATTTCCTTTACTATAGAAAATTTGGAGGCGTGGTGGGCACAGTACAAGCATTTTGTAACTAAAATAAGCGTTGGTTTTTCCTGATATAAAAAGTGGTCACGGCTGGATTCGAGCCACTGTGCATTTCTTGGGCCACCTGTGTTGGCAAAGAATCGGACTAGTTGATATGATTTCGGTATAAAACAGGCAAGGAGGTCATGAACATGTGTAAGACCTGTAGGCGTCACCACCCGGAGCTATACACTGATAAACCTGTAGCGAAGCCGGAAAAGAAAGCAACTCCCAAGAAGAAATAGGAGTTAACTTGAAGTGGCAGCGGCTGGGTTTGAATTAGTGTCTAAACTGCAATAGGATGATATGACCTGTATCATATTGGCTGGAATTCGCAATGCCGCGTAGAAAAAAACCTATATCCTTCCGTACTTCAGAGGTATCACATGTGGTCGGCGCTACCTATAGCCAGCTTGTGTATTGGGATAAGACAGACTTGGTGAGCCCGAGTCTGAGAGCAGCATCCGGAAGAGGTTCACGCCGTCTCTATTCTATAGAAGACATCTTCGAATTAAAGGTCCTGATGAAATTGCTGGATAGTTCGGTGCCTCTACAGCGGATACGGTCGAGCTTCCGCTTTATACGAGGTCAATCCAAGGCTTTATCATCCTTCGTAGTGTTCACGGATGGGAAGACAGTCTATTTCTACGAGGACTATGATGTTCTCGTTGACACGTTAAAGCAAGGCCAGACAGTATTACGTATCGCGGTTCAGGATCTGATTGCAGAAGTACAAGCCAGGTTGACCGATAGGCGGTGAGCACAGGGGGGATCCATCCTGTCCCTATTGCAGAATATGGCAGCAGCTGGATTTGAACCAAATAAAAGGAGGGCTTGAAATATGATAAAGAATGATAGTGACGCGCAATGTTGTCCTAAGTTTGATCCTGAACCATGGCATGATAAAGAAATAACGTGGGAAGACAAGCTCTTTGTCAAAGACACGATGATGCAATTCATGCATATGCCGCTACCCGGAACGTTCGGTAAAACAGTTGGAAGGATGTGGAAGAAAATTGAAGACGCAGGAGCAAATCCAGATATCAAGGACTTTATCATGCTTGCTACCGAATCATCACCCTGGAAAGGTGAAGTATATATCAATGTGACAAAAGAAATCCCGAACGCTGAAAACGTCAAACTATCAGGAACATATATCACCAAAGTTTTCGATGGTCCGTATAACGCCGTTCCAAAATGGATTAAAGAAATTGATCAATATGTAAACCAAAAAGGCAAAACAGTTAAAAGGTATTATTTCTATTACACAACCTGCCCCAAGTGTGCCAAGATTTATGGCCATAATTATGTGGTAGCATTTGCAGAGGTGTAAGATACCACCTTCTTAATATAGTGAGTTTCGGATTAAACGGTGGTATTGACAAAGAAAGCGTGGATGGCTATTCTGAAACTACGAGGCCAATATTAAGGGGGTTAGTATGGGATTATCACCAGAAGACAAGAAGAGAATCTATGAGGAAGAGAAGGAGCGGATTGAGGCACGGGAAAAGATAGAGCGAGAGAAACTGACAGAGCCAGCAGGTACAAGTACAGGCTTATCACCGAATATTGCCGGACTATTGTGCTATGTTGGCGTGTGGATAAGCGGCATCATCTTTCTCGTTTTAGAGCAGAGAAACAAATTTGTTCGTTTCCACGCGGCGCAGTCAATTATTGTGTTCGGCACCCTCACAGTTGCCGGGATTATACTTGGTTTGATACCGGTGGTCGGTGTTGCGTTCTATTCAATTATAGGAATTATAGGGTTCATTGTTTGGATAATAATGATAGTCAAGGCTTCTAGTGGTGAATGGTATAAACTACCATGGGCGGGTGATGTCGCTGAGAAGATGGTCGCTTCATCAGGGGTAACAGGTGAATACTCTGAACCTCCACCCTCAGAACCAGCAGCAGAATCACAGGCAGCAGCACCTACACCACCCCCCACGGCAGATTCAGGTAAACGAATCGGAGATAAAGTAGGCGCTCATTTTAAAAGCAGAAGTGGGAGAATAACAGCTTCCGCTTTTGCCATCGCTTGGAGTCTCGTTCTATTAATATTCTTCAACTTTTTTAATCAATACGTAGCCTATTATCAGTCGGAAACAGTAGGCGGCATTACTACGTGGATAAGATATCCGTTCTTTACGGCAGACGTCAATCTATGGCTACCGATTCTGACAACAACTCTAATCATAGCTATTGTCGGTCACATTATTTTGATTATCCTGGATAGGTATATACTGCGTGAAATGATTCATATCGTTATAAATGCATTTTCACTTTGGACGGTTCTAACCCTTCTATCCGTCTTTCCTTTCGACTTCAGTGTAATACCTAGCACTACCGCAGCTGAGGCCACTCATTTAGGCGTCAGTATATTCTTGATTTTCATTTCAGTCGGGATAGGAATCGCAATACTGGTTAGTGTGATAAAGTTAATTGTTAATGTAGTCAGGGGAACAGCTAGCTACGAGGAGCATATTTAACTAATCAGTTTTGTCAAAGCTGACCACCTATAAAAAAGGCATTTATTCAGAGGAAAAGTGTGGATTAAATCAATCTCCACACTGGCCTTAGGAAAGTTTATTTAAATACCCCTGCGTGATTCTCATTAATAGCAGTCAAATACTTACGATATGGTTAGAGAGCCTATTCTTGCGTGGTATAATTAAGTGGAGGCAGGTCAAAGACAAGGAGGTGTAATATGAAGAAAGCAATAATAATAGTTGCAATAGTGGCAGCGGCAGCGGTAATCTGTACCTTGTTAATTTTAAGGGGTTGGCCGGGAGGTCTGATTGGGTCCGGAAATCTCGAGACTGAAGAGTACGCTTTTACTAATTTCACTAAAGTTGAGATCAGCACCGCTTTTGAATTTGAAATTGAACAATCCAGCTCGTACAATATAAGTGTTACCGCGGACGATAATGTAATGGAGTATGTCCAGGTTTCCCAAGACGGTCAAACTTTGAAGATAGGGCTTAAGACAGTCACATGGCTTGGGCCCGTAACTTTGAGAGCTTCGGTGACTATGCCTCAGCTTCGCGGCTTGACTGTCTCTGGAGCATCGCGCGGTGATATTTACGACTTCAGTTCCACTGAGGATTTGGATATCACGGTATCTGGAGCCAGCAGGGTTACTGGTGACATCACAGCAGGCAATATCGAGTTTGACATAAGCGGAGCAAGCACTATTCAGCTGGAAGGGTCTGCTAACGACATGGTCGCTAGTGTATCTGGCGCTAGCCGTTTCAATCTTGGCAGTTTCACAGTTAATAATGCCGACGTCAGTTTTAGTGGTGCCAGCTCGGGCACTGTAAACCTGAATGGCAGACTGGATGCTGACCTTAGCGGTGCATCAAGACTATCGTACATTGGCGAGCCTGTAATGGGCACTATCGATATATCAGGTGCGTCTACAATTAGTAAGAAATAAAAACTTCACTGGTGTGACCGAGTCGGGTCAAGTTGATACGGTTACCATTGGCCACCCGTATTAGCAAAGAAGCGAACTAGTTGATATAATTTTGGTATAACACAGGCAAGGAGGTCACGAATATGTGTAACACCTGCAAAGCTCACAACCCGGGGCGATCCGCCAGTAAACCTGCAGCGAAGCCGGCAAAGAAAGCAACTCCCAAGAAGAAGTAGGAAACTGCTTGAGGTGGCCGCGGCTGGATTTCGTAAAGGAGAAAGTGTTGAACTAGACTATCCTGGCTTCGGAAAGTATCAGGTTATTTGCCAGTTTTTCTGCGCACCATTAGTGAATTACTACTATCCTTTACTTAGGTAATACGCATAGTTTTCATATGTCGGTCTTATCGGGTTGTAAACAAAACCCTGTATCCAGTCTCGAAAGAAAAAGACACCCAATAATTGAGATATCATGATACTAGGGACCTCGTCATAATATAATTCTGCTATCTGATCATAGAGTATTTGCCTTTCTGAATGATCACTTGAGGAGATTGCTTCTTCAATAAGGTCATCCACTACTTCATTACTATATCGCTGCGCATGTGCGAATGTACCTTTACTATGCATATAAGGAAAGACGAAATTGTGGGGATCAGGATAGTCAGCGGTCCAACCACTTAAATACATGGGTAATCGTCCTAATTCCATGTCAATCATCATGGTTGGCCACCCCATTAACTGAATATTTATTTTGAATAGCGGATTGATCTCAAATAGATTATTTTGCAGTATTTCACAGGCAATCTTTCCCGTGATGTCTCCTGATACATATACGAGTGTCATTTCAAAACCATTTTCCCATAGTAGTCCATCCCAGGCCGCTCTCAGGTGTTCCTCTGCTTGCGTCAGATTTAGTCCATAACTTGGCCAGTCCGGTTTGTAGTAAGGTATGCCTTTGACTATCGGGGAAGATATTTGCTCCCCATAGCCTGTCAGTGCATCATTGATATAAGCATCCCAATCGAAAGCATAAGCAAAACCCTTGCGTACATCAACATCGCTGAAAAAATTCACAGGTATACCATTGCCATCCAACTGGCCACTACCGATCAATGTACTGGTAGGGTCTATATCAAATTGGAAGAAAAGCGCTTGATTCATTAACGTAGGTACATTTTCATAAACCAGGATTCCCGGCAATTCTTTTATTTCTTGGATTTGTTCACTTGGAACAACAACACAATCAACGTCACCTAATTCGAACATCAATTTTCTGGTGCCCCATTCGTCGATTATTTGAGTAACAACTCTTTCAAGACCGGCTGGTGCACCCCAATAGTTATCATTTCTTACTAAGTTTATTTGAATTCCTGGTTCCCAATACTCTAACATGAATGGGCCGGTACCATTAGTTATCGAATTGATTGGAGAGCCACCAGGAACAGGGTTATTCAAAGCTTCATATGATTCCTCAGTCCCGTTCCAATCACCGTTTTGTACACACCAATCCATATCAACTATGGAACCCCAGGAAGAAGCAAGGATCTGCAAGAACGGTTCGTAAGGGGTAGCCAGATTGAATTGTACCCATTGGCCATCGACTTCTACTTTGCTCTTGAGCTCCTCAAGCGGGACCAGACCATCGTCGGTTCGAGAGGTGTAATTCCCCAGACCAAAAAGGGGTTCAAAAAACATCCATTGTGGTCCCAGAGGATAATCTTGAACCATCCCCCTTTCAAATGAATATTCCACATCTTCCGGGGTTAATGGATTTCCATTGTGAAAACTTACTCCATCACGAATCTTGAATCTATAGGTCTTTCCGTCTTCAGAAATCGTCCACTCTGTCGCCAGCAAGGGAATGAACTCGCTTGTACTATCGCTATCGAATTCAACTAGTGTTTCATAGATGTTTTCTATTTGACCGGCACTTGCAGTATCATAGGCATAGGCGGGATCCAAACTGGCAATATCGGCAATTGTCCCTATGACAAAGGTATCGGGATTCTTAATCTCGCCATCACAGGCAGAAAAGGGTAATACGGAGAAACATATGGTAATTATGATCATAATGGCTACTGTTTTCTTTGTCATTTTCTTCCTCATCAAGATTTGAGTTCGGGCAACCAACACTATTGTCAAAACCAGTTTATAGCAAATATTAAAGGTTTTGTAAATTTATTTAGAATGTTTGAATTTTTTCACGATATAAAAAGGACATTAGAAAACAGAGAGGGATGTTTATCTTATCAATATTAATAACCAGATAAAATAAGTGACTTAGGTTTGTGACGTTCACCTTACCAGTATCACCATGAGTGAAACAATAAGTGGCAGCGGCTGGACTTGAACCGTAAGGGATAGGTGGTCAGTCTCGAAAAGGGTTCATTTATTTGAGAAAATAGCTGCAATGCCAACAAGTGCGAGTGCTACCCCGATTCCCGTTAACATTATTGGGAACAGGCCACTGTCAATATCTTTGCTGGACAGATATGCCAAGATAAAAAGCACTGCGCTAAGACTAAATGGTGCAACGATTCTAGCTACCTTCATTCGCCCTCCTCAATAATACTATTCCAGATGATAACACACCTAACTCGATACTCACAATCTGTTGAGGGGAACCCACCAGGGAAACAA